>Ga0115570_10004360_pt1 | contig 10149 bp, 8 predicted proteins | sample COGITO_mtgs_1205_3_FD_87294 | JGI IMG/M metagenome (GOLD analysis project Ga0115570, IMG submission 87294) | Pelagic marine microbial communities from North Sea - COGITO_mtgs_120524 | ecosystem: Environmental > Aquatic > Marine > Epipelagic | place: Germany:Helgoland, sampling site Kabeltonne...
ATAAGATAACGCAATGAGGCTATGCACTTTGTAGGTTTTAAGTAATCTACACGCGGTATTGGAATACGGAAATATCATTAACACTGCGCTGCTCGTATTTATACGCTGCGGCTTTATGTGAAGACATGATTAAAACATGGGAGTGTTAATGATAGAAGATAAAATATTTAATCAACTGGTAGAACTTAACGATGAGTTTTACACAAAAGCGGACTTTAGTAGAGAGTATCTGGGTAAGTGCAGAACGTACTACAACGCTATTAAAACAAATAATAAGACAGTCAGCAAAACAGCTTTAGTCTACTGTTGGAATAGACTGCGGAATGATGTGAAAGCGTGTGATGACAGATTGGCTTTTACAAAGCATAATTGGATGGCAGAGAGCGTTAAAGAACGCAGAGCAAAACTGGACATTATGAGTAGATGGGTGTTAGAAGCACTTATTGAACAGGATGCAATGCAAGCATAACAAGCAGGTTTTGTGTAGTGTACGTTTAGTGTACGTTTATATTAAGCATTAATAACATATTGATTATATTATATTAAATATAGCTTACAGTGTTCCAAGCGTTAAAAATATTTTTAGTACTGGGTTACTCTGGTGCTTGATGGTTTGAGTAATTCGATAATCCGGTGTTGGAAGATCTTAATTTTGAAAAGGGCTGGCTTTTGCTGGCCCTTTTTTATGGGCGCGATTTTGATTTCGATAGGGATTGCGCGGTGGGGTTTGCTCAACAGCCTTTATAGTTTTTGCCGATACAGTCTTTAGCCCGTGTCTGCGCCGCGTGAATTTGGGCGGGGGTCATTCTTTTGGCAATTGCATTTCGCAGTTTTGGTGCGATCTTATCGCCATTCATTGATGCAATATTTGCCCACATATGCGCGGTAACATAATCCTGCAGAACACCGTGTCCTTCTGCATACATCACCCCAAGATTATTTTGGGCTTTGGCATCGCCTTGTTCGGCAAGGGGCGTCCATTCACGCAATGCCGCCGCATAATCACCCTTTTGAAACGCCGCAAATCCTGCCTGAAAGTCAGCCGCCAGCAACGCGCCGATTGATCCAAAGATCAGCGCGACAACAATTGAAATCATGGCAATCGTCTGTTTCATGTCGAAACAATCACATAAGAAACCCAATTTTAAAAGCCAGAAATAGACCCTAATGAATTGTTTTTATTATATAGATTTTCACTTTATTAGACGCTTTAATGTTGCCGCGCTCAATCTTGCCAATGTCACCCAGCGCATTAAAATAACCCAGCGCTTTAAAATATCTTATTGTGCATTTGATAAAGGCCGTAGGCTGTTCGCTAGGCCAACAGAAGGAAACACGATGTTCATCCCAAGCGAATTTGCCGAACAACGAGACAGCGTGATCAACGCGATTTTGGCGCAATATCCGTTGGCGACTTTGGTCACCCAGTCAGATCAGGGATTGGCGGCGAACCATATCCCCATTTTGCCCGATGGTGATTTGCATTATGGCGATGATCAGATTTGCCGCGGTCGGTTGATCGGCCATATTGCGCGGCGTAACCAGCTTGCTGACATCTGCCAAGATGAAAGCCAGGTTCTGGTGATTTTCCAAGCCGCAGATGGCTATATCAGCCCCAATTGGTACCCAACCAAGGCCGAACATCACAAACATGTGCCAACATGGAATTATCAGGCAATCCATTTTCAGGGAACCATCCGCTTTGTCGATGATGTCAAAGGCAAGACTGCCATTGTTGGCAAGCTGACCAAATTTTTCGAAAACAAAACCAATGGCAAACAGGGCTGGAAAATGGCCGATGCGCCGCGTGATTATTTGGCAAAACAGATTGACGGCATTATTGGCTTTGAAATTAACCTCACCGGCTATTTTGCCAAATCAAAACTCAGCCAAAACCGCGATAAGATCGACTTTGATAGTGTCGTGGCAAATTTAGACCAAACCGGAAATCATGCGCTGGCGCGCGCGATGACCGATCTTGATAGAGATAAAAAATAATGACTGTTTTCCCTCACGATCAAAGCCGTTTGCATGGCCGCTGCCATTGCGGGGATATTGTGTTTTCAACGCCGACGCGGCTGGATTTTGCCGCGGCAAGGCGGTGCGATTGCAGCCTGTGTCGGCGACGCTGGGCGGTTATGGTCAGCTGTCCTCTTGACCAATTCATCCTTGAAAAAGGCGCTGAATCACTGAGTCTTTATCAATGGAACACGGCGATCGCCAAACATTATTTCTGCAAGACATGCGGGATTTACACGCATCATATCCGACGAAGCGACCCAAGCGTCTATGGCGTGAATATTGGCTGTTTCGACGATATCAATATTCGTGACTATCTGGCGACCGATATCAATGACGGGATAAGCATGAGCCTTGCCGATGATCATGCAGACAGCTGATCATTCTGACATTGACATTTTGTTGATAATTTATAAACGTTGTCGCATCACAGTATTTTCACGGATGATGACAAATGACAAAGCCCGATCACAGCAAGACAGATGATAAATCAGGTTGGCAATTCTGGGTTGATCGTGGCGGCACATTCACCGATCTTGTCGCGCGCACACCGGATGGCACGTTGCTAACACATAAATTATTGTCCGAAAATCCCGAAGCCTATGAAGATGCGGCTTTGCAGGGCATGCGCGATCTGATGCATATCGCCAAAGATGCGCCATTGCCAGCCGATGCGATTGATGCTGTCAAAATGGGAACAACCGTGGCGACAAATGCGCTTCTCGAGCGCAAGGGCGATAAAACACTGCTTGTTGTGACCAAGGGGTTTCGTGACCAGCTGCGCATTGCCTATCAGGCGCGACCACGCCTGTTTGACAAGGAAATCATCCTTCCTGAAATGCTATATGACCGCATTGAAGAAGTGATCGAGCGCGTTGATGCGCGTGACCAGATTATCACGCCGCTTGATCTTGATGATGTAACGCCGCGGCTGCAGGCCGCCTTTGATGATGGCATCCGTGCCATTGCCATTGTTTTGATGCATGGTTACCGCGTGCCGGCGCATGAATTGGCGATTGCGGCGCGTGCGCGCGAAATTGGCTTTACGCAAATATCGACAAGCCATGGTACCAGCCCGATGATTAAATTTGTCGGGCGCGGCGACACTACCGTTGCTGATGCTTATCTGTCGCCGATTCTGCGGCGCTATATCGACCGTCTTGCCCGCGATATTGACCAATCCAAAGGCACCAAGCTGCAATTGATGCAATCAAATGGCGGCTTGACCGATGCCAGCCTGTTTCAGGGCAAGGATGCCATTCTGTCAGGCCCTGCCGGCGGTATTGTCGGCGCAGTGAAAACCGCAAAACAGGCGGGGTTTGACAAGGTCATTACCTTTGATATGGGCGGCACCTCAACCGACGTTGCGCATTATGAAAATGCCTATGAGCGCGTGTTTGACACGGTTGTTGCCGGCGTGCGGATTCACGCGCCAATGCTGCTGATTCATACGGTCGCTGCTGGTGGCGGGTCAATTTGCCGGTTTGAACATGGCCGGTTCCAAGTCGGGCCGGAAAGCGCTGGTGCCAATCCGGGGCCTGCTTGCTATCGCCGTGGTGGCCCGCTTGCCGTAACCGATTGCAACGCCATGCTTGGCAAGCTGCAGCCGCAATATTTTCCGCATGTTTTTGGCCCCAATCAGGATGAGGCGCTTGACGTGGCGCCCGTTCGCGCTGGTTTTGCCGTGCTTGCGGCGCAGGTCGAAGCTGAAACCGGTATCAAACGAAGCGAAGAAGAAATTGCCAGTGGCTTTTTGCGCATTGCGGTTGAAAATATGGCAAATGCGATCAAGAAAATTTCGGTTCAGCGCGGTTATGATGTCACTGAATATGCGCTTCAATGTTTTGGCGGGGCAGGCGGCCAGCATGCCTGTTTGATTGCCGATGTTTTGGGCATGAAAACGGTTTTAATTCATCCTTTTGCTGGCGTCTTATCGGCTTATGGCATGGGATTGGCAGATGTTACGGCGCTTCGCGAACGCACGCTCGAGGCCGATTTTAATGAAGGTCTGACAGCGCGATTGCAAAGCGAGCTTGATCAGCTGGCCCGCCAAAGCGAGGCTGAACTTGCGGGACAGGATATTGCCAGCGCACGCATTGAAACAAATCGTTATGTCCATCTTCGCTATGACGGGTCGGATACGGCGCTTGCCGTGCCGTTTGGCTCCATTGCCGCGATGACGGCTGATTTTGAAGCTGCCTATCAATCGCGCTTTGGCTTTTTGATGCTTGATAAGGCGCTTGTTGCCGCCACCATTTCGGTTGAGTCAATTGGCCGGAATTTTGATGTTGAAAACAATGTCACTGCTGCCCCTGATACGCCGCTGGACAGTCTGGATCATGTTCAATGTTATATGGATGATCAATTTGTGACGGCGCCGGTCTTTGCTCGCAGCACGATTGCCGCGGGGCAACGGATCATGGGGCCAGCCCTTATCACCGAAGCCACCGGAACCAATGTGATCGAACCTGGTTGGCAAGCCGAAATGACCGCGATTGGCAATCTTGTCGTTCGGCGTGTTGTTGCGGTGGCGCCGCGGGTGGCGATTGGCACGAATTGTGATCCGGTTATGCTGGAAGTGTTCAATAATCTGTTTATGTCGATTGCCGAACAGATGGGCTATACGCTGCAAAACACCGCGCTTTCGGTCAATGTCAAAGAAAGGCTGGATTTCTCTTGCGCCATTTTTGATCCGGTTGGAGCGTTGATTGCCAATGCCCCGCATATGCCGGTTCATCTGGGATCAATGGGCGAATCAGTTCGGGCCGTCCTCCGCAGTAATCAAGGCAATATCAACGCTGGTGACGCCTTTGTGCTAAATAATCCCTATAATGGCGGAACACATCTTCCTGATATCACCGTTATCACGCCGGTTTTTGACGATGCTGGTAAAGATATCCTGTTCTTTGTTGCGTCGCGCGGGCATCACCCTGATGTTGGTGGCCGCACCCCGGGTTCGGCACCGCCGGATTCAAAACATATCGAAGAAGAAGGCGTGTTGATCGATAATTTCAAGCTTGTCGATGGTGGACTCTACCGCAAGACGGAAATGCGCGCCATTCTGGACTCGGCAAAATATCCGGCGCGCAATACCGATCAAAATATCGCCGATCTTCGAGCTCAGCTTGCGGCCAATGAAAAAGGCGTTCGTGAACTTCACAAAATGGTCACGCATTACGGGCTGGCAACGGTTATCGCCTATATGGGCCATGTTCAGGATAATGCTGAAGAATCAGTTCGTCGCGTTATTGATGTTCTCAAAGATGGCAGCTTTACCTATCCAATGGATAATGGACAGCAGGTCAAGGTCACTATTTCAATCAATAAATCCAGCCGGTCGGCAATTGTAGATTTCACCGGCACAAGCAAACAGGGCGCCAATAATTTCAATGCGCCTGCTGCTGTTTGTCGTGCTGCTGTTTTGTATGTTTTCAGAACCTTAGTGGCCGATGATATTCCGATGAATGAAGGTTGCTTAAAGCCTGTTCATATCATCCTTCCCGATGATTGCATGTTAAAGGCACAATATCCTGCGGCGGTCATTGCTGGCAATGTGGAGACCTCGCAGATTGTCACCGATACGCTTTATGGCGCGCTTGGTGTGATGGCTGCGGCGCAAGGCACGATGAATAATTTCTTTTATGGGAACGCAACCTATCAATATTATGAGACCTTATGCGGTGGATCAGGAGCAGGGCCAGATTTTGACGGCACAGATGCCGTTCATACACACATGACCAATAGCCGCTTGACCGATCCTGAGATTCTGGAATGGCGTTATCCGGTTTTATTGGAAAGCTTTGAGATCAGGCACGGGTCTGGTGGCGTTGGCCGCCATCACGGCGGCAATGGCGTTCGCCGTAGGTTACGCTTTCTTGAAGAAATGGAAGCCGTCATTCTGGCCAATCACCGCGTGATCCCGCCCTATGGCATGGATGGTGGCGGCGAGGCTGCGCTTGGGCGCAATTGGGTCGAACGAACCGATGGCACGATCGAAACCTTGACCGCAACCGATATTCGCAAAATGGGTGTTGGCGATGTTTTCGTGATCGAAACACCCGGTGGTGGTGGTTTCGGTAAAAGTGATGAGTCCGCAAAATAGCCCATGGAACAACAAGTGGCGCAAATAGCCACATCACCAACCAAAAGTGCGAATGACGAAAGGAGAGGTGATGGCACGAAAAGATTCGAAAACGCCTGATGCCAAAAGGATTGTGTCGTCATCACATTTGGTTTCGGAAAATGCTGCTGAATTAAGCGAGGTCGAATATGGCCTGATTGTCGCTTGGAACGCCTTTGGCAAATGGATGGTCAAGGCAATGGCAACGGCGGTTGCCGAGTCTGGCATAAGCGTCAGTGGTGGCACCGATCTTGGTGTTCTTGATATTTTATGTCTTCATTCGGTCAATCATCGGGCGCGGCCGAAAAAGCTGGCCGATATTTGTTTCAAACTAAATGTCGATGACAGCCATACGGTCAATTACGCGCTGAAAAAATTGATTAAAGCCGACCTTGTCAGCAGCGAAAAACATGGCAAGGAAGTGCTTTACGCCACAACCGGTTTGGGAATTGATCTATGTCTTCGTTATCGCGCCGTTCGCGAGGCCTGTCTTATCGATGGCTTTATTCCCTTTGATGGCGGCAGTAGCGCCGAGCTTGGTGGGGTGGCGCGTCAATTACGTCTATTGTCGGGTCTTTATGACCAGGCCGCGCGAAGTGCAACCAATTTGTAAACCAAGAAAACATGGCAAATCGGCCTGAATGACCGGCAGGAGCCTTGCCAGAAATAGGGCAAATGGTTACACCATTGCAATGCCGCTTGTTGCCGGCAAAAACGAAAATTTGTGAAAAGTGAATTTGTGATGACAAAAGCAAAGTCCGGTTTAAAAATTGCGATCGCTGGCCTTGGGGTCGTTGGATCTGAAGTTGCCCGCCAATTGATCAATCGGTATGACGAATTGGGTATGGTTGCAGGTCAATCGCTTGACGTTGTCGCCGTTAGCGCGCGCGACCGTTCAGCGGACCGTGCCTTTTCGCTTGATGGCATTGATTGGTATGATGATGCAACCCAGCTTGCCACCCGTGATGACGTTGATATCATTGTTGAAATGATTGGCGGCAGTGAAGGTGTGGCATTGGATCTTGCCCGTGCGTCACTGTCATCAGGGAAGCATTTTGTTACGGCCAATAAAGCGATGATTGCTCATCATGGCACCGAACTGGCACAGCTTGCCGAAGCCAATAACGCGCATCTCATGTTTGAAGCGGCGGTTGCTGGAGGCATTCCGGCGGTAAAAACGCTTCGTGAAGGTCTTGCCGGAAACCAGATTAACCGCGTTGCCGGTATTTTAAACGGCACCTGCAATTACATCCTATCAACGATGGAAACAACGGGGCGCGATTTTGACGAAGTACTGGCTGACGCGCAGCGTCTAGGCTATGCTGAAGCCGAGCCAAGCTTTGATGTTGACGGCATTGATGCCGCGCATAAATTGACCATTTTGGCCGCCATTGCGTTTGGGCATCAGCCTGATTTCAACGCAGTGTCGATCCAGGGTATCCGCGATGTGTCATCGGTTGATTTTGCCTATGCCAATCAGTTGGGCTTTCGGATTAAACTTATCGGCGTCGCCGAGCCTGGTTTAATGCCACATATGCAAACCTGTTTACTGCCCCTTAGCAGCCAGCTTGCCAAGGTCAATGGCGTTTTAAATGCTGTTGAATTTCACGGCACGCCTGTCGGCAGCGTTCTGGCTGTTGGCCCGGGTGCGGGTGGTGGCGCAACCTCATCGGCGGTTTTGTCTGATTTGATTGATATCGCCGCTGGTCGTGGAGGTCTTGCTTTTGGCAAGCCGGTGGATCAGCTTGCTGATGCCAGCGCGGTGAAAAACGGGGCAGGGCCAGATAAGCCATTTTATGTGCGTTTGATGGTTGTTGATCAGCCCGGCGTTTTGGCTACCGTAACCGCGATTTTGCAAAAACACGATATCTCGATTGAAGGCTTGCTGCAACAAGGACGGGCACCGGGCGACGTTGTGGCGCTTGTCATGACAACGCATGAAACGCCTGTTGCCAGCCTGAAAAAGGCCCTGGACGAGATGGAAGAACTGCCGATTGTCAAAGCCAAGCCTGTTGCCATGCCGATCTTGCTGGCAGATGTGGAGGGGTAATGGCTGAGGACGCTTTCCTTGGCATAACCCATTCGACAAGCGGCGCCCGCTGGATCGAGGCGTCAACGCAATTATCAGGCCCAAATCAGGATCGGCTCGCCGCCGCCTTGATGGATGTTTTTGACGATCTTCCCATTCCATTAGCGCGGATCATGGCCGGTATGGGGTTAACCGCGGAAACAGCGCAGCAATATATTGATCCGAAAATCCGTGATTTACTGCCCAACCCGTCTAGATTTAAAGATCTGGACAAGGCGGCTAAACGGCTGGCCGACGCCGTTATAGCCAAAACCCCAATTGGTGTTTTTGGTGATTATGATGTTGACGGCGCGGCGGCAGCGGCGCTGCTGATTTCGGCGATGCGTGATCTTGATGTGGTTTGTGATGTTCATATCCCTGACCGCTTTACCGAGGGCTATGGCCCGAATACGGCTGCCTTAGTGGCATTAAAAGAAAAAGGCGCAAAGCTATTGGTCACGGTCGATTGTGGCATTACGGCGCATGCGCCGCTGGCGGCAGTGGCTGAAATGGGGCTTGATGTCATTGTTATTGACCATCATATCGCCGGCCCAGAATTGCCGCGCGCGCAATCAGTGGTGAATCCCAACCGGCTGGATGAAGATGGGCGTTATGGCTATCTTTGCGCCGCTGGTGTTGTTTTTATCGTGCTTGTTGGGATGGTTCGCGAATTGCGTGAACGCGGCCATTTTGCCGGAGGCCACACTCCGCCTGATTTAATGGCCTATCTTGATATTGTTGCGCTGGCCACTGTTTGTGATGTGGTGCCTCTGATCGGGCTAAACCGCGCCTTTGTGCGCCAAGGGTTAAAAGTGATGGCCGAGCGTCGTCATCCCGGGCTGACCAAGCTTGCCGATGTTGCGGGCATGAACACGGCGCCTAATGTCTATGCCTTTGGCTTTTTGCTTGGCCCACGAATCAACGCCGCTGGCCGGATTGGCGGATCTGGCCTTGGGGTCAAGCTACTTGCCTGCAATAGCAGTGACGAGGCGGCTGGTCTGGCGCTTCGGCTTGATGAAATGAACCGTGAGCGTAAACAGATTGAAGAAGGCATCCGCATTGCCGCGATTGATCGGGCTGCCGAAATAGTCCATCCGGTTTTGATTATGCATGACCGATCATGGCATGAAGGTGTGATTGGTATTGTTGCTGGCCGGGTTCGCGAACGGTTTGGCAAACCTGCTTTGGTGATTGCCATGAATGATGATGGCATTGGCAAAGGATCGGGGCGCAGTATCGCTGGTTTTCGGCTTGGCAATGCCATTATTGCTGCGCATCAAGCGGGCATTCTGGAAGGCGGTGGTGGGCATGATATGGCCGCGGGCTTTACCGTCAGGGCTGATAAGATTGATGATCTGCAACAATTTTTGAATGATCGGCTTATGGCTGATCTGAATGGCGTTATCCCGCAAACAATGCATAAGGCCAGTGGTCTGTTAAGTATTGCCGGATGCAAGCCCGATCTTGCCGATTGGCTCGACCGGCTTGGCCCGTTTGGCAGCGGCAATCCCGAGCCGCGATTTGTTATTCCAGACTGCCGAATCAAATCGGCAAAATTTGTTGGCGAGGCAGGCGCGCATTTGTCTTGCCGGTTGGATGATGGCAGCGGTACCTTGAATGCGATTGCGTTTCAGGCAGGCGGCACACCACTTGGTCAGGCGGTAGCTGATGCCCGCGATGGGCATTATCTGCATATACTTGGTCGGGTACGGCGCGACCGGTTTCGTGGCGGTAATGCCATGCAATTTGAAATTGATGATGTTGCTGTTCCGCCACTGGCATTTGCGCGCTAAGCCTTGAATTTCGTCCCTGTTTTGTTTGTTTTGCGGAAAAACACAAATTGATGATAAAAGCGGCTTGATTTGGTCGGCGGTTTTGACTAATACAAGCGTCATTGGCTTTGCTTTTAAAGATGTCCCGTTCGTCTAGAGGCCTAGGACAC
>Ga0115570_10004361_pt1 | contig 10149 bp, 5 predicted proteins | sample COGITO_mtgs_1205_3_FD_87294 | JGI IMG/M metagenome (GOLD analysis project Ga0115570, IMG submission 87294) | Pelagic marine microbial communities from North Sea - COGITO_mtgs_120524 | ecosystem: Environmental > Aquatic > Marine > Epipelagic | place: Germany:Helgoland, sampling site Kabeltonne...
AGAATTCTATTTATATTTATTTAATAAAAAATAGTTTGTTGAACAACCAGACGATTCAGGCAGACACGCTAATTCATCGATTTACTCGTGAAAAAATTCAAAAAAGTCAACTCAAAAAAAGTGCTGATATTCGTGAAACAGATGTATTTGTTGATAGTAAGTCAGATAATATAGTATGGAAATTGGCAGAGTATTTTCAACAATATGGTCATCTCAGAAGTAGCTCTTACCTTTTATCTAATTACATTTCAATTACTACGGTTGGAGATTTGGCGAGTGATACATTGAAAAGGTGGCAATTTATTTCTGACTACAGCTACCAGACTAAGCCATTGCCTTTTGCCGGATTTATTTTGCGACAAGCTTTAATCAAGTACCCGAATGATAAGGAATTACTTTCTTTACGATCCAAAATAATTGCAGAGAAAGCCGTTGTTCGAACCAATGTTGATGAACAAGGGATGCTTTATAAGCTTATAAAAGATGAGTTTGATAGGTATGAATCACCCGAAACATTAGCACATTTGGAGGCGATTAACAATAAGTATCTTGGTTTGTTGATTTCTGAAAATCGTTTCAGTACTGCAAAGGATGTAGCTGCCGAGCTGGTGTATTTTTTTCCAGAAAAAGATCATAGTGAACAACTTGAATTAATAGCTAGAGAGGACTTCTTCCAAAATTATTTTAATACTAAAACTCAAGGAAAAGATATCAATGGAAATGAAATTGTTCCATTCACTTGGAATGGAAGAGCTGGAGGTTGTGATGCAGGCACTATTGATATGGATATACAAAATAAAGTTGTAGACCGAATCAATTATTTTAGAAGAAATGCAGGTGTTCCTGAGGTACTTTTTGATGAAGCTACAAATGAATATTGTCAGAAAGCTGCATTAATGATGACCGTTAATAATGCCTTAAAGCATGAACCACCTAAAACATGGCGTTGCTGGACAAGTGAGGGGGCTTATGCAGCCAAACACTCTCTTTTGATTAAAGACGCCAACACCTCGATGGCAGTCACTTACATTATGGATGATAAAAATCCTAGTGCAGGGAATAGACGTTGGTTGCTATATCCCAATGGACGTGTATATGGGCATGGTAGCACAAACAATTATGCCGTAATATGGGCATTGGATGATAGTGGAACTATTGATACAGCTGATTTCATGAATAATCCCATAACCTGGCCACCACAGGGGTATTTGCCACAAATTATGCTTATGGACAATTGGACATTTTCGGTGTATGGAGATTTGTCTGGTGCATCCATTCGTGTATCACAAGACGGAACACCTATTGATGTAAAGGTTGAACCTTTTGTAAGCGGATATGGTGCACCTACATTGGTCTTTAAGCCACAATATAACAAAAATATACTGCCAACTAAAAGTGATTTTAACGTAAATGTAGAATTGTCAGACGGACGTCAATTTAACTATGTGGTACATACGTTTGCGTATAATCCAGTCAGATAATTTATTTCTCAATCATCTTTGTTGTAACTTGCAACCCATAAATTATTGGAGTTGACTACTTACAGATATCGATATAAATTTTCTTGGGTTTGTGCCATTTTTCTCTTTTTGATCCCAAACCAACTTCATGCGGAAATTGGTTTTATCGAAAATAAAGGCCAATTCAACTCTACTGTAAAATCTATTGTTGATTTTAACACACATCGCATCTATTTGTCTGAAAATGGATTCTCAGTTTTACTACATGATACAAAGAAATGGGCGGATTTAGTTCTTAATTTCCATGATCATCAAATGCATGATCATTCTCCAACTATTTACCAAACGGATACCTTAGGTTTTCAATTATTGAAATATTCATTCCTTGAAGCTAATTTTGATTCAGTCCAATTTTTAAGGAAAACGTCAGCCTATTACAACTACTTTCAGGGAAGTGATCCCTCAAAATGGGCAGGTCAGGTTGGGATGTACACGCAAGTAGTTTTTAAATCTATCTATTCTCATATAGATTTAGAATTTGAGGTAATTGACCAACGATTTAAATATAATTTTATCCTTCACCCTGGGGCAAATCTAGAGGACATTAAGATAAAAATTGCGGGCCAAAATGATATTAAAATTCAATCTAATAGAATAGAAATTTCAACAGATTTTGGAAATTTTAGTGAAATTATGCCTGTTTCTTATGAGCAACATGGCTCAATGAAGAAAATTATTTCAATGAATTATGTGGATCTAGGAGATTACATTGGTCTTGAGTCTAATTTTCTCAAGTCTAAGATCAAGACAATTATTGATCCAGAGCTAATTTTCTCCACCTATTCAGGTAGTTCGGTAGATAATTTTGGTTTTACAGCTACTTATGACGCTAATGGTAATTTGTATTCTGGCGGTATAGCGACAAGTCCTACTAAATTTTTGGATGGTGTCTATCCCACTACCCCTGGAGCTTTTGATATTACATTCAACGGCGGGGAACCTAATACGTTTGCTTGTGATATTGCTATAAGTAAATATTCAAATAACGGTCAAAATTTGATTTATGCCACGTATCTTGGCGGTAATATGAATGATTATCCTCACAGTTTAATTGTTGATAAATTGGATCAATTAATTGTATTTGGTACTTCATCATCTACTAATTATCCGACAACTGCGGGTACATATGATAGGACTCACAATGGGAATGAAGATGTGATTGTTACCAAGTTTAATGCAGATGGAACAGTGCTAATTGGATCTACCTTTATTGGCGGATCAGGTAGCGATGGTATCAATGATAATACCAATACACGCTATTTTTATGCGGATGATTATCGGGGAGAAGTCAATTTAGATATGGATGGAAATATCTTTGTTGCAACTAGTACAACTTCTTTTAACTTTCCCACTACATCTGGAGTTTTTCAACCTACGTCTGGTGGAATGCAAGATGGAGTTGTGTTGAGTTTGAGCCCTGATTTGACCAGTCTTCGTTGGAGTATGTATTATGGTGCTGAAGGAGATGATGCTGTATACAGTATCGATGTTTCATCAACGGGAGATTTATATATAGCTGGAGGATCATCGAGTAATCGTTTGCCAACATCGATTGGGGCATACCTTCCCAATAAGGTGGGAGATACGGATGGTTTTATTGCTAAAATAAGTGAAGATGGTACATTAGTGATACAAACTACATACCTTGGAACTCCATCATATGATCAAATTTTACAATTAGAAATTGATAAATATGAAAATATATACGTAGTGGGCCACTCTGAAGGTAATATGCCCATTTTAGGAAATGTGTATTCCAATAATCGTGGGAAACAATTTATTTCCAAATTTGACTCAGATTTATCAAAACTATTGTTGAGTTCTGTTTATGGTAGTGGAGGAAATGATCCAGATATTACCATAAATGCTTTTTTAGTGGACGATTGTAGTAAAATATACGTCAGTGGATGGGGGAGTAATTCAGAGTCTGTGCCAGGAAATACCCTTTCTAATATGCCAATCACCAATGATGCATTTCAAAAAACTACGGATGGTCAAGATTTTCATTTGGTTGTATTTGAAGAGGATATGTCCGATTTATCTTTTGCTACCTATTTTGGAGGAAATCAAACGGGTGATCATGTGGATGGAGGAACCAGTAGATTTGATAAAAGAGGGATAGTGTATCAAAGTGTGTGTAGCAGTTGTCCTAATAATGCATTGAGTTCTAAGATTAGTGATTTTCCAACAACAGCAGGAGCCTATTCAGAGAGGAATCCAAGTCCAAGGTGTAGTAATGCTTCATTTAAAATGGCTGTAGTGCCATTCAATCTTCCTCCAAATCTTTCTCCACAAAATTATATCACAAACGTAGTAGATACCCTTAATATTCAAATTGGGGATACTTTTTCATTTAGTTATCCAATTTCTGATCCTGAAGGAGATTCTTTGTTTGTTTATTTTGATATTCCAACAGCATTGTTTCCAAGTATAATAGAATATGACGATACACTTATTGGCAAAGGGAGTCTTAATGCGAATTTTAAAATGATATTTTCCTGTTTACAGGCAAGTCAAACCTTCAAAATTGACGTGCAAGCAAAAGATAGAGGTTGTCCCAGTTCTTCGGACAGTATAACATCAATTATTATTCAAGTAGATTCTACTCCTTTATTGCCTCCACCCGATGTGCTTTGCTTAAACTTTGTGAGCAATAATCAATTAAGAATTGATTGGGAGTCTACATCTGAGTCTGATTATTTTCTTACTATGAAACTATATCGAGTAGATCCAAACAATAATAAAACGCTTATTTTTTCAACGACCAGCCAGCTAGGTGGGTCCTATTTAGATAATGATGTCATAGATCCAAGAAATCGTGACTACACGTATTACTTAGTAGTTGAAAATATTTGTAATGAATTAGGTGAAGAATCCTATTATTTGAGCAGTACCAGAGAAAGTCAAATTCCTGTTGATGAAACTTATCTTAAAACCACAACAGTTGTTGGACAAGATATACATGTTATATTTTTAAAGTCTACAGAAGAAGATTTTGGACATTATGAAATTTATAAGAGCTCCAGAAATAATGGTGTCCCCCAATATCTCACCTCTGTTTATGATATAAATGATACTGTTTTTATAGATACTGAAGTTGATATCAATTTAACCTCATATTGTTATCAGATTAGGGTAGCTGATGATTGTGGTCACTTGAGTAATTTGAGTAACCTAGGTTGTTCAATTGTAATTCGAGGTGAAGCAAAAAATAAAAAAGAAGAAACTCCTCGCTTTAAATTTGATTTGACATGGGATGATTACATTAATTGGAATGGGGGAGTGCGTAATTATGAATTATTACGCACTGTTGATACTGGGGAATTTAGACCTATTGTTTTATTAGATGATCCTATTCAGTTTTATACTGATAGTGATCTAGATTACGACTGGGGGGGGTATTGGTATAGCATTTTAGCTTATGAAGGTTCAGGTAGTTTGAATGCAATAAGTAGGAGTAATGATATCTATTTAATTCAACCTCCATTGGTTTTTGTTCCGAATGCGGTAACCTCCAATGGTGATAATTTAAATGATGTGTTTGGGTGGAGCGATGTATTTGTGCGCGAATTTGAAATAAAAATGTATAATCGTTGGGGGGAGAAAGTATTTGAATCCAGTGATAAAAATTCAATTTGGACGGGTACTTATAAGGAGTCTGAACTAGAATTTAGTAATGTTTATTTTTGGATGGTACAATATAAGGGCTGGGATAATCTAGTCTACTTTGACAAAGGAACGCTTACTATAATAAAATAATGGCATAGATTAGGTGAAGCTGATTATAGAAATCTCGTTGTGTTTCTTTAACTGTATAATTTTATCTAAAAATCCATAAATAATTGTATAACAAAAAATAGATGATTCGTAGGATTCTAATATTTCACCATATTCAAAAAAATTCAGCCTATATTTTTTATTATATCCTAAGTAGAATTTCTTCTTCACAGAATCTATGATCACATCGCCTGATTTTATTTTTGGATATTTATAGAAGTATTTATTTGAAAATCCAGCTATATCACTAAGAACAGCTGATGCAGTTGGATAAGCGCCAGCTCCTTTGCCATACAGAGATTGATTACCAATAAGTTCACCACCAATTAGTATTCCATTATACTCATTATTTGTTAACCTAAGAGGATGATATTTAGGAATGAAAGTAGGGAATACTGATATTTCTTGAATATTAGATTTAGTATTTAATCTACAAGTGGCAATAAGTTTAATTACATACTCTTTTTCTTTGGCAAAAAATAAGTCATATTTTGTGATTGAATCTATTCCTTTGACATGTATATCTCTGTTATTTATATTCTTACCAAATGCATGAAATGCAATGATTTTAATTTTATCTCTTGCATCCAAGCCTTCTATATCCAATTTAGGATTACTCTCAGCAAATCCGAATTCTTTTGCTTTTTGAAGAGCAGATTCAAAATCAATGTTTCTTTTTGTCATTTCAGTCAATATATAATTTGTAGAACCATTTACTATACCTGTTATTTGAGTAATTAATTTGTTATTAAAATATTCTTCAATGTTTCTAATAATGGGAATTCCTCCACAAACTGCAGCCTCATATAAAAATGTAATTTTATTTTTATTTGCTGTTTCTATTCCACGAATAGTCAGAAAACAGTCCCAAGGTCCAAGTATTCCTCCTGAAGCATTTTGAATAAACTTAATTTTCTCTGAGATAAGTGGGTTTTTGGTGACAACCAAACCAGCAAGTAAATCTGAGTGTCCAGCTAAATATTTTGTCGCACTATGAATTACGATGTCAGCACCTAAATCTAGAGGTTTTTGAAAGATAGGGCTAGCAAAAGTATTATCTACAACCAACAATGCCTTTATTGATTTTGATATTTCACTAATACGCTTAATATCACTTATTTTTAATGTTGGATTTGTTGGTGATTCTATCCAAATTATTTTGGTGTTTTCATTTATATACTGAATAATATTTTCTGTTTCTGTTGTATCTACGTAATGTACGATTATCCCCATTTTCTGGTAAATATGCGTAAAAAGCCTATAGGCGCCGCCATATATATCTTCAACAGCAATAATCTCATCTCCTGTAGATAATAACTTGATCACAGAGTCTATAGCAGCTAGTCCAGTTGCAAATGCAAAAGCAGCATCACCATTTTCTAATTTTGAAACCACATCTTCTAGTACTTTACGAGTTGGATTTCCTGTTCTTCCATAATCAAACCCCTTATTGACTCCAGGTGATTCTTGAATAAACGTAGCGGTTTGATAGACAGGAACTGAGATTGATCCAGTTAGAGGGTCGGTAGGAATAGAATGAATGATTTTTGTTGTACTGCTCATTTTTAATATATTTCTTTTAAAGTCAATTGTAAATGAGATTTATCTTTAAGTAATAATTTATGTATTAAATAATAAATTTTATGCTAATAAATAGCAGATACTAATATCTCAAGAAAATAATACTATTGTTTTCTGATTTTTCATAGCACAAAATTTCTAAAGACTTACTCTCATTTAGAATAGAACGTTTTCTACTGCAAATTTAGAATTTTTATTTTATGCAGATATAAATAATAAAATTATTTAATGGAGGCAATCACTCCTTTTGCCCATTGAAGCGAAATTTTGGCTTGTTCAAGTTTAGTCATGTTTGTATTATCTAAAGTTATTGCGTCTTTGGCTTTAACTAAGGGACTTTCGGATCGGGAACTATCCATTACGTCTCGTTCAATAATGTTATGTAAAACCTCTTGATAATTAACATGTATCCCTTTTTTTTCAAGTTCTTCATACCTCCTCTTAGCACGAATTTCTGGTGAAGCAGTCATGAATATTTTTAGTTCTGCATCAGGAAATACAATGGTGCCAATATCTCTTCCATCCATAACTACCCCTTTGTTTTCACCGATTTGTTGTTGTTTTTTTACCAGAAAATCTCTGACAACTTTCACTGCACTTACAGGACTTACATAGCGAGAAACTCTCATTCCTCTGATTTCAGATTCAACACTTATATCATTGAGGTACGTTTCATAAAACTGATGTTCTTGGTTATATCTAAATTCAATTCGAATATTTCCAAGTATTGCGGGATCATCTTGGAGTTCTTGTAAGGATATGCCCTCATTAAGCAGGTATAATGTAACAGCTCTGTACATGGCTCCACTATCAACAAATAAATATCCCAATTCTCTAGCGATGTGTTTTGCAAGGGTTCCCTTTCCACAACTAGAATGTCCGTCAATGGCTATGTTTATTTTACCACTCAATGTAGGTCAAACATAATCCTATTTTTTTGAATTCCTAATTTGATAAATGAATCAAATAGGATTTTAAATATTTAGAGATAAGACTTCTTCTTTTTCTTCATAACTCGAGAGAGGTCTCTAGAAACTGAGAAATAATTTGAGGCTATTCCTGGGAAGTATCCCGCACTTCCATAACCAATCATTAATTTTCTTACGCCAATAGAGAACCCCCAGCTGAAACCAGTAGAAGCTTTTCTATTTTCAGGCCCTAACTCTGCTCTTCTCTGGTGATTATATCCTCCACGAATTTGAAAATTATCGGAAAAAATGAACTCAGTGTTGAATAGTATATGTCGCATCAATTGATCTCCAAAAGTGAGTTCTTGATTTTTTACAATACCCGTTTCAAGATCAATTTCTTTATTTCTAGCATTCGTATTCACATAGGAATTATTCCAGCGATGTAAATTATGAAAAGTAAAGGTAAATCTCAATGGATTGTGAGCTAATTTTTTACTAATACTTGCTTGGACATCAAAAGGAATATTTTCTCGTGGGCTATTTTCTGAGTATTTAATAAATTGATATCCCATATTTTTTATCAAAATACCAAAACTAAGCAAATGATCTGGATCAGCATAATGACTGCCAATATCGATACCTCCAGCGGTACTGACATATGCTTCATATACACTGTATAGAAATTTACCATTGGCACCAAGGGTTATTTTGTCGGTTATTTTTTTGCTTAATCCTATTTGAAAAGTATAATCTTTAGCGTCAAATTCACCCAAAATATCGCCAGCATTATTGGTTCTCACAAAGTTGCCATAATCATAAAATCCTAAATTAAATGTTAAGGTGTGCAGACTATCAATGTTATTTCCAAAACTTGCAAACCCATAATTAATATCCGCAACATGATTGGCGTATGATAAGGAAGCATGCTGATGCATTTTAGAATTAATGAGAGCTGGATTTTGAAAACCTGAAGCTGGATCTTCATTCGAATTTGCAATTGAGATACCGCCGAGTGCTGTATGACGAGCATTATTTTCAATTAAAGCAAAAGTATAAGCACTTGATCCTCCAATTTGAGCTATGGAAAATTGGAAATAAACAATTAAGATAGATGCGTAAACGAATCTCATTCTATTCATTAACGTCAAAGTTAGAAAATATTGATACGTGACTCAATATTTATTTTATGTAAAAAAGTTATCTATAATAATCATTTATAATTTGACCATCATCAATTGTTATTATTCTTTGGGCTTTAGCAATTACCCGAGAATCATGCGTACTAAAAATAAAAGTCATTTTTTCTTTTTGGTTTAGTTTAAACATGATATCTAACAAATTTTCTGCTGATGAACTGTCAAGATTTGCCGTAGGCTCGTCAGCGAGAATAAAATCAGGTTTACTTGCAAGCGCTCGGGCAACAGCAACTCGTTGTTGTTGCCCACCGCTCATTTCATTGGGTTTTTTGTGAATTTGATTTTCAAGACCAACAGCTTTTAGTAATTGAATAGTTCGTTCATTTCGTTGATCTTCTTCTTTTTTTTGCAATAACATCAAAAATTCTACATTTTCTTTAGCAGTTAAAACAGGTATAAGATTGTAGCTTTGAAATACAAATCCAATATGATGCAGTCTAAAATCAATTAAATCATTTTCTGGGAGTGAAGTAATATCTGTCTGATCTATTTTAATAATTCCGTGGGATGGAGAATCGAGTCCACCAATTAGGTTAAGTAATGTTGTTTTTCCAGAACCTGAGGGGCCAACAATAGCCGTAAATTCTCCTTTTTTTATCGTTAAATTTATATTTTGAAGGGCTTTGACTTGTATGATGCCTGATTGATAGGTTTTCGATAAATTTTGAATATAAATCATAGGTTAATTGCTAATTTGCTGTTCTTAATGTTTCAGATGGATTTAACTTAAGTGCTTTAAAAGCTGGGTATATACTCGATAAGATAGCTGTTAAAATAACTAAAACACTGATTATGAAGTAATAATTGGAATCTAGGAAAGGATAAATAGTACTTTCAATACCTACACTTTTTAATCCTGAGCTAGCAAAGGATAAATCAATTCCAGCATCTTCATAAAAGGTAACAACAAGGTATGATATGGATAGCCCAATCGGTCCAGAAATAAGAGCTAAAAAGGCAGATTCAAGGACAATCATTAAGAATATTTTATTTTTATTCATCCCAATAGAAAGGAGCATGCCAAGTTCTTTTTTTCGTTCTAATACAGCCATTAACATGGTATTTATGATTCCAAATGCAAGAGCAAGCATGATAATAATTAAGAAAATAATCAAAACTAAATGCATCATTTTATCAGCATAGCCTAGCTCAGGTGCTGTTCCT
>Ga0115570_10004368_pt1 | contig 10136 bp, 13 predicted proteins | sample COGITO_mtgs_1205_3_FD_87294 | JGI IMG/M metagenome (GOLD analysis project Ga0115570, IMG submission 87294) | Pelagic marine microbial communities from North Sea - COGITO_mtgs_120524 | ecosystem: Environmental > Aquatic > Marine > Epipelagic | place: Germany:Helgoland, sampling site Kabeltonne...
CGATGAAATCAAGGAACAAGCTCTTGTCACTGCAAGTTTACTTATAGATGACAATTCTTGGATTGGTTCTGCTGTTAGTTCCTCACAAGCTTTGGCTTGGCCTCGTAAGAATGCTATATACAATGATTCTCGATTAGGGATGACTGTTACTATAGCAAACAACGAGATACCAAGTCGTGTTAAAGTCGCTGTCTACGAACAAGCACTACACTTAATTGATAATGAAGACTTACTACAAGGTACTACTCAAACTTTTGAGAGTATTTCTGTTGGTTCAATCTCTATATCAGATAGCAACAATGATGTTACGCGCACTCCAATTAAGTCAACTCAAGCAACTAAATCTATAAGACCATTACTCGTTAAAGGTTCTGTAGGACAAGGAGCCGGTTGGTGGAGGGCTAACTAATGTCACTCAAGGCTAAAGTGAGTGCCGCAGTAGATAAGGCTTTTGCGGCTATCGGAGACTTAGCGGTTTCTGGTACTTTATCCAATAAAAATGCAAGTAGTTACGACTTTGCCACAGGCACAACAGTATCTACAACAACTACTAAAACAGTAAAAGTATTCTTAGAATCAGCAAACAAAACTTCAGAAGGCGCATTCACTCAGAGCGCACTAATGAAGTCTAATGTTTCTGTTGATGGATATGATACTCTTACTATAGGTTCAACAATCTACAATATAACTGACTTCGCTGATGACGGCTTTGTAATAACATTGCAGTTAACAAGGGAGAAAGAATAATGTATGATTTAATCTTAAGAGACATTGAAGAAGTGTTTGGCTCGTCCTCTTGGACAACAAACAATATTAAGACCTATCCTATGAACTATCTTGGTTCAAGAGGTGGGGCGACTGAGTATGTCTTAATGAATGTTTTACCTTCTTCTAGTAGTAATTATGCTTTTGGAGTAAGTAAAGAGACCAATGGTCTCGTAGCAGTAAAAATATTCGTCAAGGCTGGTGACGGTCAGGGAAGACTAATGGCAATAGCCAACTTACTTGACACCGTCCTAGACAATAAAACACTATCTAACGGTACAAAGCTAGGAACATCATATTTAAATGTGGAGGGTTTAGACCCTTCAAACAAAGCACTTTATAGTGCATCTTACATCATTCCATTTACACATTACGGAGAATAAAAATGGCACATATTTCAAGCCTAGGTGCAGGTATCTTTACATACCTAGACATCTTCAAAGGCACAATACCAGCGAACACAGATACTACTGCTGAAATGGCGGCACTATTTGTAGGCACAGTGGACGGAACTGCAGACGCAGACCATGTTCGTATGCCTTCAGTACGCGAATTCCCTTCAATCGGTACACCAGCAAACATCGTAAATGTTCCTGTTTACGGACAAGCTACATCTTCACAAGTACAGGGTCAAGCTGACTCTCCTACTTTAGAAGTAACTGTAAACTATGTTTCAGACGACATGACAGATATGCACGCTTTAATCGGCACTAACTGCGTATTCCGTTTTATGATGGTTGCTTCTGCTTGTACAGAAGACGAAGGCGCTTCAGCGACTTTGGCTAAAGACAACACAGAGTTTTACTTCAAAGGTAAAATCGAAGCTATCTTGGTTAACCCTGCATTAACAGACGCAACAACTGCAACTGTTACTTTGTCAGCACAATCAGATTTCTTTGGCCCAGCTACAATAGCGGCAAGCTAATAGAATAACGAGGTTCCTCTTCGGAGGAGCCTCACCAAACAAGAGAGTTAACAATGGACAAACCATTCAGTAAAGCTTTTGTCATGAGAACAACATTTCGTCACATGCGCAGAAGTGTAGATATAAGTATTAGAAAATCATTTGAAAGATTTAAAGACTTTGATAACGAGTCAACAACAGGTCGTGAGATTATGGAAACATTAAGTGTGTTACATACAGTACGCAAGATGTTAGACGACTTTCAAGCAAATAACCCAGAACTATTTTCAGAAAAAGATAAATTAAATTAATAGGAAACAAAAACAATGAAACATCTCGTTGGAAAATCAATGACAGAAGAAGTCCCTTTCATGGGCGATAAAGTAAAAGTTCGTAAAATGACTGTTGGTCAAATTATGGACATGCAGAAGCTAATAGAAAAGTCTAATGCAGACGCTAGTGATGAAGCACAACTAAAATTACTTTGTGATATAATTAAAGTTGCCGTAGTAGACGCCGAAACCTTAACAGATGAGGATTTCGCCGGATTTCCACTACAGGAACTAACAGCACTATCAGAGCATGTTATGCGTGTATCTGGCCTCGGAGGAACTGAGGGAAACTAACTCAGTCCGAAGAAACTATTTATGAAATTGCATTCTCGTTAGGTATGCCTGTTTATCAGTTGCTTAACGAGATGCCACAAGAAGAACTAATGAAGTGGGGAGACTACTTCAAAAAGCGCCCAATAGGTTGGAGAGAAGACCAAAGAACTTATATGTTGTTAGCCGCACAAGGCTACAAAGGTTCTGCAGAAGAACTCTTCCCTACTTTAAGGCAATTAAAAGATAACATTCCAGCTGAAACAAAAGCCTTACCAAAAGGCAAGTTCCTAGATTTAATGCTAAAAGCAAAAGATGGGGACGGCGACGGCTGGACTCCACCTTGGGTAAATACAAATGGCAAATAGTTTAGTTTCTTTGGAAGTAATAAACATAAAACAAGAGATGCGGCGCATTGAAAATGAAGTCGTGGGCTTGGCAAATAAAGATATGTTAACTAAAATGACATACGCAACAAACCAATTAAGAATAGTAACGCCTGTTGATAAAGGCGAAGCAAGAGCCGGTTGGAAACAATCAGTTCGATTATCTATGAGAGGTAAGTTTCTATCAGGAACAATCCTTAATGATGTGGAGCATATATCCATACTAAACAGAGGTCACTCTAAACAGGCACCTGCTTACTTCATAGAACAAGTATTATCAACAATAGGCTTAATAACCCCAATCTGATTAAAATTCGCCCTCGATGGCTTCTCCGATATGTGAGAAATTATCGGGGGCTTTTTTATTTATAGGAGAACACACATGAGTGGTGTAAAGATTCAGGTACGGGCAGACGCTAGACAAGCCCAGACCGAACTACAAAAACTGAATACATCTATGTCCAGCTTGGACAAAAGAACAAAAGCTGTTACTAGCACATTCCAGAAACTAGCAGTAGGAATGGCGGCGGCTTTCGGTTCAATAACATTAGTTAAAGGCATAAATAGAGCCTCTGACTCAATGACAGAATTTAAGAACAGAATTAACCTTGTAACCGGAGATGCAAAGAAGACCAAAACAGTGTTGAAAGAATTATTCGACATTTCTAAAGAGTCTCGTGCCAGTGTTCAGGGTTCTGTTGATACTTATAGTAGATTTGGACTTGCTCTTAAAGACGCAGGGAAATCTTCAAAAGACTTAATTACAGTTACAAAGGCAGTTCAGAAAGCAGGGATTATCTCTGGTTCTTCTACACAGTCTGCTAATGCGGCTATTATACAGTTAGGTCAGGGCTTAGCCTCTGGTCAGCTAAGGGGACAAGAACTTAACTCAGTACTAGAACAGATGCCAAGATTAGCACAAGCTATTGCTAAAGGTATGGGAATTCCTTTCGCTAACCTTCGTAAAGAAGCTATGGCGGGTAAGATTACTGCAGAAGAGGTTTTCTCTGCAATTATTGGACAAGCAAAACTCATTGATAAAGAATTTAAATTACTAGACATAACTGTTGACGGCCTTGCTCAAGTTATGAGAGACAGGTTTAGCAGAGCAGTTGGTGTTCTTTCTAAAATTACTGGCGTGTCTAAGCTAACTAAGAAGGCTATGGTAGGGCTTACAAATGCTTTTGACTTATTTGCAGAAAATGCTGAGAAGTACTTACTTGCTGTAAGACTAAACTTTGCTGTCTTTAGAAGTGATTTAAAGTTCTTAGTAGAGGACTTAGTAGACCAATTTAACCTTTTCTATGATAGAATAAAAGACAACACTGTTGTTAAATTCTTTGAGAATATAGTTAACACTGTATCAGAATTTGGTGGGAAGACTATTAATTTCTTCGCTAACCTTAAGACTGAAGAAGGAAAAGGAAATTTAAAAGAACAGGTTTCAAACGCTTTTACTACTGCTAAAGATTTTGTAGTAGACAAAGCTGTAGAAATATCAATCAAGATTAAAGAGTTTGATTACCTTGCCTTTATAACCAAAGGCACAGACACGGCACTTAAATACATTGAAGAATTTGCTGGAAAAGTAGTAGGTTGGTTCGAATGGATTTACACTAAAGTATTTGGAGAGTCTTGGTGGACAGGCATGTTCGTTCAATCCCACGCAGAAGGCGGGTGGTCTTTAGCAACGGATTTAACAAAGTACTTAAAAATACCTTTAGATTATTTAGCAACCTTTTCTCAAAGCGTTGTAGATGTGTTTAAAGGCACTAACTTAAAAGTTAAATCTCTTTGGTTTGAATTTACTAACTTACTAACAGGACAAGGACCACAAACAGCAGACGATGGTTATGGTGTAGTAGAAAACTCTACTGTGTTTACTCGTGCTGTAGATGGTATGAAAGAAAAGTATCTAGAGTTTACTAGACTTCTTAGAGCGGGTGGAGAACAAACTGCAGACGACGGCTATATTGACAGTCAAGGTAGTGTATTTGCTCAACTAGAGAAACATATAGAAAGCGCTAGAAAGAAACTATTAGAGTTTAAAACAACTATGATGGAAGCACTTAACCCTGCTTCAACATCAGGCCCAGATGACGGGTTACGGGGTGAAAGCATCTTTGGAACTCTAAAAGAAAGCTTCGACAAGATACTAGACACACTAAAGATTAAGTACTCAGAGTTTGTAGAGTATGTTAAGACTAAAGAATTCGGTGTAGAAATACCTGCGTTTACCGGCTTAACAACTGCTTTTGATAACGCTATGGATACTGTAAAGTCAAAGTGGGATGGTGTTGTTGATTACATAAGCTCTAAAAGAACAGCAACTAACGGCCCAGACGATGGCCTTAGAGGCGACAGCATTGTAGACACTCTAGCACAGAAACTTGAAAAAGGCAATAGAGTTAAACGAGCAGTCAAGCTTGCTTTTGGAGGAAGCCCTGTTAAAGTAATTGTAGACAAACTTATTCAATTTGATTATGACAAACTGTTTACTACTCTGGAAGAAAACGGCGCTAAAGGTGGCCGTATGCTTACTGCCGGAATTACTGGTGCAATTACCGCTTACTTCTTAAGAGGAACTTTAGCTAAAACAATAAGAGGCCCTGTTGGGATTCTTGGAGCAGTTATTGGTGCAGGGATGTTTGTAAAGAACAGCCCAGCGTTTAGAGAATCAATAGAGAATGTTGCTCAAGGTTGGGGTGAAATCTTTGCTACTTTTATTAAAGACGGCGAAGGTGGTATCTTAGGTAAAATAGGTGCGGCTGTAGTGGCGCTTGCTGATGCAGTTAGTGACGGTTTTGTTAATGGATTATTCCCTGAAGAAGGGAGTTTCTGGAAAACTACATTTGGTGACAAGTTAAGCACAGCACTAACTATAGGTGTTGGTCTTCTTGTTCTTAGCTCTAAAACCAGAGCCTTACTATTAGGTATTGGCTTAGACATGGGAACTACTATTGCTAACGGCATGTTTGGTTCTAAGTTTAAAAGAAAAGCATCTACACAGTTAACCCTTGCGCTTGGTGGATTCCTTGGCGGTGGTTATGGAATGTCTACTGAAGACAAGAAAACTGCAGGTGGCGCACAACAAAGACACCCTAAAGGAACTATAATCAACGGGAAAAATGTTGGTGGTCAGTTTAAGAAATCTGGTCTTGCTGTACAACTTGAAAAACAAGGTACAAAGGCAGGCAATGCTTTTGGAAGGGGCTTTAGTAGAGTTCTTCCGGCATTAATTGCGGCTTCTGTTGCAGGGTCTATTACTGACTCTTTAGTATCAGATGACGCTTTTGGAGGAAAAGGCGCATTCGCAGACGAGCTTGTTGCTGGTTTAGCGGCGGGCGGTATTATTGGCTCTGCTTTTGGACCTTATGGTATCATAGGTGGCGCTATTCTTGGTGGCCTTGTTTCTGTATTTAGGGAAGCTTTCAAGAGAGACCCAACTAAAGACTCTGGAGAAACTTTCTTTCAAAGCCTAAGCAGAAAAGTTAATAACGCTATTAATGATGCTGTAGGGGTCACTAATTCTCCTAAGTATGTAGATGCTGAAGCTCAAGCTAAAAGAGAACTTAGTGCTTCTGGGGAGTATAATCCTTTTGAAGGGCAATCTGCCTCTGATGCTCAAAAAGAGTGGGAAAAAGTAGTAGAAAGAGCTGGAGAAATCCATAAACAACGAAAGTTAGCTTTCAACCAAGAAAGAAGTCTTAACGAAGACCGAAAGGCTCTCGAAGAGAAAATAAGCACTAATATTACTAAGCAAGACAAGCTGACTGCTAGAAACATATTAATAGCAAGAAACCGCGAAGCGGGTGCAAATAATGGCTTTGAATTCGAAGTTGACCAAACAGCCCTTGCAGACGCGGCGGCAATAGTTAGAGACGAGCGTCTTAAAGATGTTGCGGCTCTTAACGCAAATACTGCGGCTCTAAAAGAACTTAACCGAAACAACATTACAGCAAAACCTCCGGGGTTTGCAACAGGTGGTGCTGTAAGAGGTGCTGGTACAGGCACATCAGACGACATCCCAGCGATGTTATCTAATGGTGAGTTTGTAATGAAGGCTTCTGCGGTTCAAAAGTTTGGACCCGGCTTTATGAGAGCTATTAATGAGGGCAAAGTTCCACAATTCCGCTCAGAAGGTGGTTTTATTGGCAGGACTGTTAACAGGACAATAGCTCAAATACAAACAGCTAAAGAGAGAGAAGACCGTGGTGAAGAGAAAAGACTTACAGACTTGCTTCAAGAACTTCTTGACATTACTGAAGCTCAAACACAAGAAATTGTAGATGGTAATGAAAAAGTTAAAAAGGAAGCTGTTGATAAAGCTCAAGATGAAAAAGACAAAGCAGAATCAGCCGCAAGGAAGTATTCTGATGACTTTGCGGGCGCTCTTAAGAGTGCAATGTCACAAGCTTTACATGGTGGAGATTTAGAAGATATAGCTAAAGGTCTATTAGACACATTTACTTCTTCTGTAATTAACTCTTTTGTTGATGGGTTTGCTGACAAGGCTTTAGAAAATTTTGACTTGACTTCTTTCTTCCAAGGAACAGAGGACTTAGGTACAGACACAGCAACCGGTATTGGCGGTCTCTTTAAAAGAGGTGGAAACAAGGGCGACTCTGTTGGCACTTATGGAAACTCTGATGCGGGTGGTGGTAAAACACCTCTAGGTATTGGTGAGGAAATAAGCAATTCACTAGGTGGAGTGTTTAGTGGTTTCTTCTCAGGCTTTGACGGTATCTTAGGAAACTTCTCAGGAATGTTTGGTGGTCTAACAGAATCACTAGGTGGCTTATTCAGCGGTCTAGGTAGCTCACTAAGCGGCCTACTAGGTGGACTCGGTGGTGGCGCTGGAGGCGGCGGCATGGGTGGTTTAGTATCTATGGGCTTAAGCTTATTTGGAATGGCACAAGGTGGTACAGTACCATCTACACCTTTCTCACAAGCAGGGAAAGACTCTGTCCCCACAATGTTAATGCCGGGCGAAATGGTCTTATCTAAGAACAAGCTTGCTAGCATGGAATCTCAGAACAAACAAACTACACAAGCATTTAACATCAATGTACAAGGTGATGTATCACGACAAACTCGTAAAGAGATTGTTGCTATGATGCCCCAAATTGCTGGTGGTGTTAACAATGTTAATAAAGAAAACAATAAAAGATAACTACAATGGTCATCCCTTCGGGGGTGGCCTTTTTTAATCACAAAGCCCGTACAATAAAAGTGGGGAAAAATGACCCTCTATAACGAAGAAATATCAAAGGAGACCCAATGAAAAAATGGGATAAATTATTCACTCGCAAGGGTGGCAAGCTATACTGGAAAGCCTCTCGTGGAAACAAATCCGCAGGCTCAGAAGCAGGCACTAATCACGGTGACGGCTACAAGACTGTACGCATAGACGGCAAGGCTGTGTATGTGCATCGTATTGTAAAAGAAATGTCAACCAAGAAACCGGTCAAGAATGAAATTGACCACAAGAATAGAAAGCGCTCGGACAATCGTCCAAGCAATTTAAAACCAGCTACACGCTCTACGAATAATAAAAATCGTAAATCGTGGACTAAAAAATAATAATCGGGATACCTACGGGTGTCCCTTTTTAACCAAATCTGGAAGTGTTTTATACTAAAAAAGTGGGGAAATTTGCCCCTCTATAACGATAGAAAGGAGAACCCTATGGAACTATGTAATTCAAAAGACTGTAATAGCCCTGTAAGAAAAGGAAAGACCAAACAAAAGTACTGCAGTAGATGTTGTAACTTTGTTTTTAGATACGGTATCACCGCACCTCAAGTAGACAACATGTTGAAAGACAACTTAGGAAAGTGCAAGATATGCTCTATGAATATTTTCTTTGGGACATCTGGCAACCAGTCAGGACTCAAGAAACACTCTGCTGTTGTAGACCACTGCCACACTACAGGAAAAGTGCGTGGAGTTATTTGTTGGGACTGTAACAAAGGTCTTGGCAACTTCCGAGACGACATCACCCGCTTAAAAGGTGCTATAAAATACTTAGAAAATTCCCGCTGAAAAGTGGGGGTTTTTGACCCTCTATATAAAGAAACCCTAACGGAGAACAAAATGTTTAAATTTTACCGAGGCACTACTCAGCGTGAAGCAAACGAATTAGCACAGGATATACAGACACGCAATATCACACACTGGACTGATTCATACGACAATGCCGCTAAATATAGCAAGGGCGCTGTCATAGAAATCGTGATGGATGAATTACCACCACATTTCAATACATACTCTGGCATATGTCAGGGCGACGAAATTCACGGCACATTCCGTGAGTGGGTACTGACACGAGCATACTATGAGGGTATCGCTTGTAATTATATTGAGGAGGAATATGTCCACAATGCATAATAAAACTGGGGTAATCTGCCCCTCTATAACGAATAAACCCAAACAGGAGATTACAATGAAAACTTTAATTACAACACTACTACTACTCGTAATGACTACTACTGCACAGGCAAAACCACAATGCTCAAATACTGATTTAGCAATCGGTATAGCGGGTGGTGCAGTCGCCGCTGTAGCTGTCGGAGTGGGTACTGTCGCTACCTCACCTCTAATCGGTGCAGGAGTGGCCGCAGGGAGTACCGTAGGCTGGCTCGGAGCATTTACCATGCCTATACTAGCCAAATCAACAGCTGTTGCTGTAGCGGCATCCTCTGTCATCGTAGCGCCTATTGCTACATTCACTGGGTACTATGCTTCATGTGTAGTTAACTCAGTGAGAGATAAATAAAAACAATTGTACGGGCTTTGCGGTCCGTACTACCCCAACCTATATGGAGATTAAAATGACAATTGGACTAATGGAAATAATATTTATTACTGGCACTGCATTATTTTATTTTTATGCATTGTATGTACTAATTTTAACAATATACGAAAATAACCGGTCAGATAGGCCAAGGAGATTAAAATGAATATATTAGATACGGTAGGAGTACCAATACTCGACGGCGTTATTGGCTTAATGCTGAGAATGCTTTTAGCTACATTAGTAATGCATGTGCTAAAAATAGGAATATTCTTTCGAGGAATTCCTTACATTGGGGTTCTGGGAATATTTGTTTTCCCTACAGGACTTGGAATAGCTAGCACTATCGGTTTCTACATAATCGATGTATATGCTACACAAAAACATATCACTAACTTTTTTAAGGAAGGAGAGTTAAATGAAACAAGTAACAAAAAGCACAGAAGACCAAGTAATCAGAAATCGTGAATACTTTGATAGAGCGATAATATTTCAAGGCTCTTCTTCTGTTGGTGGTTTTACAGACATCGATGCAGTATACGATGTAAAAGGAAAAGCATTAATCCTCATAGAAGTTAAGCGTGAGGGTTGTGCAATCACTACAGGTCAAAAGATACTATTTGAAAGACTTGTAATGTGGTGTCAGAAACCCGTGTATGCTATTACAGCATGGGAGAACACAG
>Ga0115570_10004382_pt1 | contig 10117 bp, 10 predicted proteins | sample COGITO_mtgs_1205_3_FD_87294 | JGI IMG/M metagenome (GOLD analysis project Ga0115570, IMG submission 87294) | Pelagic marine microbial communities from North Sea - COGITO_mtgs_120524 | ecosystem: Environmental > Aquatic > Marine > Epipelagic | place: Germany:Helgoland, sampling site Kabeltonne...
CAAAGGCTTCCCGAACGTGCATCAACTCGAGGGGGGCATCATTGAATACACTCGTCAAGCGCGCCAACAAGGACTGGAAAATCGCTTCATCGGAAAAAACTTCGTGTTCGATGAACGACGAGCAGAACGGATCTCCTCTGATGTCATTGCGCAATGCCACCAATGCGGGGAACCTTCTGATGACCACACGAATTGCCTCAATGTCGGTTGCAACCTGCTGTTCATTCAATGTGAAACCTGCGCGAAGACGTATGAGGGCACTTGCGGAACCGCTTGCTGCGACATCATCCAATTGTCCGAAGAAGAACAAAAGGAGTTGCGACGCGGACAGAAAGAGGTCAATCGCATTTTCAACAAGGCCCGTTTGCGGGATTGGCTGCACGAGGACAACGACCAGTCAGGCCGCGCGCGGGTCATCGGTGTTCAGGGACGGACTGTGCCGAAAGCGTAGCTTGCTCTACACCCTGACGTTGACCTAAACGACGGAATGGTAGAAAATGAAGAGGTTGACCACCACGTAAAGCATTGCTGGCAGCATTTTGATGACGTTCTCCTTGAGTTTAATTCTGACAAAAACGGCTGTCAGCATCATGCACATCAGCAAAAAAGAGGCGACTGAAAGCATCAAGGGAACAACCAGTCCAACAAGTAAGCCGAGACCACCTAACAATTGACAACAGGCGAGTAGAATGCGTTGGTTTTTAAAACCCCACTTCTCGTATTCCGAAATCATTCGCTTAGAAAAGAAGGAGTTGACTCCATAAACAATAAAAGAAACTGCCGAAAAAAGAAGCGTAATCAGGTGAATATCCATTGCTTAGATCAAGCCGTAGTTGAAGGCTGCCACAAACAAGCACAACAACAAAAGCAAAGCGGACGGCACGTATTTCTTCAAAGGATTTTTCACTTTGACGTGACATGCTTGAGCGCAGATCATCAAAAAGGCCATGCATAAAGAAGCAGCTACTACAGGTACGTCGTAAGCAACGCCAAGAGCCAAAGTGGTTGCGAGGGCTATTTTGGAAGCGCCGACACCATTTCTGACGAGATCCGAAATGCCATATTGCTTAAACTCCAAAACAATGTTGTCGTATCGAAATACCCAGACAATAATGATGGATGCTGCAATGATGAGCTGTGCTAAGATGGATATGTTTTCCATTGTGATTTGAATTTCAGGATTGTTGATGCCAAGCAATTAAACAAGGCCGATTGACCGTGGTGAGGACGAAGCTACGATTCACCGCGGGATAAACTTCATTTACTTTTTACTCTTTCGTTCAAGAGGGATTCCAAGTTGAACATAAAGATGAACTTGTACTTCAAGTATGTTTGTTCATTGAATGTCGCGTGAATAGCGATGACTGCTTGATGGAAAAACCAACCTCATATTGCCAGTTTGTTGATTCCTTGGAGGAGGACAATGCGCACCGCATTTACCATGATCAGCACTATGGTTTTCCGATTGACTCGGATGATGAGCTGTTCTGCCGCTTGGTTTTGGAGATCAACCAAGCGGGCTTGTCTTGGACAACCATTTTGAACAAGCAAGACAACTTCCGAATGGCCTATTCCAATTTTAGTATTCAAGAAGTTGCCCAATACGGCGACGCGGATGTGGAACGTCTATTGCAAGACGCGGGCATCATTCGCAACAAGCTCAAGGTCCACGCCGCCATATACAATGCCAATCAAATTTGCGCGCTGCAGGAATCGTTTGGATCGTTTCAGCACTGGTTGGCACACCACCATCCCTTGCCATTGCAGGACTGGGTGAAGCTGTTCAAGAAGACCTTCAAGTTTACAGGAGGAGAAATCACCAACGAGTTTTTGATGAGCACCGGCTACCTGCCTGGCGCGCACATGGCCACGTGTTCAATCTATCCGAAAGTGCTCAAAGCATGTCCGAAGTGGAATGAGGTGTGAGGTGATGAATCAATGGAAAATCAATTGGACGGATTCGATGGGTTTTCCTTGTTGCGATATGTTCAGTACATAAAGCCCGGGTTTCAATTTCAACGCATGTGAATCGCTCGCTCCATCAAGAGCCCACGTTTGGTGAACCCGCCCCAACAAATCAACGACCTGTGCCTCCGCTTTTTGGCCAGATCCCACCCAGCGCAAGGTCATGGAGTTGGAGGTGGGGTTGGGATAGACCTGAAGGTTCAAGGGTGTTTGCGGACGGATGCTCAGTGCGCAATCCAATTCCAAAATCACGTCGTCTGAAGCTGCGGCATAGGCTTCGAATTCTCCCCAAGCCAGTGGGTCATCCCGTAAGAACGCATCCAGCCAGGGCACCATCAATCCCAAGCTGAGTTGCAATTGTTCCGCGTGCGTGAGTCCCGAAAATCCAAGTTCACCGATATCGCAGATGGTGCCTTGGTCTGCGAAACCGCAATGACCGCCATCGAGAAGGGAAGCGAAAGCCCGGCAAGGAGCTCCGGTTGTGGAATTGTAGAGCGGGAAGTGCTGGGTGTCCGGAGGTGTAACGCCATCGGCTGATCCCGACACGACCAACACGGGAACTTGGATGTTCTCGCCCACGGCGACTGCGGATGGATTGGTTTCAGCGGGCGCAAAGACAACAACCGCATCGATCATGGGGTTGGTTGCGGCGGCCAACCAGGTGGCTCCACCGCCCATGCTGTGGCCTGCAATGGCTGCATGCGGTTGCAGCCATCCTTCAAGAATTCCGGAAGCACCATTTTGCACCATATCATTGGCCACAAAAGCCAGGTCCAATCCGAAATTTTGATGAGATGGCGCAAAGGTTTGTTCTGTGGCCACCAAAGCGACGACATACCCCGCATGGACCAGTCCCGCCGCTAGATCATCATAATCTTGAGGTCCCATCAAAAACCCATGACCAAAAACAACCAAGGGAAAGGGCCCGTTATCGGGAGTGGCTTCAGAAGTGGCAGAAACCCCAGGATACCTCACGTCGCACGCGATTTCTCGTCCTCCTCGTGTGTCATCAATGAGCAACCAATTGGTCGTGCCAACCGGTTGTTGCGCCTGCAGAACAGTCCAACAACACATCGCGATCAGACCGAAAAATACGTGGCTTCTTTTCATGGCGAAAAGATAAGAAGTATCAAAGTGCATTGCACTTTGATAGGATGATTCACGCCTTAAGGCGCGTACTCAACGGCGCCGTCCAGAATGTAATTCATCTGATAGACGTCATCTGAGTTGAGTCGGAATTTGCCAGCAAACGTGAGGCGTTCATCCGTTTGGTACACCCGGGGAGATTTGACCGTGAAGCGCAAATCCACAACGGATTCCGGCCCCGCGCCACCGCAGAAAAAGCAATTCGCAAACGGATAGCGACTCAACACATAAAAGTCTTCATCGAGGTCAACCGGAATCATGTAGCCCGTGATATACACGTCTTGACCTTCGAGGTCTTCGATGCTCTGGCCAAAGGTGGGTTTCCAGTAATAGGCATCGAGTTCTTCGACATAAACGTCTTTGAATTCAACATCCTCCAAACTGCGCCACGTCAATTCTTCCCAGCCCGTCGCAGGGACTGTTGCAGCCATGGGGACAGCTTCACGATCCTGACTGGCGTTGCGAAGGGTGGTGGTCAGCTGCACAGTTTCATCGCTCGGATGACAGAAGGAACTGAAATCGACAACACACAAGGCGGATAAGGCGATGAGTCCCGCCATCCAAGACGAGCGGAGTATAGAATTCGGTTTAGAGTGCATCATGGAGAATCAGAAAGAGTGCGGGAGATGTCCATCCTGAGGGCCGAAATACCCGGAATTGCGGCAGCAACCAGCCCGACAAAGATAGCCAAGCCGACGAGAGCACCTTCAGCGGTGAGCAAGCCCAGCGACTCCCAGTCGTACCGGAACTTATCGGCCACCAATTGGGCCAAGAGCACCATGCCTCCACGACTCAATAATAGGCCCAAGATGGCGCCTCCCAAACTGAGTAGCCCGCCTTCCAAAAGCAAGGAAACGTACAATCCACGTGGCGAAGCGCCCATGGTGCGCATCAGTGCCAATTCGTAACGACGCGCCAGTAAGCTGTCGTAAACTGAAATGAAAATACTGGCAAAACTCAAGAGCATGATCAGCCCAGCAATCATGCGCAAAGTGTTCATGCCGATGCCGAAATTTTGGGTGAGGCGATTGATTTCGATGGAGGGCAAGGCCACTTGCATGTTCGTTTCTCGGATGACATTGGGGATGGTCAGCACGGCCAAAGGATTGCGCTTTTTGAGCAATACAGCGGTGATTTCACGGTCGGCATCGAGGACATCACCGTCGTCACCATGGACCTGCCAGATGGTTTCAATGTTGCACAAAATCAACTGGTCCATGACGGAACGACTTTCCTCCATGATTCCGACCACCACAAACGTTTTGTCCGTGTGCACGTCTGTTTCGTCTTGCAATCCGTGCGCGCTGAAGAAGGTGTCTCCGACTTGGAGACCGTCCGTGGCAGCGACCTTGGATCCCACAACGACCTCAAAGGGGTTTTTCCACCACTCGCCGGATTGCAATGTGGCGTCATAATGCTGGGGGTAGGCCAGGGTACTTCCAACAATTCGGAATCCGCGGTAATTGTCACCGTATGCGAGCGGAATGCCCTCAGCGATGTAAGGATGGCGGATCACTTTTTCCGCGTCCGCTAGACGGATATTACCGGTGGGGGCATCGACGTGGTAGACGTTGGCCAAGATCAATTGCAGCGGACTGCCTTTGGCACCAAGCACCAGGTCAATGTCTTGAATGTTGCGCTCGAACGTGTCACGCAATTGCTTTTCGGACAGCATCAAAAGGCTCACCATGCCCACTCCGAAAGCCAGAAGAATCAAACTCAAAGCGGTTTGGAGCTTCTTCGCTCCCAAATTCTTCCAGGCGATGTAGAGCCAATTCATGATGCAAGAATGGCTAAAGATTTCAACTCAACCTTGCGGTCATAGCGGTCTTTGAGCCGCTGGTCGTGGGTGACGATGATCAGGGTCGCTCCCGCTTGAGCAGCTTGTTCTTCCAATAAATTCAACACGGCTTGCGTAGACCGATCGTCCAGCGCGCTCGTGGGTTCATCCGCCAAGAGCACTGCGGGGCGATGAACCAATGCCCGCGCGATACTGGCTCGTTGTTGCTCACCTACGCTCAAATCTTGAGGTCGGCTTTTGGCTTTGTGTCCGACACCGAGGGTGTCGAGCAGTGATTTCGCGTGATCGAGATCAGCCGTTTGGCCGGTCAGGAAATACGGTAGCGTCACGTTTTCCAAAACGGAAAGGCTTTGAACGAAATGCGAACGCTGAAAGACGAGGCCTATGTGGTTTCCTCGAAACCGATCCAAGCTTTTTCCTGTCAGCAATCCCAAGTCTTGGCCATTGATGAGCACCTTTCCTTGATTTGGCCGCAAAATGCCACACAAAAGATGCAGAAGGGTTGTCTTGCCGCAGCCAGAATCACCCAGTAAAAGCATTTGCTCGCCATTGGGACAGGACAAATCCGGGAATGTCAATTCCGGCGAATCAGCACTGTAGCGAAAGGACAAGTGGGAAGTCTCAATCATGAAACCCGAATTTACAACGTCGGACGGGACGATGGCATACCCGATTAACTTTGAAGCGTGAATTTTAAACAACGTTTGCTTCGATACGGCTCAGGAGTCATCATCGGGGTGCTTTTAAGTTTAGCCATTTTTAGTGGCAGAGGATGCAGCGAATGGATGCCTGAAAAACGGATAAAATCCCGCATTCAACTGAACAGTATCGAATTGGATGCTGTTGTTTCCTGTGCAATCGAGTGTTGGAAAACTCAACAGGGCAAGCCCTCTCCATTGGAAGCATGGCTGATGGATGCCGAGATCGACTGGTCGATGAGTGGACCGAGGGAGACGCCTCAACGGTATGTGTTCAACCTGCCGAATGAAGCACCATTGCAATCAGTTGAATGCCAATTTTCAGAGACATTTGGCATGATTACGACTGCTGTTTTCCGGAGTAATTCTGATCGGTGTCAGTGCGCTAGTAAAGTGGTCGCGGGAGAGCAGCAAAGCGATTGATGCATGATGGCCAATCGACCGCGCAAGGGAGTGGATGCTCCGACCGTCCAAGCGTCGAGAATGTATTTGCCCTGATTCATGCCAGTCGTAAACCACGAATAGGGTATTGAGCCGAAACGAAGCGTGGCATCATGCACGAATCGTCCGCCCTGTCGCGCCAGATAAGCGCTTCAGGCGTTTGACGTGTCCGACGTGGCAAGCGGCGCCTTCTTTGTTCGGGTGCGCACAGAAAGCGGTTGGAGGGTGTTGAAAGGGATGAAGTTGAACAGCCAGTAAAATGCGTTCGAAGCACGAATTTCTTTTTTAGAATGATTCTAAATTACCCTATTTAAGGGATTGGATAGGGGCATGTCTTTGCGTCAAATTTGCCCTGTCTTTCGAAGCTATACTCCTGCTGTTTTTTGATTCATTCGCATGCTACGTTTTTCTTCTATTCTGGTCTCTACTGTTTTTTTGTTTGTTGCAGTTTTTGGACAAAATCAACATGTCCTGACTCAGATGATGCAGGAAGAGGAATTGTTGCCTGATAGCTTGCGCAGCATCATCCAAGATTGGCATCATCTGCCTGAAGCGACGATTTCAGCAGTCGGATTGGCAGCCGGAGCCGAAGGGGTGGATGAGGTTCCAGGAGCCTTGCACATCATTCGGCCAGAAGCCCTTCAGCGCTTCTCGTACAGCGATCCTTTGCGGGCTTTACAATCCGTCAGTGGAGTGAATATCCAAGAGGAAGATGGATACGGCTTGCGCCCAAACATTGGGCTCCGTGGATCAGGTTCTGAACGCTCTGCTCGAATCACATTGATGGAAGACGGGGTGTTGATTGCGCCTGCTCCCTACACCGCTCCTGCGGCGTACTATTTTCCTTCGATAGCGCGTATGGAATCGATTGAAATATTGAAAGGGAGCAGTCAAATTGCCTTTGGTCCTCAAACTTCAGGAGGAGCCATCAACTTGGTAACGCCGAGCATTCCAGATTCAAGTTTAGCCGGATTTTTTCGAACGGAGATGAGTTCTTTTGGGGGACGGGTGGACCATGGTCGCGTGGGCACTTCTTGGAAGCACCGTCTGGGAACCTTTGGTGTTATGGTTGAATACTTGGCATTGGGCAGCGACGGGTTTAAAACACTCCCGTCGGGTAACCCAACCGGTTTTTCCAAATCAGATCGCCTGATGAAGTTGAGTTGGAAAGCTCCTCTTGAGGCGAAAATTCAGCAATCCATAGAATGGAAGGGAGGTCAGGTGACTGAGAATTCATTTGAAACCTATGTGGGTCTTAGCGATGCAGATTACGCTATGAGCCCCTTGCAACGGTATGCAGCAAGTGCTCAAGATCAAATGCTTGCAACGCAACAACAAAATGTACTGAAACACCGGGTGCAACTGGGAGTAAATTGGTCTGTAGAAACCGACGTTTACGCTACACAGTTTCAACGCAATTGGTACAAGCTGGATCGGGTGATTGATTCCACGGGTGTGACCCATGGTTTGGCCGGTTTGTTCGAACATGGAGCAGATTTGGATGCTTTTAATTTGTTGAAGAATCCAGATACTCCGAATGGAGCAGGCTTGGATTTGAAAGCCAATAACCGCGCGTATTATTCCGAAGGGATTCAACATCGTGGGGTATTCAAGTTTGGAAGTAAAAGCGGGGCTTCACACCAGGTGGTGTATGGAACGCGATGGCACCGGGATGGTGTGGAACGTTTGCAATGGCGGGATCGCTACATCCTTCAATCGGGAACGATGACCATGACAAACCCAGGCTCGCTGGGTTCTGCTGGCAACCGGGAAGAAATGGCTACGGCTTGGGCATCGTTTGTACGAGGTACGATTCGCACGGGGATTTTCACATGGACGCCAGGTGTGCGAATGGAACGCATGGAGTTTGAACGCTGGGATTACAGCGGCTCTGATCCAGACCGGATTGGGGAGTCGGATTATCGGCGCAATGAATTGTCAGTGTGGTTGCCAGGACTGGGGCTGCATGCCAATCTTTCGCCCGTATGGACAGCATTCACGGGACTTCACAGAGGATTTATTCCTCCCGGGTCTTCCCCCGAAACAAAAGAGGAAACAAGCGCCAATTGGGAATTGGGATTGCGTTGGAATAGCAATGGATTCAGCGGCCAACTTGTGGCATTCAGAAATGCGTATGAGGATCTACTGGGAGCAGATTTGGCGGCCAGTGGTGGAACGGGATCAGGCGATTTGTTCAATGGTGGAAGTGCCTTGACCAAAGGACTGGAAGTGGAAGCGGCTTTCAACGCCATGCACTACCGGTGGGAGAAGTGGTCCTTGCCAATTCAAGCGTCGTACACGTGGACGGATGCCCGTTTTTCTGCTGGTTTTGAAAGTGATTTTGATGCGTGGGGGTCTGTTGTTCGGGGTGATGCGTTGCCCTATCTAGCGCCACATCAAGGAAGCATCATTGCCTCCTTGGTCGGTCCTAAAATCGCACTGAATACGTCCTTTCGTTACGTAGGCGCTATGCGGACGATTGCGGGACAAGGAGATCTTATTTCATCGCAAAGCACTGACATCGCGAAGGTCTTGGACGTTGCGTTTAGTTGGTCGGTTAAGCCGGGCATTCAATTCGATCTCGGAATGAATAACGTGCTGGATGCCACCTACATTGTAGCACGTCGTCCCGCTGGAATTCGACCGGGCATGCCCCGATTCATGAGGACGGGATTGCGTCTGATGTTCTAAGTCAGCGCGCGCGATTGACTTGGGAACGCCGCTTAAATTCACTGCGGATCAACTCCAATTCTCTTGAGGATTGACCGGCAACGGAGGTGTTCTCTTCCGCGCGGCGGATGAGGTACGGGATCGTTTCTCGAATCGGGCCGTATGGAACGTATTTCGCAACGTTATATCCTGCAGCGGCGAGATTGAAACTAATGGGGTCACTCATTCCGAGCAATTGAGCGAACCAAATGCGGTCATCTCCAACGGCCAATCCCGCTTCTTTCATTTTGGAACACAAGAGCAAACTGCTCGCCTCGTTGTGACTTCCGGCGCACAGGGAGACGGTATCTGTATGCTCAACGCACCAATCAAGCGCAGCGTCGTAATCCCGATCGGTAGCTTGTTTGTCGGGCTGAATCGGCGATGGGGCTCCGATTTTGGTGGCACGGAAACGCTCTTTTTCCATGTAGGCACCGCGCACGAGTTTCACCCCTAAACGGAAACCGGAGGATTGTGCCTTATCGGTCAACGCTTTCAAATAGGCCAGCCGATCGTGACGGTACAATTGAACAGTCGTGAAGATCACTGCCTGGATGCGATTGTGCAACAGCATCTGTTCTTCTGCCAAGAGATCAATCGCTGGTTGAAGCCAGCTTTCTTCCGCGTCGATGAATACGGGAGTTTTGATGCGCGCAGCTTCAGTGCACAAAGCAGCCACACGGGTTCGTACACGCTGCCAAGCCTCACGTTGAGCGCTCGTCAACGTCTTTCCTTCAGACACCAACTCTAAAATCAGGGTGGGTGCGATGCCGCTCACTTTAAAAACGCCGAAAGCGTGATGAGGGTCTTGGTCAGTGGCTTTGATGGCTTCGAGAATGGAGTCAAATGTGGATTCCAGTTCATCTTCGGTTTCTTTGCCTTCTGCGCTATAATCCAAAATGGTCCGAACGCCTGATGCGTACAATTTATTGACTTGTGTTTCGCACCCTTCAATCGTTTCCCCGCCGCAGAAATGACTGTAAATGGTGGGTCGAATGGCCCAACCGATGGGGATTCGAAGTGCCAAAGCCCACTGAATAAGGATTTTTCCGACACCGACTAGCTTGGCGTTTCCGACCGTTTGAAACAAAACGAGTGCACGGCGCAATTCCCCAGAACTGAGGTGAGCGTATGCTGTCTCCGTGTTGTTGAAGTCGGGTAACCCAGAGGGGTTGTCTTTTGAGTATGTCGCTGGCATGGCTCAGTTCCAGATCATTTCGTGGATTGCAAAGATACGGCGGTGGACCGCTTCGTGCGAACTGTTTCAATTCAGTTTCGGAGCGGTCACGGAGGGTGTATATTCGTGCTTCAATCTAGAGAAAAATGAGTGACTGCAACGCCTATATCGACGCCAACC
>Ga0115570_10004387_pt1 | contig 10108 bp, 9 predicted proteins | sample COGITO_mtgs_1205_3_FD_87294 | JGI IMG/M metagenome (GOLD analysis project Ga0115570, IMG submission 87294) | Pelagic marine microbial communities from North Sea - COGITO_mtgs_120524 | ecosystem: Environmental > Aquatic > Marine > Epipelagic | place: Germany:Helgoland, sampling site Kabeltonne...
AGGTCCAAAAATTAAATATGACGAAGGTGGAAGAGAAAATTTCTTACCAACCAATTTAAGATTGGGTGGTGGATTTGATTTTATTTTTGACCAATACAACAGAGTGAATGTCACCGCTGAAGTCACCAAACTACTAGTGCCAACGCCGCCTGTTTACGGCACGGAATACAACTATACAGACACTAATGGAAACGGCGTTTATGATGAAGGAACTGATACATTGGGTGCTATCGAAAACAACGATGTCATCATTGAAGGTCAAGACCCAAATGTTGAGTTTTTACCTGGTGTTTTTCAATCCTTTAACGATGCCCCTGGTGGATTTAGCGAAGAGCTGGATGAGTTTACATGGGCTTTAGGAGCCGAATACTTATATCAAGATTCATTTGCTTTAAGACTTGGCTATTTCAATGAAAACGAATTAAAAGGCGCACGTAAATTTTTCGCCATGGGTGCCGGATTTAAATACACAACCATCAATATTGATTTGTCCTATTTATTTTCAGCCTCCAAAGTACAAAGCCCTTTAGAAAACACCTTGCGTTTTTCTTTATCTTTCAATATTGGAGATGGCGAATACACCGAATATTAAACGATCGCTCCTATAAAACATTAATAAAAACTATTGCATTAGGCAATAGTTTTTTTGTCTAAAACAACTATGAAAAAAGTAAAAATTGAGTCCACTTTTGAAGTTTATGATACTGTTGAAGAATTAGCAAATCCTATTCAAGTCCTCATACAAAAAGCATCAGAAGCGCGTAAAAAAGCCTATGCACCCTATTCTAAATTTTTAGTAGGTGCAGCTCTTGAACTGGAAAATGGAGAACTAATTTCTGGAAACAACCAAGAAAATGCCTCCTACCCTTCTGGACTGTGTGCCGAACGCACCGCTGTCTATTACGCAGGGTCTAAATTTCCAAATCAAAAAATACTTCGCATGGCAATTGTTGCTGGATCCACCATCAATCCAACGACCAAGCCAATCCCGCCTTGCGGTGCGTGCAGACAAGCATTGTCAGAATATGAAGTGAAACAAAACACCCCTATGGAACTCTATTTTATGGGAACTTCTGGACAAATAGCAGCCTCAAAATCAGTAGAAAACATCCTTCCTTGGATCTTTGACAAAACCGTACTATAACGTTTTTTTAAAAAATTAACCCCTACTCTTTTTAGGTTATCAATCAAAGTATTACTTTTGTGTTTACATTAAAAACAATTACTGTAAACGCATGCAGAAAATAACTAAAGAAGTCTACCTTGATTGGTACGAAAATATGTTGCTCTGGCGAAAGTTTGAAGATAAACTTGCAGCCGTCTATATCCAACAAAAAGTAAGAGGATTCCTCCACTTGTATAACGGTCAAGAAGCTGTACTTGCAGGTGCCTTACACGCAATGGACTTATCCAAAGACAAAATGATTACAGCCTATCGAAACCACGTACAACCCATTGGGATGGGCGTTGACCCACGTCGTGTAATGGCCGAACTTTTTGGAAAAGCAACCGGAACATCGCAAGGATTGGGAGGTTCAATGCATATTTTTTCTAAAGAAAAAGGGTTTTATGGCGGTCATGGAATCGTTGGAGGACAAATTCCTTTAGGAGCTGGAATGGCGTTTGGAGATAAATACAATGAAACTGGTGCCGTAACACTTTGTTATTTTGGGGATGGTGCTGCCCGTCAAGGGTCCTTACACGAAACCTTTAATATGGCGATGAACTGGAAACTTCCAGTCGTTTTTGTTTGTGAAAACAACGGATATGCCATGGGAACTTCTGTTGACAGAACTGCGAACCATTCTGATATTTGGAAATTAGGATTAGGCTATGAAATGCCTTGTGGTCCTGTAGATGGGATGAACCCTGTTAAAGTCGCAGAAGCTTTTGACGAAGCCATACAACGTGCACGAAGAGGTGATGGCCCAACATTCTTAGAAATGAAAACCTATCGTTATAGAGGACATTCTATGAGTGATGCACAACACTACAGAACAAAAGAAGAAGTCAAAGAATACAAAAAAATTGACCCCATAACACAAGTCTTAGATATCATTCTTCGCGAAGAGTATGCAACAGAAGAGGCTATTAAAGTAATTGATAAGCGTGTCAAAGACCTTGTTGCTGAATGTGAAAAATTCGCTGACGAATCGCCATATCCAGAAAAAAGTGTCATGTACGACGTCGTGTACGAACAAGAAGATTATCCATTTTTACAACATAAATTATAAGTTATGGCAATCATAGTTAATATGCCTCGACTAAGTGACACCATGGAAGAAGGAACCGTGGCCAGCTGGTTGAAAAAAGTAGGAGACAAAGTTGAAGAAGGTGACATTCTTGCAGAAATCGAAACCGATAAAGCAACGATGGAATTTGAATCGTTTAATGAAGGAACTTTACTTCATATTGGTGTTCAAGAAGGTGAAACAACTCGAGTTGATGAACTTCTTGCCATTATTGGAGAGGAAGGCGAAGATATCTCTGCCCTATTAACAAATCCAACAGCAACCGAAGAACCAACTACAACAAAAGAAACTACTGAAGAAGTCGTAGAAGTCGAAGCGGAAGCAGCAACTGAAACGAGTGCTACTGAGATTCCAGAAGGCGTTATTGTAGTAACCATGCCACGTTTAAGTGACACCATGGAAGAAGGAACTGTTGCAAGCTGGTTAAAAAATGTAGGAGACTCCGTAGAAGAAGGCGATATTTTAGCTGAAATTGAAACGGACAAAGCAACAATGGAATTTGAATCCTTTAATGAAGGAACCTTATTATATATTGGCTTACAAGAAGGTGAATCTGCAAATGTAGATGATCTTTTGGCGATTATTGGCCCTGCAGGAACCGATGTTTCAGCAGTCGCTGCTAACTTTTCTGTAACTGCAACTGCCGCTACTGAACCCACTTCAAAAGAAGTCGTAAAAGAAACCGCTCCAGTGGTTAAAGAAACCCCTAAAGCGGAACCTGTAACTGTAGCAACACCCGTAGCCAATACAAATGGACGTTTACATATTTCGCCCTTAGCCCGTAAAATGGCAAATGAAAAAGGGATCGCTTTGAACCAATTGGTTGGAAGTGGCGAAAACGGACGCATCATCAAACGCGATGTTGAAAACTTTACCCCTGCTGTGGCAAATTCTGCAAGTACTGCAAAATTTGTACCTACTGGTCAAGAAGATTTCGAAGAAATTAAAAACTCGCAAATGCGTAAAACCATTGCGAAACGTTTAGGCGAATCCAAGTTTACTGCACCACACTACTACTTAAATGTAGAGTTTGACATGGATAATGCCATGGCATTTAGAGCTCAATACAATACCGTACCAGATACTAAAATATCATTTAATGACATCATCGTCAAAGCCTGTGCGTTGGCATTGCGTCAACATCCACAAGTAAATTCACAATGGTTTGAAGACCGCATGAAACTCAACAACCACGTACACGTTGGTGTGGCAGTTGCTGTCGAAGACGGCTTGGTAGTGCCTGTTGTGCGTTTTGCAAATGAGCAAAGCTTGCCACAAATTGGCGCGGCAGTCAGAGATTTTGCTGGTCGTGCAAGAAACAAAAAACTAACCCCTCAAGAAATGGACGGCAGTACCTTTACGGTCTCTAACTTAGGGATGTTTGGAATTGAAAGTTTTACATCCATCATCAACCAACCCAACTCAGCGATTTTATCGGTAGGTGCTATTGTTCAAAAACCGGTGGTTAAAAACGGACAGATTGTTGTTGGAAACACCATCAAACTCACACTCGCTTGTGATCACCGAACAGTGGATGGTGCAACAGGAGCACAATTCTTACAAACCCTTAAAGGCTATGTTGAGAATCCTGTGACCATGCTTGTTTAACAAAAAAGATGCTCAAAAATAAATTAAAAAAACCACTCTATTTGAGTGGTTTTTTTTTATAAACAGTACAACCTCATCTCGCATTCTATATAGATTTAATTAAGCTCTAATTAATTGTAGAATATTTAATTTCTTGAAAATTTGTATATTTATTGAATAAATAACCAATTTAATTTTAATTATGATTTCACAAATAAAATTATTGAATTACAGAAACTTATTGGTACTCTTAACATTCTTTTGTTTTGTAGGATGTAATGACGAACCAACTGGTGGCACAAATGACTCGAGTACACCAACTCCATCGATGACCTTAGCAGAAAGCTTTGGAAATGCATCAAACAGCGATTTTATGGGACGTGTAGTCGATTTGCAAAACAACCCTGTAAGTGGGGCTATGGTTCAAATTGGAAATAGCACAACTGATACCGACATGAACGGTGTTTTTATCATAAGAGATGCACAAGTCTACGAGAAGTTTGCTTACGTTAAAGTAGAAAAAGCAGGGTTTCTACACGGTTCAAGATCTGTAGTACCAACTGCTGGTATCAACCAAGTTCAAATCATGTTATTACCGCAAACAGTGACTCAAACCGTGAGTTCGGGGACCACTGCCACAGTAAGTTTAAGCAATGGAGCTGCCGTGGATCTTTCTGGAGCGTAAAGCAATGCTGATGGAAGTGATTACACGGGTGATGTACAAGTAACGCTGCATTTATTAAACCCTACGGATGACGATATGCAACAACAAATGCCAGGAATGCTATTGGCAGAAAATTTGCAAAATGAAGCTAGAATGCTGGAAACGCTTGGAATGGTAGCTGTAGAACTGCGCAGCGATACTGGAGAAAAATTAAACCTTTCTGAGGGAACCACTGCAACCATATCTGTTCCATTAGACCCTGAAACCTTAGCAGGGGCGCCTAATGAAATTCCGCTTTGGTATTTTGATGAAGAAAACGGCTATTGGATTGAAGAAGGCAGTGCCGCGCTTCAAGGCACAAAATATGTTGGAACGGTCAGTCATTTCTCCTTTTGGAATTGTGATATTCCTACAGAATATGTCAATATATGCATGAACATAACGGACTCGAACAACAATCCATTGAGTAATATTCAGGTTCGTATTGAAAGTGAGTTCAACGGAACGGGTTACGGATATACGAATGATTCTGGAGAAGTTTGTGGTATTATTCCAGCAAACCAAACTTTGAATTTACAATACTTTTTATATAACATTTGTAATAATACAGAAATTCCTAATTCATCCGAAACAGTTGGTCCTTTCAGTGAGGACACCACACTTGATATTGTGCTTGATGCCCCTGAAATTGAAGAATACCTGGAAACCATTACAGGAGTTTTTACCACCTGTGATGGAGATGCGGTTGTTAATGGGTATGTTCAAGGTAGAATTGAAGATGGTCAAGGGTTTTATAGTTTAGTCACAGACGGTGTATTTGAAATTAATGTCCTTAGTTGTAATGAAAATGCTTCCATTAGTATTACGGGTTATGATTACGAAACACTTCAAACAACCTCTGAAATTAATTACACATTGACAAGTCCTGAAACAGACTTAGGAACCTTATCAGCCTGTAATAGTGTAGAAGAATTTATTCAATTTAGTATTGATGATGGGGAACTTGAACAAATAGTCTTTAACTTAAACTGTTCTACATATCAGAGTGATTTCTCTGGTTTTTATGTACTAGAGATTGGAGGCAGCAATCAAAATACATGCGTCTATCTTTCCGGAGCATTAAATGATAATTACGTAAATTTTGAAGGCGCTTATGAATATGGAAATGTATGGAGTACAAATACGCCCTCAGTAGGAATGGCGTTTTTAGAATGTCAAGACATCAGTTATGAAAATAACCAAATTATTTTTAATCTAACTGCATATGGCAACGCTGTTGGAGAATATATAGATATAAATTTTGGAGGTGATTACGAAGATAATCAAGGAGTTGCACATACAATTACTGGTGTAATTCATGTGAAACGAGACAATTAATTCCATTTTTAATAAATTAAAAAAACCCACTCAATTGAGTGGGTTTTTTTTATCTTTTTTTTACCTTAGGAAAATCATATTACAATAGAGCATGGGCAAAGGACTACTTATTTTTTTTATTGTGCTTGTGGTGATCGCCATCATTCACTTTTTTTCACTTCGTATGATGCGAGTTTCTGAAGAAAAAAAGAGTAAAATTAAAAAAGTGTATTGGTATATTTATGGCGCTTTTTTCAGTCTAAGTGGACTCCTAAACATGTTTTCTCTTGAAGAATTTAGTTTCTTTTCTTTTCTACAATTTCTCTGTGGAATGACATTTATTGTGCTAAACTATCTGGGCAAAATAGAAACAAAAAATCCTGATGAAAAATCATCAGGATTGTGAGTGAAGTGGGCGCGAAGGGATTCGAACCCCTGACCCCCTGGGTGTAAACCAGGTGCTCTGAACCAACTGAGCTACGCGCCCTATTTCTAGGACTGCAAATATAGTCTAGTTTTTGAATTCACAAAAGGTTTTTTATAAAAAGTTAAATTATTTCCGCCACTACAAAAGTACTCCCTCCAATATAGATCAAATCTTCTTGTGAAGCGCTTTGTTTGGCTGCATTCAAAGCTGCTTTAACAGATGGATATACCAATCCTTGAAACCCATGTTCTTTAAAAATTTGTGCCAGTTTAGAGGCCTCAAAACCTCTAGGGACATTTGGCTTACAAAAATAATACTGTGCCTGCTTTGGAAATAGTTCTAAGAGCGATGTTACATCTTTATCATTCACCATGCCCAACACCAAATGCAAGCGTTGAAATTTCTCGGTTTGGAGTTGTTTAAACACCAAACTTAGACCCTCCCTGTTGTGTGCCGTATCGCAAATGATTTTTGGTGCTGTTTCCAAAATTTCCCAGCGTCCACGAAGCCCTGTATTTTCAGTCACTTTTAGCAATCCATTTTGTGTGGCTTCTGAAGAAACTGAAAAAACTCCCAAATTCAAAACAGAAAGAGTCTGAAGCGCCGTACGTACATTATGAATTTGATACGCCCCTTTTAAACTTGTGAGGTAAGTGGATTCTATGCATTGGTCGGCAAAATAAATCGGTGCTTGTTCTTTGGTTGCTTTTGCTCTAAAAACACCTTCCGTTTCTAACTGAGTTTCCCCTACTACTATTGGGGTTTTTAGTTTTATAATCCCTGCTTTTTCGCTGGCAATGGCTTCTAGGGTCGTCCCTAAAAACTGGGTGTGATCCAAACCGATATTGGTAATCACTGATACTTCGGGGGTAAGAATGTTTGTAGAATCCAGACGCCCACCGAGTCCTACCTCAACCACAGCAATATCCACTTGTTCGTGTGCAAAATAGGCAAAAGCCATTCCCACAGACATTTCAAAAAACGACAGCGAATTCGATTCAAAAAAGGGTTTGTTTTTCGCTACAAAATCCACCACAAACGCTTCGCTAATCACAACACCATTTATACGGATGCGTTCGCGATAATCTTTTAAATGCGGTGAGGTATATAAACCTACTTTATAGCCTGCTTCTTGCAGCACAGACGCCAACATATGCGCAGTGGAGCCTTTTCCATTAGTCCCTCCAACATGAATCGATTTGAATTTATGTTCGGGATAATTAAGGTGTTTGGCAAGTTTAAGGGTTTGACTTAAATCGGCTTTATAGGCTGATTTACCCACATTCTGATAGAGTGGTAATTGAGAAAAAAGCCATTGCGTGGTTTCTAAATAATTCATTTACTGACGGACGCTAAAATCAACAATCATAAATCCAATTTGTTTAGCAGGAGCATTGGAATCTGCAGGCCATTTATGTGTAAGTGCTGTTTTTTTTGCGGCATTGTACAGACAAATATCGCCCGTAGTGCCACGTTTTCCGGGGATTGCTTTGACTACATTTCCATTTTGATTGACATGAATTTCGACCACTACTTTACCTTCTTCATCGCAATCGGGAATAACTTTTGATTTGGACGGACGACCTCGACCATTAAGTCCATAGCCTACCCCTCCATTTCCACTTCCAGGAGACCCAAAATAACTGGGGGCATAGGGGTTGCCATTGAGCTGTCCTTTATCTCCCGCAGTATCATCATCGCCTTCCGAGCCTGTATCGGTACCATCATTGGTGCCAATTCCGCCCATCAAGGCATCTAATTCTTGTTTCTTTTTTGCTTTTAGCTCCGCTTCTTTTTTGAGGCGTTCTTGCTCTGCTTTTTCTTTCGCATCTGCTTCCGCTTTCATTTTAGCCTCTGCATCTGCTTGACGTTTGGCAGTTTCAGCCTCTGCTTTTTTGATCGCAATGGTTTCTAAATCTTCCGCAGTGAGTACCTCTTCTGATGCAGCAGGTTCACTTGAGAGAGCAGGGGACGCCGCTTTTACGGGTTCTTCGACCGGTTCAGAAACAGCGGTATTGGCTGCTGCAATGGGTTTTTTGGGTTGCACAACCCCACTTCCAGTGTCTGTAGTTCCAAAATTAACGGCTACTCCATACTCTAAAGGTGGATCCATATAACCAGGACCTACCACAAACATCAACAACAGTAACAAGAGCATGATGACCGTGGTCAATCGTGCCGAATGTTTTTGAGGTTTTGTTTCAAAGTAGCGCATCTTAATTCGGATTAACGGCGAGTATGATTTTAAATTTATTTCGATTGGCAATGTCCATTACTTTGACCACATAGTCCACAGGAACGGATTTTTCAGCGCGTAGCACTAGGGTTGGTGTAGCTTCTTTTTGAAGTAATTCAAGCAATTCCGCTTCCAAGTTTTGAACCTCCACTTTTGATTGATCGATATAAAACGACAAATCCTTTTTTATGCTGACCGCCAACGATTTTTTATTTTCTGTTTTGCCACTGGCTTTTGGCAATAAAATATCAATCGCATTGGTAGTGACCAAAGTCGATGCAATCATAAAGAAAATCAACAACAGAAATACAATATCGGTCATAGACGACATATTAAATTCTGGACTGATTTTATTTCGACCTCTAATATTCATATTAAATAGGTTCGTTGAGTAAGTCTAAAAACTCTACCGAATTGGCTTCCATTTGATAGACAACTTTGTTGGTACGTCCGACTAAATGGTTAAAAGCGATGTAAGCTATAATTCCAACGACCAAACCTGCGACTGTGGTGGTCATAGCGGTGTATAATCCATCGGCCAAAAGTTTAATATCTATTTGTCCTCCTGAATTGGCAATTTCAAAGATGGATAAAATCATTCCAATAACGGTTCCTAAAAAGCCAATCATGGGTGCTGCTCCAGAGATAGTTGCAAGAATACTCACATTTTTCTCTAGAGAATAAACTTCGAGTTTGCCCGCATTTTCGATGGCGGAGTTGATGTCAGCGAGTGGACGTCCTATGCGAGAAATCCCTTTATCTATCAGTCGAGATACTGGTGAGTTGACTTGAATACAAACGGCTTTGGCAGCTTCAATTTTTCCATTAACCACATGGTCTTTTATTTGATTCATAAAATTAGGGTCAACTTTTGAAGCGGCTTTAATAGTGAATAAACGCTCAAAATAGATGTATAGAGCAACCACCAAAAGCACTGTTAAAAGAGCAATAATAAGCTGTCCTGCCAGGCCTCCACTTTTGATTAATTCGACTATCGATAATGTTTTTTCAACGGATTCTGGATCCAGTTGGAGGTCCATTTCATCTTGAATATTAGTAATGATCATATCTGTTTAAGTGTTACATTATATTTTTAAAACGTAAAAACCTGAAGTTAAGTATCTTTAAAAAAATGTTCTTGTAAAGAAAAATGTAAGAGCTCCTGCTAAAAACCCTAATAGAGCCAACCAAGATATTTTTTTCAGGTACCAAAAAAAGTTAATTTTCTCCATTCCCATCGCAACAACGCCGGCTGCAGACCCAATAATGAGCATACTCCCTCCGGTTCCTGCAGAATAGGCAATAAAGTGCCAAAGTTGATGATCTTGTGGCTCGGAGAACATTCCTAAAGAAGCGGCAACCAATGGAACATTGTCAATCACTGCAGAGCCAACTCCCAGTAGCAATACCACTAAATCAGAAATTCCAGCAGCATCAATTTCGGTTCCTAAAGCGGGGGTTGATTCTTTAAGCCAATCTGCAAATCCAAATAAAACCCCTAATGATTCCAAAGCGGCGACCGCCATTAAAATCCCTAAGAAAAACAAGATACTTGGCAATTCTATTTTGGTTAAGGATTGATGCAC
>Ga0115570_10004389_pt1 | contig 10104 bp, 18 predicted proteins | sample COGITO_mtgs_1205_3_FD_87294 | JGI IMG/M metagenome (GOLD analysis project Ga0115570, IMG submission 87294) | Pelagic marine microbial communities from North Sea - COGITO_mtgs_120524 | ecosystem: Environmental > Aquatic > Marine > Epipelagic | place: Germany:Helgoland, sampling site Kabeltonne...
CAAGCGTATGACGATATCAAAGACCGCAAAGGAAAGATGGTAGACGGCATCTTCATCAAAGAAGAATGATCCTCTGTATCTGCAACAATGTTCGTTCTGGCGACACTGATAAATATCATTTGATAGGAACTTGTTGCGGCAAATGTATATGTTCTGAGAGGAAGAAAAAATGAAAGATATTGATTCGCAGTGGCTAGAAACAAAAAAACACCGAGAGCACTGGCAACAGAAGGCTACTCGCCTGAAAGAATTGGATGCTCCTGATGTTCTAGTAGAAGAGGCAGAGCGTGTATCAAAACTTACTCATTGGGAATATGATATTGAACTCGAAGAAGCTGAAAAACTACGGGAACAAGAAATACAAGAATATGCTAAAAAAAATCCTATAAAAAAATCTGTAGTGAAGGAGATTTATCGCCTTCACGATTCTCTTATGGAAAGAAATGACAGTATCATCGAATGTCTTTTGGATGGTAGTTTTATAATGTGGTTAAAAGAGTTGCATCCCTTGTCTATTGAGGGATTTAGTTTGAACGACCTTGAGTATTGCATATATGACCCAATTTTATATTCACTTCATGATGAATTTTTAGACAAAAAAAGAATTGAGTTTCAGCCTGAAAGGAAGACAAAATGACTATGGAAATTTATTACGCTGTTACGCTCTTCCTCATGGCAGGTTGTGGCTTTATGTCATATCACATAGGAAGAAAGGAAGGTGTTATGCGCTTTCTTGAATACCTAGAAAGTATGTCAAGTAAAGATGGCACTCTAAAGATTAAAATCACAGAGACAACATTCGAGATATTAGGATGAATACTCTTTGGACTTTTGGTGATTCTGCGGTAGAAAGAAATATAAGACTGAGGCCTGATATGCCTCAGCATGAAACATGGACTGAAATTTTAGCCAAGAAATTAAACTATGAATTGAGCGATCATTCTTGGGGAGCAAGCAGTTTAGATTTTTTATATTTTCACTATCGACAACAGGCCGCAAACATTAAAGAAAATGATGTAGTTATAATCGGTCTGACAGACTTGATTCGTGGATGGTTTGTTCCCAATACACCTAATCTTTCAAATGCACATCGAGTACGTTCTGCCAAATATTTGTCCGATAAGTATAAAGACTTTGTAGATACTTTTTTTGATGAGTACTATAGAGAGGATGTGCAACTAAGTATTTTACATAATTTTCTTGATATGTTGGTGTATCATCAAAAAGAAAAAGGTTGTAGAATTATAACATTCGCTACAGAACTCTATACATATGAAAGGGTGAAAATACCAAAAGAACTCACAGGCGCAGAAGGTGTATTGTGGCAAGATGCAGCGATGGGAGAAATTATAGAAGGTCCAGAAGAGTTTGATAAAGTATTTTTCAACATTCAATACGGCAGCAAGACCGACTGTAGATTGAATCATGTATCTGAACCAAACCATGCAATTTGGGCAGACAAAATGTATGATTCTATTTTAACTGATAGACCCATGAGTTTTAAAACAGGGTTTCTAACACACATCACCAGCATCAAGGAACTTCTGTGAACTCCTATATAAGGGAAAACATATTATATCCTCTGACCGAAAAAGATATTAAAGTTTTTAGCAATGCTGTCGAGCACCCAAAAAATTCTCGTTTAGTGCATCACGCCATAAAAGATAGGAATATCCTCAAAACAGACTTCACTAAGAATATGATACGTCTTGCAAGACTACTTGATTTAGAAGTAGCCTCTATCACGGCATTTACAGGGAAGCCAGGCGAAGACTCATCACCTCACATCGACGGCGAGCCAGGCAAATCCTATTCATGGAGACTTGCCTACTACGCAAAAGGCGACAACAGCTACTTAAACTGGTGGCGTGTTGGACCTGTATTGAAGCATGTCACTCTTGATCTAGAAAACAATCGAAAGAAAGAAAAAGACACTCCTACTGGCTACTCTATCATCGACACTCATAAAAAAGTTTACACACAGCTTATAAATATGAAGTCGGCTTTTGTTAGAACAGACATACCACATTCAGTTAATATGCGTGAAGCAACAGAAGAAAGGTTGACTATTTCTGCCACATTCTTTCCTCACATTTCGTGGGAAGAACTCAACAAAAGATTAGATAAACTATGCTAATAGCAATTACAGGCCATGCAAATGGTATTGGCGCAGCGATCACAAAGGCTGCCTCACAAAGAGGACATACTGTTCTCGGTTTTGATTTAGAAACAGGAGACAATATAAACGATCCAGATTCAATTGTAGAACAAGTTACTGTAGCTGAAGCAGATGTTTTTATCAACAATGCCTATGTACCTGGCGCACAGATTGTCATGCTTCAAAAAATATTTGAAGAATGGAGAGACGATCCAACCAAGACCATTATCAACATGGGCAGCAAAGCAAAGTATTTTCCAGTAGGTCATAATCAAGTGACACCTGCAATGGCACAGTACACGCTCTATAAAAGAATGATAACAGAAGAGTTGCAACGAATGCAATTTTATTCAAAGAAGCAATGCAGAATCATAGGAATTAATCCTGGGTTTGTTGATACAGAAATGACAAAGGGTATCAATCAATTAAAACTTACACCAGAAGCGATTGCAGACTCGGTGTTATGGGCATTAGAAATGCCACAAGATGTAGAAATAGGCGAACTGAGTATTTGGACAAGAGAACAATAGAATTATGAAATACTATGTGCTATCTCCCATGGGTAGAACTGGCAGCAAGCGCATTGTCAATCCTTTGGCTGCGGCAATAAGAATTAATTTTGATTATACTAGAATTTTTATCAGAGATGATAAACTTTTTGTTTTAAATCCTAATCAACAAGACAAAGAATATACTGAGAATGCTGTCAATGTACTTGATGAATGGAAAAATCCTATAGTAGTACATAGTCATACGCCTCACATAATGCCATCTGACAGTAATGATTGGCAGTTTATATTATCCGCAAGAAAGAGAAAGATAGACGCTGTGCTTAGTTTTATAATGAGCAGGCAATGTGTAGAAACACTGGGTATCCATACTGATGATGTTACCTCAGAAAAAATACTACCATTTTTTATAAGTCTAAAAGAGGTAGAAAGTTATTTAGAACAATATATATTATTTGAAAATGAGTACTTGAAAAAAGTGAATGATCTGAACAAAGGAGTCACTATAATATATCTAGATGATGACTTCGACACAGTGCAGCATAAGTTGGGTGTACAGTTTAAAACATTCTCAACACATTTTGACAAATCTACAATAAGTAAAGTTAAACCATGTGATTTTATTACAAACTATACTGAACTTGTAGAATTCTATGATAACAATATATCAAAGTACAAAGATAGATTTGTTTCTGACACCCTATGAAAAAACTAGCAATCAATTTAGGAGAGAAGAGTGAACACAATATTTCTATTTGGTGATTCATATGCTGAAGCGTTTTACCCTATGAGGACTGGACTTTCAGAAGACGAAGACAAAACTTATGTGAAATTGTTAAGTAATTACTACAATTGTCCAGTGATAAACACAGCAAAAGGCGGCGCTGCCAATGAATATATCATGGAGAAATTTTTTGATACTGTAGACCAAATAAAAGAAAACGATATTGTAATTTTTCTTCCTACATGGCATGGGAGAAGATGGCTTATTGAAGACTTACCATCATTGACTTCGTATCTAAATCTCGCCAAGTTCATTGGTGGTGTGGCTGGGCATGGAAGAGAATTATCTGAAGAAGAAATTTCTTATTGTACAGAAGTTTTTTTAAAAAGTTTAGACGACTTTGAACAAAGAAAATCAACAGCATATATTAAAATGATGCTATCTACATTATCTGAGTATCAAAGAAAAATTGGTTTCAAAAGCATAGTAATAAACACTTTTGCTGAAAATGAAAAGTATGATAATTTCATCAATACATCAGGCCTCTTGGTCTGCGTAAACAAAAACGAGTTCGCTGATATTAAAAACTTTCATGAGAACTATCGTGATTTTAGAATCAATCATTTGTCGGCGGTGAATCATGCTATATTAGCAGAGAAAATCATAAAGGCAATAGAGTCGGGCGAGGATATAGATTTGGAATCAGACTTCAAAGAGAAAATAGTATACGCTAAAGACATAGAAGAATTTCGTATTAACTACAAGAAATCATTGAAGAGATGAAATAATATGAAAAAAACATACATAGGATATAGTAGCCTCACGCAGTTAAAAGTAGACATAGAAAGAAAGGGCGAAGAGAAGGTCATCGACTTCAACGGCTGGCTTCTCATCACAAAGAAAGGCAACAAGAAATACGGATACGGCCTGTTCAAAGGCGAAATTTCACGCACACTGATCATAGAGGACTAACACAATGTCAGATCAAGTAGATAAAACAAAGGAGACACACTAATGGAATCAATGACAGCAGAAGTAAAATACTTTGCAGGTAACTATGCGCCTAGAGGATGGGCATTTTGCGATGGCAAAATAATGCCTATTGCACAATGGCAAGCATTGTTTAGTTTACTAGGAGACAATTTCGGTGGAGATGGTAGAACAACATTTGCACTACCTAAAATGGAAGACCTAAATGGATGTAAAGCAATCATTTGTTTAGACGGTATATACCCACCACGCTCATAAACACACAGGAGACACACGATGGCTTATTCAGATAAAGTAATCGATCATTATGAGAACCCACGCAACGTAGGTATATTCGATCCTAAACAAAAGAACATCGGCACAGGCATGGTAGGAGCACCCGCTTGTGGCGATGTCATGCGCCTACAGATTGAGGTAGACGATGATGGTATTATCACGGATGCCAAATTCAAAACCTACGGCTGTGGATCAGCAATCGCATCAAGCAGTCTACTTACAGAATGGGTCAAAGGATTATCCTTAGACGAAGCAAAAGACATTAAGAACGTAGACCTCGCTGAAGAATTAGCATTACCACCTGTAAAAATCCATTGCTCAGTTTTAGCAGAAGACGCTATCAAGGCAGCAGTTAAGGACTATCAAGACAAGCAATGACAGCTAAAGTAAGCGACCACATAAATCCTTTTACTAATAAAGAAGGAAAAAAATACGCTACGTCTCACTTCATGAATTCAGGTATACTGTGTCCAATTGAACTGGATTGGTTTCCTAGCGACTCTTTAGATAATTTTTTTAAACAGAGAAAAGAACATCAAGGATATTGGAATCAGCAACCTCCTATTAAGTATTATCTAAACAAGTATGGCTTTAGATCGGATGATTTTCCAGAAGAAGAATGCAGAGACTCAATCACTTTCATAGGATGCTCGAACACACTAGGCGTAGGATTACACAAAGAAGATACCTGGCCAGCTAGAGTCGCAAGTGAATTAAATCTTCGTGAAATCAATCTTGGAATCTGTGCGGGATCAACAGACTCAGCTTTCAGAGTGTACAACGAATGGCAACCTATACATAAGAGCAAAATAACGTGTTTTTTATTGCCTCCTACAAATAGAATGGAGATGGTTGATCCTACTGGCATCTGGTTGAACGTAGGTCATTGGGCAAAAAAGGACGAATGGTTATCCGATGAAATGCTTGTGTCTTTATTAGATGACACGCTTAATGAGGTAAGAGTTGACAGAAACACAGCAGCAATAAAACACATAGCAAATGAAACAGACTCTAAACTTATTGTATTGCCGTATACAGGAAAAGTAGATTTAGCCCGAGACAACATACACGGCGGGAAGAATTTTCATAAAAATATGGCAAAAAACTTCTTGGATAGAATACAAAATGGATAAAAAGAAAAAAGAAGCCATCGTCCGTACAGAGGAATTCCTAAGAAATCTATGTAGAGATATTCCTAATGTACCTGACGAAGTAAGAAATACAGCGAGAAATCTACTCAAAGATTATCCATCAGCACATTATATGGACAAACAGCAATGATACAACTATCTGTTCCTGAACTAGTAAATCTAGACCAAGAGTCAGTGCTTTCTTATTATAAACACTGGATTTGGAACTTTACTCTTTTAGATACACAAATACCAAACGATATTACAGAGTCTGACGGTTTTGTTTCATTAAATGCATCAAATGATAATAAAAAAAAGTGGAACCATCACCCATCTCGTTCATTTCTAAAAAAAGAGAGTCAATGGGTTGAAGAATATACAAAATGTATGCACTCTCTTTTTGCAAATTTAATACATGGATTTAGCGAAGATTCCCAAAGAAGTTTTAACCATGCTTGGCCCTGGATGAGTTTGGAGAATATTGACTCACTATCGTCTTTTACAAATATTGTTTGTGATCAAAGCGGCCATCAAATGAGTAAGCATCTGGATAATCGAAAAACTGTTCTTGTAGCTATTGTAAAACTAGAAAAAAATAAAGAAGGCACAAAAATTTGGGATCATAAAGATCCTAAAAAACTTATATACTCATGTCCTGGAACAAAAGGACACGGAGTTATCTTTATGAATACCGCTGGTTCTTTACATAGTATAAATGTAGAGCAAGGCACTCCAAGATTAACTGCTCAAACACAACTTTCTTTGTGTATAAAATAATTATTGGAAGAAATAAACAAATGATAGAATCATTCACACCACAGGCATTAATCCTAACAGAATCGGCCAAGAACAAAGCAAATTCTCTTAAAGACGGAGACAAACTATTAAGAGTCTACGTCCATGGAGGAGGATGCTCAGGCTTCCAATATGGATTCTCAATAGAAGAACAGCAACCAGATGATACCTGTATAGACAACCTAGTACTAGTAGATAGCCTATCCTATTCTTATGTAGTAGGAAGCACGTTAGATTATGTAGAAGATATAATGGGATCAACCTTCCAACTAAAGAACCCAAACGCAGTAGGCACCTGTGGCTGCGGAGTGAGCTTCACAGTATGATTTATTTTCCTATTAGATTCAAACTCACAGCAAAAGAAATAAACGACCTGCTGGAAGAAGACAAACTAATAGACTATTATAAACACCATGGCAAATCAGGATACCATCATCTAGACTTTGGCAAGCCGAGGGAAGACCTTACTAACAAAATAATAAAATTCTTTCCAAATCCAAACAAAGTTACTCTCACAGCAATAGAAGAAAACAAAACAGTACCACTCCATACAGACGGAAACTATGGAAGAAAGACAGTAATCATAATGCCATTAAGTAATAACTATGCACCTTGTATAGCAGATAACATAGAAATACCTTATATGAACTGTTATGCGTTTAATACACAAGTACCACATACAGTCATAAACAATAACCATAGAAGGGTAAGCCTACAACTATGGTACGATATAGAGATAGAAAAGTTATATCACATCATGGGCGAGCTATGGAATGGATACGCTTTCAGACAATAAGCATAAATCGAAATATTAATACGCCTTATGTACTATAAGTGAAACAATATTTCGCATAATAGAGCAAAAGCGAAACAATATTTCACCCTTCTATACATGAACCATTATCAGTGAATCCACCAGAAAATCCATCGAACTAAACACACGGCCCGCCTTCCTCTCCACGGACTCGGATGCAGAAATATTGCCGAGCCGAGATGCAGATTTCCATTATAACACAAATGCAGATTTTTGTCAAGACCTAAATGCAGGTTCGTGTGCGGTTCAGATGCAGATTTTCGTGTGCGTGAGGTGCAGATTCACGGGCAGGTCAGATGCCATGCGTACCCTACTCCTATGCGTATGGCTATATCTATATCTTATACGTAGAAGTACCTGTGTGTATGGCTAGTCCGCAGGTGTACGCAGGCCTTCGTAGGAATATCCACTCAGTATACGTGTCCCTATACGTGTACACATACGTATCCACGCACGGGCAGGTGTAAGTCCCGGGACAGGAGATAAAAAAAGGCCCCTGTGAAGGGGCCTAAGGACTGTGAGGAGAAAAGGAGTAACCCCACAGTGACTAACTAAGAGAAAATATCAAACCTAAACGTAAAACTATGAACAATAAGACGTTGAAAAGAGAATTCCCATTGTACCGACGGCGGCCTTGTAGGGCTTTGTAAAGTCTGGTAGATCCGCCGACTGGCCTCTTAGGGCCGCCGAAGAATCCGCCGAGATTCCTGCCTTTCGGCTGGTGGAACTCTCTTTTCTCATCTTATGTACCCATTATGACAGGTCAGGGCAGGTCTGTCAAGCGTTTTTTTCGGTTTTTGACGGTTTTTTTGTGGTTTTGTAAGTCATTGATACCATTGAAGAAAAAAAGTGCAAAAAAAGTCGGTTTTTTGTTAAAAAACGCTTGACATTTGAGGAAAACCATGTATAATAGACCTATAAACTGAAAAATTAATCAAAAAAGGAAAAGAACCATGGCTTATATTACCCAAGAAATGAAAAAAGAGCTGGCACCTGGTATTAAGAAGGTCCTGAACAAATATGGAATGAAGGCATCGCTAGGTGTCCGTCACCATTCAACCCTGGTCGTCCGTATTAAGAAAGGCAAGCTGGATCTAGCCAAGGATTCGGCCAACGGTGAGCTTCATTATCAGGTTAATCCTTACTGGACAGACCGCCACTTCACAGGCAAGTCCAAGGCCTTCTTTGGTGACCTCATAGCCGCCATGAAGGGTGATAAGTGGTACGACAATTCGGACGTCATGACCGACTATTTCGACACCGCCTATTATATCGATATCCAGGCAGGAGATTGGGCAGTCCCGTATGAGACAATTTGATACAAAATAATGGTTGACTTTTCCAATAAACCCTGTATAATGGTAACCATAAAATGAAAAAGGGAAAAATTATGAGCAAGCCAACTAACATCTCCAGCCAAGTAGAAGCCTTCCTCGCCAATGGCGGTAAAATCAAGGTGTGCCGTCCCCAGGCCCGGGTGAGCGCCTTAAACCTTCTCAACAAGTATACCGCACGGTGCAAGGACGATACCATCGCCCACCGTGGCCGTAAAAATATTAAGGCCAGGGCCATGTCCAGCTGCAACCACTTGGATGCATATTTAGGAAAATAATGGTTGACATTTCAGGAAAACCCTGTATAATGGTAACCATAAAATAAAGAAACAATCTAAAAAAGGAAGATAATATGTTATATACAATCAATTTCACAGTATTCGGTGACGATAATTCCAGAGAGAATCTCGTTCGCCGTGTCTTATGTCATAGCATGGCTGAGGCAGAAGCCGCAGTCTATGGCGCTTACGGTAATAGCATTACCATTAATTCAATCTCAATTAAGGATGTCAAATAATGAGTATTTACCAAGTAAACGCTGTCACCTCGGTCAATGGTTCATTCCTAAGCATGCGGGAACAGGCCTTGGGCATGGATCGCCATACTCTCAGCCATGATGGCCGCCTTGAGCGAAAGGAAAAAATGTTTAAGGAAGTGGAGAACCTTGTTTCCACCACCATGGGCAAGGTCTTATCAGGAGAGAGGTTCCTTAAATTCGATCTCCTCGCTCGGACTGTTATAAAGGAAGAGGAGGAAGTCACCTTCTCTACCCCATGCAAGATAGGCCACGTAGGTAAGCATAAGGAGATCCAGATAGGCTCCAGACGGTTCGTCCAGATAGGTACGGATTATTATGGTGATATTTCGTAAAAAAAGGTTGACATTCCCAAAAAACCATGTATAATGGTAACCATAAAATAAAGAAGCAACCCAAAAAAGGAAAATACCATGAAATTACTCTCAATCGGCTCCAACGCTAAAACCATCAAATCCGACAAAGGTGGCGAGTACCTAACGGCCATCATGTACATGGCTCCAGCAGATACAGTGGAAGGCATTAACGTATGTCCAACGGCTGAGCTGGCTGGTTGTAAAAATGCCTGCCTTTATAAAGCTGGCATGGGTTCATTCTCGAATGTCCAGAAGGCTCGCATGGCCAAGACTATCGCATTCCGTGATAATCAAGTGGCTTTCGTAGACCAGCTGGCAGATGATATCCGCAAAGGCCTTAAGAAAGCGGCCAAGAACGGTGTGGAGCTGGCAGTCCGTCTCAATGGCACCAGCGATATCGCTTGGGAGAACCAGAAAGGCTCAAACGGCCTAAACCTCATGGACACCTTCCCAGATACCCAATTTTACGATTACACCAAGCTC
>Ga0115570_10004404_pt1 | contig 10086 bp, 10 predicted proteins | sample COGITO_mtgs_1205_3_FD_87294 | JGI IMG/M metagenome (GOLD analysis project Ga0115570, IMG submission 87294) | Pelagic marine microbial communities from North Sea - COGITO_mtgs_120524 | ecosystem: Environmental > Aquatic > Marine > Epipelagic | place: Germany:Helgoland, sampling site Kabeltonne...
CTATTACGGTTCCAATCACTGTCAAAATAACTGAACCTTCAGCGCGTAATCGCTGCACATCTGCTCGCGCTTGCGGACCTGTAATCCACTGGCTCTCCCCCGACGCCATGGCCGTTCGGCCATCTAACGACGTCGCCAATTTGAGCCTAACTCGCCCCCAACCGCGGGTAATACGCAACAAATAACCAGCAATCAGCGCTCGCGACTCGTCAGCAAGTACGCCCACACTGACCGCCACCCCCGCTTCTCTCAGCCGAGCAATTCCCTGCCCCGATACGGCGTGAAAAGGGTCTTCAACTGCGACAACAACGCGGCTCAGACCCGCGGCAATTAACGCATCAGCGCAAGGGCCTGTTCGTCCAATATGGGCACAAGGCTCCAATGTCACGTATGCGGTCGCTCCACGCGCGTCACCGGCATCTAATAGCGCTTGAATCTCTGCGTGATTACCACCGGGCGGTTGAGTGAAGCCCTCCCCGGTAATACGACCTTCACGGACGACAACACAGCCTACATGCGGGTTGGGGCTCGCCCAAAACCTGCCTTGTTGGGCGACTTCAATGGCGCGCGCCATGAACTGTTCGTCTTGGTTTTTCATAGTGAAGGAGGTTCGCCGGCCAAGCGCGCGACCTCAGTCAGAGCCCTGAGGCTCCGCCTCCAGCAACTCGATGGCATCACGAAATTCAGCCAAATCTTGAAAGCTTTTGTACACAGAGGCAAACCGAACATAAGCGACTTGGTCGAGCGTCTTTAACGCCGCCATCACCAATTCACCGAGCTCTCGAGACTGGATTTCTCGTTCTCCGGTTGCCCGCAGCCGGTGCTTAATCTGATGGATCTGAGTTTCGATTTCTTCAACGGACACCGGGCGCTTTTCAAGCGCTCTTAAAAATCCACCGCGAAGTTTGTCCTCGTTAAAAGGCTCTCGGCTGCCATCCTGTTTGATCAGGCGAGGCATGACCAGCTCAGCCACTTCATAGGTAGTAAAGCGCTCTTTACACTCTAAACACTCTCGTCGACGGCGCACTTGATCACCTTCGGCTACCAATCGAGAATCGATAACCTTGGTTTCGTCAGTAGAACAGAATGGACAGTGCATAGCTTAGAGCGCCTCGGTGAGATCAGTTACCGTAAACAGGCAAACGACCACAAACGTCCAGAACTTTTGCACGCACTGCTGGAATGACCGTCTCAGAAGTGCCATCCTCAAGTGAAGCGAGTACGTCGCACATCCAATGAGTCAAGGCTTCGGTCTCCGCTACACCAAAACCTCTCGTTGTTATAGCAGGCGTGCCTAAGCGCAATCCCGATGTTACGAATGGCGATCGGGGATCATTAGGAACCGAATTTTTGTTCACGGTGATAAAGGCTTCGCCCAGTGCTGCATCCGCATCCTTGCCTGTGTATTCCTTACCAATCAGATCAAGCAGCATCAAATGATTGTCGGTGCCGCCTGAAACGATCTTGTGACCTCGCTCCATAAACACCTTTGCCATTGCCTGCGCATTGGCGATAACCTGTTTCTGATAATCCACAAAGGACGGATCCATAGCCTCTTTGAAAGCAACCGCTTTTGCTGCGATCGCATGCATTAAAGGGCCTCCCTGGGCGCCAGGGAAAATGGCTGAGTTCAATTTCTTTTCAATATCAGGGTTTGACTTGGCCAAAATAATACCACTGCGTGGGCCACGCAGAGTTTTGTGCGTAGTCGACGTCACAACGTCAGCATAAGGTATGGGGCTGGGATAAACGCCGGCAGCAACAAGACCTGCGATGTGCGCCATATCGACAAGAAGATAGGCGCCAACCGCGTCAGCAATCTCGCGGAACTTACTCCAGTCCATCACGCGACTGTAGGCCGAGAAACCGCCAATAATAAGCTTTGGCTTATGCTCTAAAGCAAGCGCCATAAGCTCATCGTAATTGATAAGACCGGTATCGTGGTCAATGCCATACTGAACGGCATTATAAAACTTCCCTGAAAAGCTCACAGACGCGCCGTGAGTAAGATGCCCGCCATCAGCCAGGCTCATCCCCATCACGGTATCGCCGGGCTTGAGAAGTGCATGGTAGACAGCAATATTGGCACTGGACCCTGAGTGAGGCTGAACGTTGGCATAGTCGGCGCCGAACAGCTGCTTGGCTCGCTCTATCGCCAACTGCTCGGCAATGTCAACGTACTCACAGCCGCCGTAATAGCGCTTGCCCGGATAGCCTTCAGCATATTTATTGGTAAGCACAGAGCCCTGCGCCTCCATTACCCTGGGGCTCGCATAGTTTTCAGATGCGATCAGCTCAATATGCTCTTCCTGACGCCGAGCTTCTGCACTCATTGCCGACCAAAGCTCGGCATCATAGCTTTCAATGGTCTGGTTATCGCGATCAAGAAATTGTGACAGTGGTTTGGCCGCCTGGTTCATGGTCGAGGTCCTTGCTTTCATTTGGGGGCTAGACTTGCTGGCTTTATAAGCGCAGCCCAAATGATAGCGTTTATTTTAGCCCATACGCAGTTTCAGGGTAAGGTAGATGCCGATTTAGAGGTCTTAATTACTTCATATTTTTGACATATCCTCCTCACCTTCAGGAAATAAGCAGGAAAACGATGAAAATCAGTGTTTTTGGCAGCGGATATGTGGGGCTAGTGCAGGCCGCCGTCTTTGCAGATGTAGGCCATCAGGTTATTTGTATGGATGTCGATGCGCGGCGCGTTGAGCGCCTGCGCAATGCCGAGATACCCTTTTATGAGCCCGGACTGGAGAGCAAAGTAAAGAGCGGTATCCAACAGGGCCTGCTAACATTTACCACAGACCCCCGCCAAGCGGTGCAAGACAGTGACTACCTGTTCATTTGTGTGGGTACGCCCGCTGGTGACGATGGCAGTGCCGATCTCCAGTACGTCATGGATGTTGCCGATAGCATCGCCGCACACATGAATGACCGAAAAGTCATTGTCAATAAGTCGACGGTGCCCGTCGGCACCGCCGATCAAGTCCAGCAACGCATTGCTCGAGCGCTCGAAGCGCAGCAGCGAAGCGTTGATTACGAAGTCTGCTCAAACCCCGAATTTCTCAAGGAGGGCTCTGCCATCGCCGATGCGATGAGCCCGGATCGTATTATTGTGGGCGCGCGCTCGCCGGCGACAATCGATGAATTTAGACGCATGTATCAGGCGTTTAACCGCAATCATGAAAAACTCATGTTTATGGACCCGCGCAGTGCGGAGCTGACTAAGTACGCAGCCAATGCCATGCTCGCCACAAAAATCAGCTTTATTAACGAAGTCGCCAACATCGCCGAAAGTGTCGGCGCAGATATTGAGCTTGTTCGTAAAGGCATGGGATCTGATCCACGTATTGGCTATCAGTTCATTTACCCAGGCGCAGGCTATGGCGGGTCTTGTTTCCCTAAGGACGTCCGCGCACTAAAGCACCTTGCGGACAGCGAAAACTGCAGCAGCGCTATTTTGGCCGCCGTCCATGACACCAATCAGAAACAAAAACAAAAGTTGGCCGAGAGAGTGTTGCGACGTTTCGGTGGAAATCTCGAAGGTAAAACAGTTGCGGTCTGGGGGCTGTCCTTCAAACCCAATACTGATGATATGCGCGAAGCACCGAGCCGCGTTTTAATTGAGGCCGTGTGGGCCTGCGGCGGTAAGGTTCAAGCGTACGACCCTGAAGCAATGTCAGCCTGCGCCGCTATTTACGGACATCGTGACGACATGATCTACGCGGACGTAAAAGAGGATGCACTCAACAATGCGGACTGTTTGGTCATTTGTACCGAATGGAAGATGTTTTGGTCGCCGGATTTTGAGGATATAAAGTCAAGGCTTTCTTCACCTGTCATTGTTGACGGAAGAAACCTTTACAACCCCGCGCACATGGCGGACATTGGCATCGAGTACTACGGCATTGGGCTGGGGCTTTCAGTTAAAAAAACAAATGAATGACGCAAAATTTATAGGTTGGCGAGAATGGGTTGGCCTACCTGACCTTGGTATCCCATGGCTCAAGGCAAAAATTGATACAGGTGCTCGCACGAGTGCGCTGCATGCTTTTGAAACCGAACGCTTTACTCGTAACGGTGAGGCGTGGGTTCGCTTTGGCGTTCACCCGCGACAAAAAGACACTGATACGGTGCGTATCTGTGAGGCGCGGGTTGTCGACGAGCGTATTGTCACCGACTCGGGAGGCCATAAAGAATCTCGACCCGTCATTGCCACAACAATGGTGTTAGATGGCACAGCACATGCCATCGAAATGACACTCACAGACCGAGACTCCATGCTATTTCGCATGCTGGTCGGTAGAACAGCCATTAAACGAGGCGTCGTTGTGTCGCCTGGTCACTCTTTTATCCTCGGCGGCAGCCGAGAGCAACCACCGGAGTCATCTTGAAAATAGCAGTCCTGTCGCGCAACCCGCGACTTTACAGTACATCGCGCTTAATCGAAGAAGCAAACGCAGCCAACCATGAAACACGGGTTATTGATACCTTAAAATGCTACATGGATATTACTTCGTCAAACCCATCAGTCTGGTACCGAGGTGAAAAGCTCGAGCGCCAAGATGCCGTGATTCCACGTATTGGTGCCTCAGTGACAAACTACGGTACCGCAGTTATTCGTCAGTTCGAGATGATGGACACCTACAGCCTAGTTGGCTCAATTCCACTCGGCCGATCACGATCAAAGTTGCGTGCACTGCAGTTACTGTCTAGGAAAGGCCTAGGACTGCCCGTGACAGGATTCGCTCACGACGTTCACAACACACGTGAACTCATTAAACTCGTTGGCGGAGCTCCACTAGTCGTGAAGCTACTTGAGGGCACTCAAGGTCGAGGTGTTGTTTTGGCAGAGACCATCAAAGCTGCAGAATCAGTTATCGACGCATTCACTGAGCTCAAAGCAGACTTTTTGGTACAGGAATACATCAAAGAGGCCGGTGGCAGCGACGTGCGTTGCTTTGTAATCGGACGAAAAGTAGTGGCGGCAATGGAGCGCACGTCTGCACCGGGCGAGTTCCGCTCTAACCTTCACAGAGGCGGCACCGCGCGACAAACAAAATTGACACCCGCCGAGCGCCGAACGGCGGTAAAAGCGGCCCAAACCATGGGGCTCAATGTAGCAGGCGTCGATTTATTGCGCTCAGAGCGCGGCCCGCTAGTCATGGAGGTTAATTCGTCCCCTGGCCTCAAAGGCATCGAAGAATCAACAGGCATCAATGTAGCGAAGAAAATCATCCAGTTTGTTGAAGAGTTTGCACAACCCGGCAAAGCACACGGTCGCTCCAAAGGCTGAGGTAAGAATGTGAACACCTCCACGCGAAAGCGCTACACCGAAGCACTCACTATCGGCGGAGAAAGTGTTTTGCCTGGCGAAACACGCACCGTCGAAATTGAGGTCGCACCGACCTTCAGTAACGATGATATGTCACTGTCAGTGCAGGTCGTTCGAGGCACGCGTCCTGGCCCCACGCTGTTTGTTTGCGCCGCGATTCATGGTGACGAAATCAACGGCGTGGAGATTGTTCGCCGCATATTGAAAACGATAGACCCAAAAAAAATGTCTGGATCGCTGCTCGCGATCCCCATCGTTAATGTCTATGGCTTCAATAACCACTCGCGCTACCTGCCGGATGGTCGAGATTTAAATCGCTCGTTTCCCGGCTCGCCCAGCGGGTCACTCACAGGGCGATTGGCCTATACATTTATGAATGAAATCGTTGCTAAGTGCAGCCATGGCATAGATTTACATACGGGTGGAAGACACCGCTCTAATTTCCCACAAATCCGCGCAGAACTGAACGACCCCGTAGTCAAAGGGATGTCACAGGCTTTTGGTGCGCCTATTGTCATTGATTCAAAAATTAGAGATGGCTCACTTCGAGAATATGCTACGGAAATGGGTGTCCCCGTCATCTTGTACGAGAGCTGCGAAGCATTACGCTTCGATGAAGTGTATATCCGCGCCGGCGTCAAAGGTGTGATCAACGTAATGCGTCATATTGGCATGCTACGACCGAGTCGCGCACGCGCGCCCAAAAAACCCATTATCAGCAAAATCACCCAGTGGGTGCGTTCACCCGGCAGTGGCGTGCATCGCGTTTTGGTCTCCCTCGGTGGGCAGGTCGAAAAAAACCAAGTTATCGGCGTCGTTTCCGATCCGCTGGGGACCTGGGAGATTGAAGTTATTGCCCCCCTGTCAGGCATCGTGATTGGTCGATCCAACCTGCCCACTGTTTATGAAGGCGATGCGCTTTTCCACATAGCCAAAGTGTCAGCACAAACTGAGTTTGAGTATGAGGACTTCCACGAAGAGCTGCTGCCATCTGACTATGTTCATGATGAAGATAGCCCTAGTGACGCCCCTATTGCAGGGTAAATAGCCTCACCAGCAGGTGCCCTACAAAGTAGGGTTTGCTATGCTCCCCAACCTCAATCGAAACACATCAGGACATGGACTAATGGCGCAGTACGTCTACACAATGAATCGCGTGGGAAAAATTGTTTCACCCAAGCGCGAAATTCTCAAAGATATCTCCCTGTCGTTTTTCCCAGGCGCCAAGATTGGTGTGCTGGGCCTCAATGGCTCAGGTAAATCGACGCTTTTACGAATCATGGCCGGGATCGATACCGATATTCAGGGGGAGGCGCGCGCCCAATCGGGAATTAAGATTGGCTATCTTCAGCAGGAGCCCCAACTTAACGCAGAGAAGGACGTACGCGGCAATGTGGAAGAAGGGGTGCAAGAGGCCATTGATGCGCTGGCTGGTCTTGAAAAAGTCTATGCAGATTATGCAGAACCTGATGCAGATTTCGATGCTCTTGCAAAGGAGCAGGCGCGATTTGAAGATATTATTCAGGCGCAAGATGCCCATAATTTGGATACCAAACTTGAGATAGCCGCTAATGCGCTTCGCTTACCCCCATGGGATGCCAATGTAGATACTCTGTCAGGCGGCGAGCGGCGACGCGTTGCGCTGTGTCGTCTACTCTTATCCGAACCCGATATGCTCCTCCTCGACGAGCCCACCAACCACCTTGATGCGGAATCGGTCGGATGGCTTGAGCGCTTCTTAGAAGACTTTCCCGGAACCGTCGTGGCAATTACGCACGATCGATACTTTCTCGACAATGCGGCGGGCTGGATTCTAGAACTCGACCGCGGTCGTGGTATTCCTTATGAAGGTAACTACTCGACTTGGCTTGAAGCCAAAGAGGCCCGTCTAGAACAGGAGGCACGGCAAGAGGCTTCCCACCAGAAAGCGATCAAAGCGGAACTGGAGTGGGTTAGAAGTAACCCGAAGGGCCGGCAAGCCAAAAACAAAGCGCGCCTTCAGCGTTTCGAGGAACTGAATTCCCAAGAATATCAGACGCGCAATGAAACCAACGAGATTTACATACCACCCGGACCTCGCTTGGGCGACAAAGTTATTGAAGTCAATAATCTGCGCAAGACCTTTGGTGACCGACTCCTGTTCGACAACGTTAGCTTTACCGTCCCGAAAGGCAGCATTGTCGGCATCATAGGCGCCAATGGCATGGGTAAATCGACGCTGTTCAAACTGCTAATGGGCATTGAGCAGCCCGATGGCGGCGAGGTCATCGTGGGTGAAACCGTTCAGCTGGGCTACGTTGATCAGTCCCGCGATGACTTGGACGGTAGCAAGACCGTCTGGGAAGAAGTGTCCGACGGTTTAGACATCATCAAGATCGGCAACTATGAAGTACCCTCAAGATCTTATGTTGGACGTTTCAATTTCAAAGGCTCCGATCAACAAAAATTTGTCAAAGATTTGTCGGGTGGAGAGCGAAACCGCTTACACCTTGCGAAATTGTTGAAGCAAGGAGCCAACGTCTTGCTGCTTGACGAACCCACCAACGACCTTGATGTTGAAACCTTACGAGCATTGGAAGAGGCAATACTCGCATTCCCAGGCTCGGCCATGGTCATCTCCCACGACCGATGGTTTTTGGACCGTGTTGCAACGCACATTCTCGCCTATGAAGACGACGGCGGCGTTGTGTTTCACGAGGGAAATTTCACTGAATACGAAGAGGACCGCCGATCGCGCTTGGGCAAGGACGCCGATACCCCAAGCCGCGTGAAATACCGAAAACTCATGTAACGTTGGCTCACGCGCCATCGTAACTTTTAGGCACATCATGTCTTTACATAATGCCGTAGGCCAGCATCACATCGGCTACCTTGATAAAGCCGCCAATATTAGCGCCTTTAACGTAGTCGATATGGTCTCTGTCGGCGCCATAAAGAAGGCATTCTTGATTGATCTCCGATCTAGATTTAATCCCTTTGCCACTCTGTACTCTCAACAGCTACTGTACAGCTTGTAAAGCCTCATCTAACCGACTTACTGGAATTATCTCTAAACCTTTAATAGGTTGCTTTGGCGCATTGCCCCTCGGCACGATCGCGCGGCGGAACCCATGCTTCGCAGCTTCACTCAAACGCTCTTGGCCCGATGGCACCGGCCGAATCTCACCCGACAACCCAACCTCACCAAAAACCACCATATCGCGACTCAACACACGATTACGTAGGCTGGATACGATCGCCGTCAACAAGGCCAAGTCAGCACTGGTTTCGAGTACACGAACACCACCGACCACGTTTGCGAAAACATCTTGATCACCCACTTGAATACCGCCATGTCGATGTAACACAGCAAGCAGCATAGCCAATCGATTTTGTTCGAATCCAACAGCGACTCGTCGAGGATTACCCAGAGAGCTGTCGTCGACCAGCGCTTGAATCTCGACAAGTAGCGGCCGAGTACCCTCCCAAACAACCATAACCGTTGTGCCTGGTGCAGGGCGCTCTGCACGATCGAGAAAAATAGCGGAAGGATTTTTTACTTCTCTCAACCCTTGGTCTGTCATGGCAAAAATACCCAGCTCATTGACTGCGCCAAAGCGGTTCTTGCTGCCTCGAAGGATGCGATAGCGGGAGTCCTGCTCCCCCTCCAACAAGATGGAGCAATCGATCATGTGCTCCAAAACCTTGGGGCCCGCGAGGCTTCCCTCCTTAGTAACGTGCCCCACTAAAATCATGACCACGCCCGACTGTTTAGCAAACCGAGTCAGTTGCGCTGCACACTCACGAACCTGAGAAACACTCCCCGGCGCAGAGGCAATAGCTTCCGAATGAACCACTTGGATCGAGTCAATTACCATCACTTTTGGTTTGTGCTGATCAGCGGCAGCCAAGATCGCATCGACATCGGTTTCCGCCATAATTTTCAGCGTGTCTGTAGGTAAACTGAGCCGATCGGCGCGCATCGCTATTTGCTGCGGGCTTTCTTCGCCGGTCACATAGAGTGCCGAGTGCTGTGTCGCCAGCGTGCACAGTGTTTGCAGTAGCAGCGTACTTTTACCTGCGCCTGGATGCCCGCCGATTAAGATGGCCGAACCTGGTACAAAACCACCGCCTAAGACGCGATCGAGCTCCTGTAAGCCGCTCGAGAATCACGGTAGCTCTACAACATCAATGACTTTTAATAAGCGAACGGCCGCAGTGGTTCCGGCATAACCGCCGGCATGGGTGCTACGCGCAACACCCGCCGATTTTGCTGGCCCCAAGCGAATTTCCGTTATGGTATTCCAAGCACGGCATTCACTGCACTGACCTTGCCATTTGCGATAGTCAGCGCCGCAGTCATTGCACACAAACGCCGTCTTTACTTTTGCCATGTTGGATCCTTGAGAAACTAAGGGTTGCCCCTAATAATGTACGCAGAGTTTATCTCGGCAGTCAGTCACTATAATCAAACGTCATTCATGGGTATGCTAGCAGACCCTTTCATCAATCATTGAAACTAATGTCATCAAGCTCACTTATTCCTGATCGTCAGTTGACGTTTTCTCCTGATTTGGCAGCTACCATTGGGCTAGGTGAGGCTATTTTATTACAAGGTATTGCTCCACAGATTCCCCAAACTCCCGGGCGATGGCACGCCTTAGTTATGACATCTTTAGAAAAGAATTTCCCATTTTGGCAGCGGCACGAAATATTGCACCTACTCAAGCGACTCGCGGAACTGGGAGTTATCGCTATACTCACCGAAG
>Ga0115570_10004413_pt1 | contig 10076 bp, 10 predicted proteins | sample COGITO_mtgs_1205_3_FD_87294 | JGI IMG/M metagenome (GOLD analysis project Ga0115570, IMG submission 87294) | Pelagic marine microbial communities from North Sea - COGITO_mtgs_120524 | ecosystem: Environmental > Aquatic > Marine > Epipelagic | place: Germany:Helgoland, sampling site Kabeltonne...
CAACAATCAGCACCTACTGCTATACAACAATCAGCACCTACTGCTATACAACAATCAGCACCTACTGCTATACAACAATCAGCACCTACTGCTATACAACAACCAATAAATATTACTAAAACAGTATTAGATTTTATAAGAGAATTAGAAAAATATAAAACAGCAACAGAAGCTATTGAAAATGCTTTAAAAACTGAAAAAATTAAATATAAAGATTCTGAAAAAAAAGAATATGAATATAATTCAGTATCCAAACAAGGATTTATATATGAATTATTATGGGATTTATGTATAAAATTAAATATTTTTATTAAAACGAAGAAAGATGATATTCATATACATCATACACTTAATAATTTTAATAATCAACAATCCTGTAAATTTGAAACTATAACAAAAATATTTAATAATTATTTAAAAAATCCATTTATAAGTGGTAATTCAGGTGGATATTCAGATATTACTTTTAAAATTGAAGATATATTATATTTAGTATCTTCTAAATATTATAATACAGAAAAAGCTATAGCAGATTATGATATTCAAAAATTATGTCCATTAATAGAGAGAGAAAATAAAGATTATAAAGAAATAAAAGCTTTATTATTCGTTAAAAACAAGCAAGATTTTATAAAAAAATGTAAAAATGCAAATAAATCAAGTGATATTTTAATTAAATATATATCACCAAATGGTAATTACGAAAATGTATATGATCTTAATGATCTTGAAAAAAATTATACAGTTTTATATAATATATTAAAAGATTTCAATTTTCTTAAAGATGATTATCAACCATTTAAAGAACAATATTTAAAATCTTTAAAATCTAAGTTTATCCCACGATTTCATCAAGAATTATTTATTGAAAAAATAACAAGTTTGGTTAAAAAAGATCAAAAAAAAATATTAGTTGGTGCTATACCACGTTCGGGTAAAACTTATATTATGGCTGGAACAATTCTAAAAGATTCTTTAAACGCACCTAAAGGAACATTTAACAGTTATACAATAATAACTCCTGCGCCAAATGAAACATTAGATCAATATTATAAAGCATTTACAGATTATTATGATTTTAATAATTTTAAGATTCATAAAATAAGTAAAAATGGGGAATTAGATCCTACAGTTGATAAAAATAAACATAATGTATTTTTAATTTCAAAACAACGATTAGGTTTTAAAAAAACTGAAGATACAAATACGATTAATACAGATAATGAGTTTAGTTATTCAAGCAAAGCAATAGAAAAAATTAAAGAAAATATTAATAAATATTTTGGTGATAATAAGTTTAGATTTATATTTTTTGATGAAGCACATTTTGGAATGACTACAAGTATTGCACAAGACATTTTTAATGAATTAGATAAATTAGATAAATCATATAAAATATATGTAACTGCAACTTATAATAAACCGAAGCAGATCTATAAAATTGAAGATAAAAATATTATTAAATGGGATTTAAATGATATTAAATTAATTAAAAATATTAAAAGCGTTAATAATTTTAATAAAACATATGGAAATCTTAAAATAAAATTTGGAAATAAAATACTTGATAAAGTATTAAGTAACAATGGGTTTAATATTACCAAAAATAATGTAAATATTGTTAAAAATATTATACATCAATATAAAAACTTTCCTGAACCATATTTAATTACATCTGTATGGGATAAAGAATTTATAGATACTGAAATATCAAAAATAGGAACTAATAACACATTTGGTTTTGATATGGGTAAGTTATTTGCTGTTAAAGATGATAAATTTGAAAATAAAGAACAACTAATACAATTTTTAGAATATTACTTTGGATATTATACTGATAAAATAACTGATAATTATTATGAAACAAAGAATGAATATAAAAAACGTGGTATTATACCTATAATTGAAAATGTATGTTTAAATCATTGTAGAACACTACAAACACATCATAAAACAACACAATTATGGTTTTTACCACCTTATAATATTAAAAAAGAAGTTAAAGCTTTAATAGACTTATTAAAAGATAAATTTAATTATATTTTTAATAGCTATATGTTTTATATAGCAGTTGATAAAGATATTACTAAAGATCCTCATAATGTGCAATATATGAGTGATCCAAGTAAAATTAAAAATGAAATAGAAATATTAGAAGATAATTTAAAAAACAAAGCAGAATATAGTCAATATAAAGGATTGATAATATTAGCGGGAAATAGATTACAATTAGGAATATCTTTATCAAATGTTGATATTGTATCATTATTTACAAATATATCTGCATCTGATGCAATATATCAAATGTTATTTAGAAGTATGACTGAAATTGATGAAGATATACATTGTGATGATATAAATTATTGTGCAAGAAAACGATATGGTTTTATGGTTGATTTAAATCCACAAAGAACTTTATATACAATTGATTATTTAACTGATATGTATTTAGCATATCATAAAGATAAAAATAGTGATAAAAAATATGAATTAATTGCAGATCTAATTAATATAGATAAACACAAGTTTATTGATAGTTATAATAAAGAAGATAAAAAAAATTATCAAAAATATGTGAAAGAGTTTTTTAATAAATTATATACTGCTTGGGATGCTAAAAGCACTGAAATAAAAGATATATTAATTAAACAAAATATATTTGCAAATGATATATTTAAACCTGATTATGATATTACAAAGTTATTTACTAAAATAGAAAAAAGTAAAACAGAATCTAAAAGTGCAGTTAATAATCCAGATACGAAACTATCACCTGGTAAAAAAAGTAAAAAAATATCAGATATTATTAAATTGGATAAAAAAGACAAGAAAGCAACTTGTGAAGAACTATGGGTTTATTTATTTTCAGAAGTTATATCAATATTATCATTAATAACTTCTTATACTAAAGAGGATGGTAGTGAATGTATATTAACTTATAATAATACTACTGATTTTATTTATGATTTACAGTATATTATTAAGAATATTAAAGATGAAGAAAAAACAATGTTATTATATACTTTAAAGCAAAGAATAGTAATAAATGATAGTATTGATGATATTCATTTATTTAATTTAATATATAATGGAATAATTAAATTAGGAAATGATCAACAGTTATCAGGGGGTAATATAACTGATATTAATAAACAAATACATTTAAGAAAATATAAATTGTATAATATCACTGAACCTGATAAATTATTAGAGTTTATTAATGAAAACTTAAAACCTAAAATTATTGAAAAAAAAGAACGTGGTGAAGTATTTACACCTATGACACTCGTAAATGAAATGTTAGATACTTTACCCGAATCTGTATGGTTTAATAAAGATCTTAAATGGTTAGATCCTTCAGCAGGAATGGGTAATTTTCCGGTTGCAGTTTATATGAGATTAATGAAAAGTCTTAAAGATGTTATAAAAGATGAAGAAAAACGTAGAAAACACATATTAGAAAATATGCTTTATATGGTTGAATTGGATAAAAAGAATGTATTTATGATGAAAAAGATATTTTGTGGTAAGAAATATAAACTTAATATATTTGAAGGTAGTTTTATTGATTTTAAACATTTTACCAAAGTTAATATAGAATTGAATTTTGATATTATTTTAGGAAATCCTCCATTTCAATATAAAGAAGCACAAAATGATAAATCACATACAATATGGCATTTATTTATTAAAAGATCATATGAAGAATTATTAAAAGATAAAGGTTATTTACTATTTGTTCATCCTTCTGGTTGGAGAGATATTGATGGTGATTATCGTAATATATATATTTATATTAAAAATAATAATTTAATTTATTTATCAATGAACACTTATGATGATGGTAAAAGAGTTTTTGGTGGCGCAGGAACAAACTTTGATTATTATTTAGTTCAAAATATAAAAACAACTAATAACTTAACCTTCATAAATGATATTGATAATAAAGAATATAAAATAAACTTAAATGATTTAGATTTTATACCAAGTGGAAAACTTAGCTTATTTCAAAAATTATTAACTAAGAAAGAAAAAGTAAATGTATTACACGATTGGTCAATTTATGAAACAAGGAAACCATATATATCAAAAATTAAAGATAATATATTCAAATATCCTATAATAAACACAATTACACAAAAAGATGGTTATAATATATTATATAGTAAAGAAAAAAAAGGTCATTTTGGAATACCAAAAGTTATATGGTCAAATGGTGCAGGAACATACCCTATTATTGATGAAAAAGGTAAATACGGATTAACACAATTTGCTTATGCTATTGTAGATGATAAACAAAATCTGCAAAAAATTAAAGATGCTATGAGTAGTGAAATATTTATTAATTTAATGAAATATTTGGCTTTTAAATTAGATAATAAATATAATTACAAAATTATAGCATTATTTAAAAAAGATTTTTATAAGTATTTTATATAAAAGTTGTAATAAATCAGTATCATTACCAACGAATAAACGTAATAAATCTATTTAAATCAATTATTATTATTAAACATCTGTATTTGTTTATCGTTTTTAATTTCTTCTAACATTTCAATTTCTTCAATTTTATTAAGTTCATCATTGAATATTTTAATTTTATCTTTTATATTTTTAAATTTCATATCTAATTCATATAAACTATCTTCATATTTAATTGAAACTATATTATTTGCTAATTTTTCTAATTCAATAATAGCTATATCAGGATACTTTATAATTAAATCTTTTTTAATTATTTCAAATTCTAATATTTTCATTCTATTATACTTATTTTGTTTTGCAATTCGTTCTCCGATTAAAGAACCAAGTTCTTCACGTAATGGCGATAATTCTGAATTAATTCTAATTTTTTTAGAATAATTACTTGAACTAATTTTATGATGATAAATATAATTTGTTCCATAACAAATTCCAAAACAAGCAAGAATCTCCATTTTATATTAAATAAAATATTACATCATTTTTTTATTTAAAACCTTTTATGAAATCATCCATATTCTTTGTTCCCATACTGGAATTGCAATTTTGACAAATTGGTTTTAATTTTGATACTATTATTTCACCACCATTTGCTTCTGCGATAATATGTCCACAATTAAAAGACATTTGTGTAATATCCGTGGTTTTACAACAAAGACATTTAGATTTACCAATATCTTCACCAATATGTGTATTCCAAACAAGTTTTTTTATAGCAGAAGGAACCGCTTTCTTTTTCTTAGGTTTATCATATAAATGTTTATTTTCGTTAAACTCTTTAATTATACTTTTGATATCAAGATTAATTCTTCCACATCTTTTGTTTTTTCAATAATTTCTAGTAATTTACCAGTGCTTTTGTATTTCTTTGCAAATTTGGAATAAAATATTTTTTTATCATTATCATTAGTGTTTTTTATAAATGACATAATATGTTCAATAGTATTATTTTTAAGAATTTTATGAGTCATAGGTGGTGGTGGTGGAATTTTATTAGACATTTGATGTAAAATATAAAATTACATACATCATTTTTATGTTTAAGATCTGTTTTAGAAAAATCCATTACTAATATAATAGTACTATATATATTTTTCTTTAAATAGTTGCTATTGAATAGTTGCTAATGAAAAATTTAATTCTTCATTATACTTGAAATTAATTAAGTCATCAATATTATCTGTAAGTAATATGGTCTTTAATTTTTCAATAAAATTAACTCGTCTATTATATATTTTTTTCATATCGTAATAAAAGAAATCTTCTTTTACCATTTGTAATTCAGTTTTATAAAATTCATCAATTTTATAATTAACAATTTCTATCTTATCAATATAATCTTTTTCAATTTTTTCAATTTCATCAAAATATTTTATTTCTATTATATTATTCGCTAAATCAATCCTTTCATCAAGAGATAAATTAGGGTATAGGTTTATAAATTGATTTTCAAGTTTTTTTATTTCATTTGGTTTTTTATCGTAATTAATACTATTAATCTTTGTAAATCTATCACTACTTAATATCGTTCTCATTAAAGTTTTATTTGATGACTTAATTAAATGGATTAATTGCTGATTTTTTAAATAGGAATTACGACTAATTTTTTGAGAGTATAATTGACCAATACAATAACCAACAGGTATAATAATTAGCATTTCCATAATTTTTTAATTTATAATAAATTGTTGATGTATTATGATGTATATCATAATAATCATTTTTTATTTCAATACAAATTTTATTTTTTATATAATTCTGGACAATGTTTAATTCCGCATTGTTCTAATTGTTTTCTAGTTTTTGAGTTAAAAAAAAACCCATCTGTTTTTTTATTAAATTCTTTATATTCTGCTGTTTTATGATATTCTTTTAAGTTTAATTTATTTAATCTATTTTGTTCTTTAATATCCGTAATTTTTCTATATTCATTTTGTTTTTTTATAAATTCTTTGTGTGCTTTTGATTTTGCAAAATAATTTTGAATATATTTTCCATTGTCTTTAAGTTCATCTTCTACCTCTTTCATAAGATCTTTACAATGTTTTTTCTTACATTTCTCTTTTTTTTTTCGCATTTACAAGTAGTGATTCTAATTGTAAAATATCTTTAAACTTCATTTATTACGTAAATATATTATAAATGAATATACGTTTATATTGTATAAACTATATTGAGTTTATTTTACAATTAAAATAATGTTATTATATAATATTTTTAAATATTAAATATGAATAGCGATTTATTTGAAGGTGGTTATGCTAAAAAACCATATTTACCAATTGGCAAACAATTTGTTTGCGGTAAAGAAAGAGTTATATATAAAAAAAATACAAATACTGATTCATCTAAAGTTTATATGAGACATAATGCAAAATATGTACAGGTTGTGAATTTTGAAAAAGAAATGATTGCGAAAGGAAAATGGAAACTTCCTACACCAGTTAAGCAATCTAATAACAAACCTAATGTTAAACCTTGTAAAGAAGATCAATATAGAAATCCCGCAACAGGTAGATGTGTTAAAATAAAACCTGTTAAGCCTGCTAAACCTGATAATGGTTCTGTTAAGGCTGTTAAACCTGTTAAGCCTGTTAAACCTGTTAAAACTATTAAAAGTCCTATTAGTCTTATAGGTAAGTATGTAGTATTAGCAGATGATATTACTGGTTCAAAATATTTTAATTTAAAGGATTTAATACACGCAAAAGGTGGAACGGCTCATACTTTGAATTATGCGCATGATAATGTTTGGGAAAAAATGAATATATTCATAGCAAAAGATATAAAGGCAAATACAGAAAAAATGAAAAAAGCAAAAGAATTTAATTTAATAATAATTAAATATGATAAATTTATGAAACTTTATGCAACACCTGATAAGCCTGATGTAAAACCGCAAAATAATACAATTTCTATGGTAGTTATTGGAATGCTTATGAATATGAATGTGACATTCACAGGAATTCGTGATAAAAACTTAGAGGCAGTAATAGAAGCAAATGGCGGAAAAGTTTTTTCAACAGTGTCAAAGAAAGTTGATTTACTAATAGCAAAAGATATAAATGCAAATTCAGCATCAATAATAAAAGCAAAACAATTAAATATAGATATTATTCAATACGATAAATTAATGCAATATTAAAATATTACCTATATAATACTTATTTGATTTTAGTTCTAAAATGTAAATATATTCCATCTTATAATTAATACTATGTAAAAATCATTTTTATATAGAATCAAACTCAATTAAAAAAATGATATTAACATCTTATCATATTAATGATAGGATACATTTATTTATTACAAGAAATAGAGTTTATAAAAACAAAAGAAAATATATATAAACTTGGAAAATCAAAACAAGAAAATCTTAAACGATTAAAACAATATTCTAAAGGTAGTGAATTGATTATACAATTACAATGTGAAAATTGTGATATTAATGAAAAAAATTTAATAATAATATTCAAAGAAAGCTTTAAACAAAGAACTGATATTGGAACTGAATATTTTGAAGGAGATAAAGATAAAATGCAAGAAATAATTTATAATCACATTATTAATTGTAAAAAAGTTATTATAGATTGTTATAGTTCAGATGAAGAATATATGGATATAGATTAATATTCATAAATCAAAATACTTTTTAAAAGATCAATCATATTATATATTACAACTGTATTATATAATAATGTTTTTACATTCCATATATATTATCTAAATCTGAATCATAATCATAATCATAATCATAATTTTCATCACTGCTTGAATTTCCATAATAGTTTGGATTTTCATTATAGAACAATATAGTTTGAACATCACATAATGTCAAATATGTTGACCATAATTCTTTTTCAATATAGTAGGTATTAATTTCTAAAATTTTAATTATAATATCATCAGTCAATAGATCAAAATATAACATTTGTTGTTATATATATTATTAACATCATTTTTAGATATCAAAATACTTTTTAAGATTTATATTTAATTTTTTATTTAATTTTGTATTAAAAGTTTCAAAATTATTAATATAACTGTAATCATCATCTTCTTCAATTTTAGTATTAATATCTTTAAAAAAATGTTTTTTATTTTATTAGTTTTACCAAATACAATAATACAAAGGAATTATATTTTAACTTATTATTATAATTAATTCGACATTAATGTATATTTTTTTATTATAATGATTTATAATAATGATGATAATATTATTTATATTTTATTAATTTAAAAGTAAAATGAATTTTATATTTGGTAAAACAGAAACAGAAGAAGAAGAATACAATAGATTATTATCAAAGAAGAAAGAAGCACAGGAAAATCGCCAAACGTGTATGCAAAATATAATAGATAAAGGGAGAGAAAGGAGAGAGAGAGAGGAGTATTTAGAAGCAAAATTTAATCCAAAAAAAGATAAAATCAGTTTATTACGACCCGATCCACAAGAATGTCCCAATATTATGAAAGATAAATTTGAAAAAGAAAGAAAAAATAAATTTGAAGAAATTATAAAAAAATATTCAAATATTTCATTTGAAGAAGCAATACTGAGATCACACAACGCAACACGTAAATATTACGAAGATGAATACTTTATAAAAATATTTAAACAATTATCACCACCAAAATCACCACCAAAACCAAAATCACCACCAAAACCAAAATCACCACCACCTCCAAAACGGTCATCGCCACTTAAACCTCCACCTTTACCATCAGCACCTAAACTGTCGTCTCCTAAAAAATCTAAATCGAAAATAACAGCAGAAACTTTACAAACTGCTAAAAGCAAATTAAAACCAAAATCAAAATCACCATCACCTCCAAAAAAGAGATCTTCGCCAGATCCAACAGACCCTAATTATGCATTAGAAATGGCTTTTAGAAATCTTGAAAAAAAACAAGATAGTAAATCAAAAAGTAAAAATAAGGATTTACGAAACGATGAATTAGAAAAGCTATTTAAAAGAAAATAATTAAATACTTTTTTATTAAAAAAATGATATTAACATTTTATTATTTTTATTAATATGAATTACATAGAAATTATTTATAATTCTATCAAAGATTATGAAGATATTTCTAAATGTAATTTCTATGAATTAGCAAAACCTTTTGAATATTATTCAGCTATTTTTATTATATGGATATAGTATATTTTTATAAATAAAAAATGATTTAAAACATTTAAAAATATATATTGAATGATAATATAATAATGCCTTCTAAATGTATTACTTGTGATCTTAAACAACCAGCTTTTAATTTACCAGATCAGAAAAAGCGTTTATATTGTTTTGATTGTAAAACAGATGATATGATTGATATTAAGAATTCTAAATGTATTACTTGTGATCTTAAACAACCAGCTTTTAATTTACCAGATCAAAAAAAGGGTTTATATTGTTTTGATTGTAGGAAAGATGGTATGATTGATGTTAAGCATCCTAAATGTATTACTTGTGATCTTAAAAGACCACTTTTTAACTTACCAGATCAGGAAAAAGGTTTATATTGTGTTAATTGTAAAAAAGACGGTATGATTGATGTTATAAGTAAAAAATGTATTACTTGTAATCTTA
>Ga0115570_10004414_pt1 | contig 10073 bp, 9 predicted proteins | sample COGITO_mtgs_1205_3_FD_87294 | JGI IMG/M metagenome (GOLD analysis project Ga0115570, IMG submission 87294) | Pelagic marine microbial communities from North Sea - COGITO_mtgs_120524 | ecosystem: Environmental > Aquatic > Marine > Epipelagic | place: Germany:Helgoland, sampling site Kabeltonne...
TAGCAAGGGATATGCAAAATTAATTTGATTGAGGTAAACATCATCGAACGTAAGAATTATAGGCTTCTTAGGGAGTTGATTGGACGACATGATATCCTTAAAGTGAATGGGCGTGTAACCATTTTTCTTGATAACTTCGAAATGTTTCTCAAGCCGATTTTCATCGATGCTCAAACCATGCGCCCGACTACCAGCAGGCGCTACTTGATGAAACATGAGTATAGGTAATCGCATAGGGAATTTGATGATTTGATATTTTAACATCAATATATAATAACTACATTTGCCGAGCTATCAGTGTCAACTTTGGCACTAAAGTAAACAATTCAAAAGACTTGATCAGCGCATTAGCCATTACTTTCAACGAAGCTAAAAACATAGAAGCTTATATTCAACGGCTTTCATTTGCCGATGAAATCATAATCGTAGATTCATTTAGCACAGATGGCACAAAGGAAATAGCAGAACAGTTGGGGGCGCGTGTTGTTCAGCGTCAATTTGATCATTTTTCGAACCAACGAAACCATGCTTTATCATTGGCCAAGCACGATTGGATTGTTTTCTTTGATTTAGACGAAGTGATACACGATGCTTTAATTAATGAAATAGAGGAAACTGTAAATTCTGAAACTTCATTTGATGGATTTTATGTTAAACGTCAATATTATTTTTTTGATAAAAAAATAAGATTTAGTGGTTTCCAAACGGATAAATCGGTGCGTCTTTTTAAAAAGTCAAAATGCCAATATAATGGCAATTTCGTTCATGAAGAAGTGATTTGTCTAGGTAAAATCGGTCAATTAAACCATGAAATTAAGCATTTCTCGTTTGTTGATTTTAACCGTTACAATCAAAAATTAACTCAATATAGCAAGCTTCAAGCCGAGGTTTTGTTTAAAAAGGGGAAGCGTCCAAATTTATTTCATTTTCTATTGAGACCGAGTTACCGCTTTTTTACTCAATACATTTTAAGACTTGGCATTCTTGACGGAAAAGCTGGATTTATATTAGCCTATGTGCATAGCTTCGCCGTTTTTAAACGGTATGCATTCCTCTGGTTAAAGTACCGTGGTATTGAGTAATCAACGATTTTGCACCTTGACTTGGAGATGCCTTAGAGATTTGGATTGAGGACAGCGTCGTAAAAGTAATTTTAACATTTTAAATTTACTAGGCTTAAAACAACCCTTTATGGCATTTGCCACAATATTACTCAATAGAATGACCCAATAAGTTATTGGCCCAAAGTGTTTTTTAAGGATGTAGTAGTATGAAATCTGCAACTCCTGTTTAGTTAAAAACCTCTCGCTAGTGCTTTTTCCTTCAAAGTGAATATAGGACACCTCCGGAATGAAATAAGTGTCGTATCCAGCCATTTTGAGTCGAAAACAAATATCGATTTCCTCAAAATATAAAAACAACTTAGTATCCATCCCATCGATTTTCCAGAAAGCATCGCCACGAAAACACATCAAGGAGCCTTGAATGGCGTTTACCAAAACAGGACTGTCATAATGAGCAAAACGCTTTGGGTATTTATTTGGCCACAAAAACTCCATGACATTTCGACCAAAAATATCCTTCGCAATACAAGGAAAATGATCCAAGCCTCTCAACTCTTTTCCATCTTCATCATATACTTTTGGACCACAAACGCCAGCATTTGGTATGTTTTCCATGAAATAAATCAAATACTCAAAGGTCTTGATATCGACAGTAACATCATTATTCAGGAAAATGAGATAGCGTCCTTTTGCTTGCCTTGCACCAAGCATATTGCCTCCTGCAAAACCCAAATTTAAATCACTTGGAATAAAAGCCACAGGCTTGGAAGTGACCCAATTATTAATCTGTTGATAATATGATTCCTCAGAAGCATTATCAACCAATATATACTCTATGATTAAATCTGTCGGCTGATCCCACAGCCGCTCCAAACAAGCAATGGTGTAATCAGAGCTATTGTAGTTAATCATCACTACACTGACATCGACCTTACTCATAGTTGATTCCACGGTTTAGTGAGTTGTTCAAACCAATCGCTTAATGCGGATAACTGCTTTAATTCTGGTGCTAAATGTTGATAAGCAGTATAGACTGGACATCCGAATTCATAAGCATAGTGACCTGTTGATGACATTATTGTAAAGACATTCGGCATATATTTATAACAATAGTACTCTAGATTTACTTCTTTTCCTTGATATGAAACAGAAATTTCTGGATGTAAAACCTCAATCCTTTGAAATACCTTATCCAATTGAGACTTAACTAATTTATTTTCCTCGTTTAATATGGTTGGGTGGTATTTGATAATTAAATTTTTGGAAAGCGAAAGTGCCTTAGGAATAATCAATTCCTTCAAAACTTTAATATATTGAGCAGTAGACACCAATGACTCCTTATGATCAATTAATCCATCAACAACAATAAGCGACTCTCCTTTTGGTGACTTCTCGTCTTGATACAAATGTTCTAATATCACCCGATTTGAAGATTGCTTAAAAGCGTTATATAATCCATAACTTCCGCAATATTTATGTGTCTCAGGAAATAGCGGCTGCCCAAATCTATTATCCGAAGTGTAATGGATTGAAATATATGAAGCAAGACCTTCTTCTATATAGTAGTAACCAAGACAAAATGGCGATTGAACCATTTTAAATGAGCGCAGTAGCGCATGGGGCAAATACAGATAGAAACCGCGCATCATAAAATACCCACGACTCGATGCCCAATCTAAAAATCTATCCTTAGAAATAATTTTTGAAGCAAACAGCAATCGAAAAAAAACTGAAACCAATTTTGACAACATCCATTGCTTCCGAAATGACCTTTCTGAAAAACAAATGGCATTTTCGAAAAGAGATATTTCAATCCCACGATCTAAAACAAAACCGATTTGATCATTCTTGATGACTTTTCTTTCAATGATCCTTTCAGAAACCGCAGCTGTAATACCACTATGCGCAAAAAATATATGAGAAGTGTTGATCAAGTCTATGATTTCAAACAAAAATACAAATTCAGCGCAATGAATTAATATTTATTCAAATAATCATCTATTTTAATAACAGTTTTATCTTTGCTCGGTACTAAAAAATCAATTTGACCAAAGCGATTAGAATTTTAAAAGAAGGCGGTATCATCTTATATCCATCAGATACCATTTGGGGTATTGGTTGCGATGCTACAAACTCGGTTGCCGTTACACGAATTTATGATCTTAAACAGCGAATCGAATCCAAGAGTATGATATGCTTGGTAAGCGATACTGATATGCTGAAACAATATGTTGAAGCCATTCCACATGAAGCGCTAACCCTTTTAAGTCAATCTACAAAACCAACCACCATTGTTTATGACAAGGCAATAAATTTGGCCAAAAATATCATTGCTGAAGATGGGTCCATTGGCATACGAGTTGTGAAAAATGGTTTTTGTAATGACCTGGTTAAGGCCTTTAAAAAACCTATTGTGTCGACTTCGGCCAATATTAGTGGGGCGAAATCACCAAGAGCTTTTAAAGAAATTCAAGACAAGATTTTAACAGGCGTTGACTATGTTGTAAATTTGCCTGACAATTCAAACAATCCAGTGCCATCATCGGTTGTTAAAATAACCAACGATGGTGTCATTACCGTCCTAAGAGCTTAAAACAATGAACCATAAAGCGGCATTAAACCATCCCATTTTTCAGCATATATCAGAAGCTGCTGCTCAATTGGGTCAGCCAGCTTTTGTAATAGGTGGATTTGTTCGAGATCATTTAATGAATAGGCCTCAAAAAAACGATATTGATATTGTTTCAGTAGGCGATGGGATTGCATTAGCCAAGGCAGTAGCGGCAGTATTACCTGAACGACCAAAAGTTTCCATTTTTAAAACTTATGGAACAGCCATGATTCACTTCGAAGGTCTCGATATTGAATTTGTTGGCGCACGAGTTGAATCGTATTCAAAAGACAGTCGAAATCCTAGTATCATTCCCGGAACTTTAGAAGACGATCAAAACCGACGTGACTTTACCATCAATGCCATGGCATTTGATTTGAGTCAAGATCATTTTGGAAATCTTCTTGATCCCTTTAACGGACTGCAGGATATCGATGAAAGCCTCATTCGAACGCCTCTTCAACCTGAGACCACATTTAGTGACGATCCTCTGAGAATGATGCGGGCAATTCGGTTTGCTTCTCAATTGAATTTTAATATCGATCATGTGGCTTTGAATGCTATTTCAAAATCTGCGGATAGAATAAAAATTATCTCCGAAGAACGTATCGTGTCAGAGCTTCATAAAATTCTTGAATCAGACAAACCATCAGTAGGGTTTCTTTTACTAGAGCAAACAGGGCTTCTCGATTTATTGTTGCCAGAATTAACAGCCCTAAAAGGTATAGACGAAATAGAAGGCCAACGTCACAAAGATAATTTTTATCACACCCTTGAGGTGGTCGACAACATTTGTAAAAATACCCAAAACCTATGGTTACGCTGGGCTGCTTTACTTCATGATATTGGCAAAGCACCAACAAAGAAATTTAGCGAACGGGTTGGATGGACTTTTCATGGCCATGAATTTGAAGGGTCAAAAATGGTATTTCATTTATTTAAAAGACTTAAAATGCCTCTGAATGACAAAATGAAATTTGTGCAAAAAATGGTCCTAATGAGTTCTCGTCCAATAGCATTAGCATCAGAAGAGGTGACAGATTCGGCAGTTCGTCGTTTGGTGTTTGACGCAGGGGATTATGTCGAAGATCTGATGATCTTATGCGAAGCTGATATTACAACTAAAAATAAAAAACGCTACAAACGTTATCATGACAATTTTAAAATGGTCAGACAAAAGATAACCGAAGTAGAACAAAGAGATCACATTAGAAACTTCCAACCACCAATTTCTGGAGAACTTATCATTCAGACTTTTGACATCAAACCTTCAAAAGAAATTGGGATGATTAAAGAAGCTATAAAGGAAGCTATTTTAGATGGAGAAATACCTAATGAATACCAAGCAGCTTTTGACAAAATGATGTTATTAGGTCAAAAGTTAGGACTTAAATTACCTGTTAAGTAAATCCCAAATAAATGACTAGATTGATACATAAATCAGCTAAAATCGCTCTAATCCTCATTTATTTGGTCATCCTTGCAGGTGCTGTAGTGCGCATGACTGGATCAGGAATGGGATGCCCAGATTGGCCGAAGTGTTTTGGGTACTATATTCCCCCAACTGAGGCCGCGACACTTGAGTTTAAAACCAATCATCAGTATTTAAAAGGTCAAATTATTATTGCCGATGAGACTTTATGGGTGGCAAAAAACGATTTTGTATCGACTCAAACGATGACTATGAATGACTGGAATGCCTACACCACTCATGATTACACTCGTTTTAATCCAACACATACCTGGGTGGAGTACATCAACCGATTATTGGGCGCCTTGTCAGGAGTACCTATTCTGATAATCGCAGGCCTGTCCTTGGGGTTTTGGCGGAGAAACAAATGGATTACTTTAGTAGGTTTGTTTACCCTATTTGGTATTGGATTTCAAGGTTGGCTAGGAAAAACAGTAGTGGATTCAAATTTAGCTCCACATAAAATTACCATTCATATGGTTATGGCTTTAGTGATTGTAGCTCTTTTGATTTTTCAAATCGTGATCACTCAAGAGAAAACATCTGAAATAAAAAAAGATAAAACTTTTCAATACTTGATATTGTTCACCTTAGGACTATCTCTTTTTCAAATTATTTTAGGAACGCAGGTTAGACAATTGATTGATGCACAAATCAAACTGGTTGGAGATGAACCTTCGCTTTGGTTATCTTCTCCTACGGTCATTTTTTATATCCATCGTTCGATGTCGATTTTAGTTTTATTGTCAAATATAGTGCTCTTCTGGCGTAACCGATCACTCGAATTTCCATTCTACAGAACAACGCAGTGGATATTGGTAATGATTGGTATTGAAGTGATTACTGGAATGCTTATGTATTATTTAGACTTCCCATTCACGACTCAGCCAATTCATTTGGTAATGGCTACTATTTTATTTGGCTTACAATTTTACCTATTCATGACCTACAAAAAACAAACCCAAAATGATTTATAGATTTAGAATCATATTAGACCATAAAGATGACTCTGATATATTTAGAGATATCGCATTAAAACAAACTGATAGTTTTGAAGATTTTCACAATGCTATTGTTCAGGCATTTGGTTTTGAAGGAAATGAAATGGCGTCTTTCTACGTTAGTAATGACCTTTGGGAACAAGGCGAGGAGATTTCATTATTCGATATAGGAGAGAATGAATCTATCTCAAAAAGTATGAGTGCAACTAACCTTGAGGACATTGTTGATGCAACACAAAATAAATTGCTTTATGTTTATGACTTTCTAAACCTCTGGACCTTTTTCGTTGAGCTGGCAGAAATCGTAACTGAAATAGAAGGTGCTGACTATCCAAAACTATTGTATGCACATGGTCAAATGCCAGAATCTGCGCCTGAAAAAGACTTTGAGGCAAACGATCAAATCGGATCTAATGGATTTGATGACGATATGAATGAAGATAGTTATGACGAAGACGATTTGAATGATTTTGATTCTAATAACGATTGGTACTAAAAAAATGTAACAAAACTAAAAACCAAACGTCAAATGTGTATGTCTAAAATATTAGATGTTCAAAACTTAACCAAACGCTTTGGTTTTTTAACAGCAGTCAATAATGTTTCTTTTAGCATTGAAAAAGGACATGTCTATGGAATTTTAGGTCCAAATGGCAGTGGCAAGTCTACCACGCTTGGAATGATCCTTAACGTTGTAAATCCGACAGAAGGCAGCTTTAAATGGTTCGACGGAGCATTAAATACCCATCAAGCCCTCCGGAAAATTGGCGCTATTATTGAACGTCCAAATTTTTACCCCTATATGACCGCAGCTCAAAACCTAAAACTCGTTTGTCATATCAAAGGGGCGGCAATTGAGCGCATTGAAGAAGTATTAACTATTGTAGAACTCGAAGACAGAAAACACAGCAGGTTTAGTACATTTTCTTTAGGGATGAAACAGCGTTTAGCCATTGCCTCAGCACTACTCAATCATCCTGAAATTTTGATTTTAGATGAACCCACAAATGGCCTTGACCCTCAAGGCATACATCAAATTAGAAAAATTATCAAGGATATTGCCAAGCAAGGTACGACCATTTTACTTGCTTCTCATTTGCTTGATGAAGTTGAAAAAGTTTGTAGCCATGTAATTGTGTTGAGAAAGGGAACCATGTTGTACACCGGACCAGTCGATGAAATGACGGCTAGTTACGGTTTTTTTGAACTACAAAGTCAAAATGAAATCGAATTGATGACTTTTCTAGAATCGCATGCGGGTTTTGGGGCCATTACAAAAAATGAAGACACACTAAAAGTCATCCTGAATACTCCAATGGAAGCCGCTGAATTGAATAAATTATTGTTTGAAAAAGGAATCACTCTAAATCATTTAGTAAAACGTAAAGAAAGTTTAGAGGAGCAATTTCTAATCTTAACCGATCAAACAGAACAATCATGAAAGACGAATTGCTCTTATTTAAACTTGAGCTTCAAAAATTATGGCTTAATAGAGCCAGCAGAGTTCTTATTTTTGTCTCGTTCATTTTACCCTTTTTTGTCCTTCTACTTTCATCCTTTAAGATCAATTTTTTTGGATTATTTACATTAGAATTAGGCGAATTGGGTGTCTTTAATTTTCCAATTATTTGGCATATTACGACGTTTTTTGCTTCGCAATTTAAATTCTTTTTTGCGATCGTTGTCGTGAGTATGATTGGGAATGAATACAGTAACCGAACCTTGAAGCAAAATCTCATCGACGGTTTAAGTAAAGGCGAGTTTATACGATCTAAGTTTTATGCAATAGTGTTTTTTTCACTGATCTCTACCCTACTTATTTTTGCTTTATCGCTATGTATTGGTTTATATTATTCAAGCTATGATGAATTTGGAATTATCATTCAAGGCACTGAATTTATAGCAGCTTATTTCTTTAAACTTGTCGGATTTTTCAGTCTCTGTTTGTTTTTCGGCGTGCTATTCAAACGATCTGCATTTGCTCTAGGATTCTTGTTTGTACTTTTTATTTTAGAATGGATCATCTTTGGGTTCTTTATGTGGCATTTTAGAAAATCGAATTCCGATCTACCAGAAACCATCCAAAATTTATTTCCATTGAAATCAATGTATAAACTTATTGATCAGCCATTTCAGAGGGTTTTGATTTCAAAATTTCCGGATCAAGGTGACCTCGTCTATGATTATGGGGTGCATTTTTATGAATTTAGTATCGTTATTTTTTGGACGGCTATTTTCGTTTTTTCTTCCTTCTTACTTCTTAAAAAAAGGGATTTGTAGTACTTTTACCTCAATTCCTTTTTGATATGAGATCTCTGCTGTTTATTGCAATCGTAATTTTGGGGATTACGGGTACTTATGCTCAGGGCGAGGCCAATAATTGGTTTTTTGGTTTTGGCGCCGGATTAACCTTTGATTCAGTTACCGGAACTGTTACGCCAACAAATGCTGCACTGAGTACTATTAGCACCAATGAAGGCTGTTCTTCAATTTCTGATGTCAATGGTAATTTGTTATTTTATTCTGACGGACGAAACGTTTGGGATGCGAATCATCAAATTATGCCAAATGCCGATTATAACAATGGAACGGGACTGCTAGGAGATCCTTCAAGTACGAGTTCGGCCTTAATTGTTCCAAGACCAGGAAATTTAGATCAATTTTATGTGTTCACAGTCGATGAACCTCATCATATGAATGGCTGGGCTTATCCCGATCAAGGACCAGCAAATGAATCAGGCACATCGGTAGGCACTTATGATGATGGCGCAACAATTCCAAGTGGTGATGATGGTTACAATAACGGTCTTAATTACACTCTGATCGATTTATCATTGAACGGTGGCAATGGTGATGCCGATAGTGCAGAAAAAAATGTACAATTAATCACTTACAATACAGCCGATATTGAAGAATCTAAGTTTAAGTGTAGTGAAAAAATAACAGCAGTTGAGCATGCTGACGGTCAATCATATTGGTTGATTACACAGTTTATTGATACTTTTTACGCTTTTAGAATTGATGCCTCTGGCGTTAACACCACACCAGTGGAATCATTGGTGAGTCCAATAATAACAACTGATGGCTACAGAAGAAATGGCATCGGCTATTTAAAATCTTCTCCGGATGGCGGAAAATTAGTTGTCGCACACAATGAAAATGGTACTCAGCAAGGGCAAACCGCCGGTGGTACAGGCTCTGCATGGATGTATGACTTTGACAATAGTACTGGAACTGTGAGTAATGCTCTATTACTAGAGGCCGGTGTTTCTTTTTATGGCGTAGCCTTTTCACAAGATTCGAAAAAGGTTTATTTATCTGGAAATAATTCAGTGAGACAATTCGATCTTGATGCCACTGACATTAGTGCATCTAAAACAATAGTCTTTTCAGGATTTTCTTTTATCGGCGCTATGCAACTGGCTCCAAATGGTAAAATTTATATTTGTAACACAAGTAATTCCCAAGCACTTGATGTGATCAACATGCCAGCCGCGGTTGGTGCGGCTTGTGGTTACCAAGAAGATGGTCAAGCTCTAGCCTCTGGAACAGCTTCGGCACTCGGACTACCACCTTTCATACAATCCTTTCTTGTAGCTAACATTCAATACGAAAATGATTGTCTTGGCGAAACAACAGCCTTCTCAGTATCAACCTCAGAAACGGTTGTTGATATCTTATGGGATTTCGGGGATGGTCAGACATCAACCTTAGTCAATCCATCAAACACGTACAATGCCGCTGGTAATTATACTGTTCAATTAGTCATTACAACACCTAATGAAACACAAACCTTTACCACTGATGTCACTATTTTTGAAAGCCCAACAGCCAACACCCCTTCAAACATTGACGTTTGCGATGACAATAACGATGGTGTCTTTGATTTTGATTTTGATCCCGATGTTACTAATGAGGTACTCGGA
>Ga0115570_10004426_pt1 | contig 10058 bp, 5 predicted proteins | sample COGITO_mtgs_1205_3_FD_87294 | JGI IMG/M metagenome (GOLD analysis project Ga0115570, IMG submission 87294) | Pelagic marine microbial communities from North Sea - COGITO_mtgs_120524 | ecosystem: Environmental > Aquatic > Marine > Epipelagic | place: Germany:Helgoland, sampling site Kabeltonne...
ATTCCAATTAGGCTCTTGGGATGAACGATTAAATTTATTATCTAGATTTTCAGACGAACGTTTAAAGCAACTTGGACGTAGATTAATTGCATTTAATGCACCTGAATTACTTACAACAAATGAACAAGATGCATTTGATGCATATTTAAAAAATAAGTGGGAGACAGAGAATGAGAAGCCCAATTGGACAACAACTTCAATAATAAAAAAGCAATTAAAAGAACTAAAGGGAAAAGGTTGTGATATAACTTTATTAAATGAATTAAAGGATTTTTATAAATTCCGATTAGCAGATAAAAAATCTACGATTGAGTTTGATGATTAAGTCCAACGTTGGACTATCCGACAACGGAAATTATAAATGATTTCAGTTAAATAACCCTTAAAACAGGGAATTAAGAGTAAAGATGGTAAATCCCGAACTAAACAATTCACCAGCATTACGCATCAGTAATATAGTCTATGGCCGTGAGAGGCGTGAAGATGGGAGAGTTACATATCTGCTTAATGGTAATTCTGATGAAACTAGAGTTATACCAGAAGAGATTGTACTCAAACGATGGCGCTCACGAAAACAAGCTAACAAAAGTTTTAAAGGTTTCAGGCTAAGCCCAAACTTTTGGAGGGCTATTGGCTTAGCACTTGGAGCAAACGCAGAAAAAATCAAAGCATTAAAAATTCAAGAAATTGAAGCGATTTTCTCTAAATATAAAAAAGATTTGAAGGAACAAAAGTATAAAACACAGAGTGCGAGTAATATTATAGAAGTTTTTAAAAATCTTGAGACAGTTCAACTCCAATCAATTTTAGACAGACATTTAGATCCAAATCGTATTGATAAGTATGGTACGCCTGATCTTTTCTTATATGTGAGCCACACCACAAATTACTCAATTTCTATGGCATGTTTCGTTGAAGTAAAGAAACCAAAAGAACAATTAAGTAATGACCAAAAGCATGAAATAAATTTTTTGAGAGATATTGGATTAAAATCTCGTGTATTACGATTGTGTGAAAGATAGTTGACTTAAAAAATTAAATGATCAGACATAATATTATTTTTTTCAAAAGATATCTTAATAATATTTATAATATTACTGTTTATTTCTGACACGGTTTAGGATTAAGCTAACATATCATTTTGATTTTAATCCTAAATATCATGAAAGAAGTGTATTAAAATGTTTGACTTAATTCAGTTTGGTATCTTTTTTGAAGAATTTATAAAAAACACTTCTGGCTTTTTAGCAGATGATGGCTGGGCTGGTTTGATTTGTTGGATGCTTTTGATAATTCTAGTAGCATTAAGTGTTTGGTATCTTTTTATTCAAAATGGAGTTTCAAGAGTTATCGGCAAAGCAACTGACATAGTTTTAAAAGCTGATGATAGAGAAGACTTCTCATCTCAACCTGAAATAAGACAAAGTTTACATGCCTTTGCGCAGGGTACAGACAAAAATTTCACCAAAGCATTTGGCCGAGCATGGGAAGAATATGAAGAAACGCTTACGGATCCAGAAGACGGCGAGACGTCAGTACGTAATACAGTGCGACCACACTATTTCTTCAACATGGAAGATTTAGGGCAATCATCGATAAGGTGGCGCCAGATTCCAAATATATTTGTTTCAGTGGGATTGCTGTTAACATTTCTAGGCATAATTTCAGCCATTGGCGGTCTCATTGAAACAGAATTAAATCCTGTGACTTACAAATATACTGATACAAAATCAGGAGACACAACAGTTTTAAATGTTAAAACTTTAAACAAAGGCGGAACAAATCAATACGCGATACAAAACCCAAACCCTGAAAAATCAGGTGAATTAATAATTTTAAGACAAAAAGAATCTGGCGAAAATCCAACAAAGTTTTCTTTGGCGGGCAATGAAAGAACCATTTCAGAAAACATAGCTTCAAAAGATGCCTGGGAAATACACTACGCACAACTCCCAAGCTTTGATGACCAGGGGATGTCAAATTTTTTAGACTCCGCTAAATCAAAATTTTTGATGTCGTTGACAGGACTTTTCTGCTCAATTTGTTTTACTTTAATATTCCGTATTAGATCAGGATTTACTGAAAGAAAACTACACATTTTCTGTGACGAGCTTGAATATAGAGTCCTTTTCCAAACTCCTGAGAGCATTGCAAATGACCAACTTGTTGCAACTCAACAACAAACCGCAACACTTGATAAATTCAATACAGATTTGGCTGCCACTATATCTAACACCCTAACAAAAGATTTACCAAAAGCTCTCTCAAAAACACTTGATCCAGTCATTAAACAAGTTTTAGATACTTCGGGTAACAGTGTTGATACTATGGTACAAGGTTTAGGCGATAGTCTGCATGAGAAGTTAAATGCAAGTTTAAATGAAATTGCTCAAACCCTTACAGGGGTAAATACTTCGCTTGTAGCTTTGTCTGATAGCTTAGGATCTTCAGGTGAGAGTGTTGCAACAGAAATCAATAAAGCGATAACGGATTTATCTGCTAGCATTGGCGGCATACGAGAGACACTAGGCAAAGACGCCGAGGAGAATTCTCAAAGAAGAAACAAGGATAGTGAGGCATCTCAAAAAGCTTTATCTGACTTATTGCTAAAAATTGAAGAAAACACTCGCGAGGGTACAAAAGATATGAAAGATGCTGCAGAGGCAATTTCAAGTGCTGCAAAAGATCTCAGAGATTCTATAGCAGAGGCTGGTGAACAATCATCCAAAGATATGTCTGCAATGTTAAACGAAGTAAATGAAAATGCCAGGGGAAGCATGACAAGTGCAAGCACGCAAATGGCAGAGGGAATGCGTGAGGCTTCAGAAACAATAGTAGCCGAAGGCAATCAGTTCAGAGATGGCCTACAAGGGGTGATTACAGGTCCTATTGAGGAACTTGAAAATGCTATTGTAAGCTTCAGCAAACAATTAAACACATCAACCAGTGGGCTTGAACAACACGGAAACACAATTTCAACAGCATCAAAAGCCACAAATACAGCGTCAAATGCCTTACAAGAAAGTGCAGATAGCTTAAAGGCTGCCGCTAACCCGATCTCAGTTTCGGTTCAAAATATCAGCTCAATTAATGAAAGAATTTCAATCGCATTAAAGGCTAGCGCTGACACAATGGATCAAAGTAGGACTGCTGTAGATGATACATTGTCTTCCCTAAGAAGCGCAGTCGAACGCTTTGATGTTATAATTGAAAACGCATCTGGTATTGACCAAAACTTGGGCGCTGCATTTACGGTTATTAAAAAAGGCCTAGAAGAATCTCAAAACGAAATCCGAAAATTACAAATGGACATAACTGATAAAATGGCCGGTGGAATAAGTTCTCTACAACAAGTCGTAGAGGGCATCGATGAATATAAAAGTTAAATAGATGGCAATTCATTCCAGACGCAAGGTTGAAGAGAATGAAGAAGAATCCGTATTCGTTTCGATGACGGATTTAATGATATCTATTCTTTTTATTATAATGATTTTAATGGCATATTTTTCAACACGCGTAGATCCTAATATTCAGGTAGTAGAAAAATCTAAATATGAAAAAGTTCTCCTAGAATTAGAAGCTGCCGAAGAACTTATAGGTACTTTGAATAATGAAATTGACCAACAAAAAGTAGAAATTTTAGATTTAAAAGTAAAGATTTCTGACTTGGAGATAATAATTCTGAAACTCAAAAAAGAATTAGAAAATATAAAAATAGAACTAGATCGAGAAATTGGTAAAAATACTGCATATCGCGAAAGAATAATTATATTAGAAAAAGAATTAGAAAATATTGAGAAAAAAATCGACGTAATCAATGACTTGAAGCGAAAAATAGTACTTCTAAATCTAGAGATAGTAAATTTAAATAAAATTAATAAGGAACTGCGGGATAAGTTAAGTGACACAGTGCCCAAAGAACTATTAGCCAACCAGGAAACTCTAATCAAAAAACTTCGAATGACCATTACTACGCTAAAGAAGCAAGTTGAGGATCTTGAAGGTTTCATTAGGCAACTTCAGAAGCAAATAGAAGATCTTGAAGATTACATTAGAAAACTTCAGAAACAATTAGAAGAGTATCAGAAACGTTCCATGGAAACGGTTTTAGATGCAATTTCACGTGATAGAAAGAACTTGTTGATTAGTATCAAGGAACAATTAGCAAAACTTCAAATAAAAGTTGAAGTACATTACGATAGTGGCATCGTTAGGTTTGGTGAAAAAGCTTTGAAGTTTGGATCAGGTAAATATGAGCCAGATGAAGCAGGTATTAATGTTATATCAACACTGGCAAAAATTTTAAGTGAAGAGTTACCCTGCTTCACACTAGGCCCTCACACCAAAATCGACGATGAGTGTAACCCAAATAGTTCAATAGTAGAGACTATACAAATAGAAGGTCACACTGATAATGATCCTGTTTCGCAGAGGACAATTGCGCTTAGAAATATTAAAGATAATCTTCAGCTCTCAACCATGAGAGCTGCAGAAACTTGGAGAGTTGTTACAAATAAAAATCCTGAAATATTAGAGTTTTTTAATGCAGAGTATTATGAAGATGAAGATTTTGATATAAGGTTTAAACCTGGCCAAGCAGTTCTTTCTGTCTCTGGATACGGAGCTGCGCGTCCAATAAACAAAGGCACTACGAAAACTGCAAAAGCTGAAAATAGAAGAATTGACCTAAGATTTATTATGATGACGCCTAGAAACCTGGATGAAGCAGATATCCTTGGACAGAAAATAAAACAAGGAGTTGGAGGTAATTAGATAGAATGCCAATGAACCTGTCAGAGCTACTTGAAGAACGCATCGCAATGAATTTGACATTGGGAGATGTTAAGCCTGCTCGTTTGAATGAAGCGGTTCGGCGTGTACATTTAAAATTTCCACCAGTGGACATACCCGAACTTGAAAGTTTGGAAGAAAGACTGGCTATATTTCTTGAACGGTTAAAAACCAATGATTGGTTAAACTATAAATTGAGTGAAGCGTCAGCACTTGCTCGAGATTTCTTTGGAAGTGATCTAGCAACAGACCCAAAGTGGAAGCCCATAAAAGACGACTTCTTGACTGAACTAGAAGCAGAAAGAAAATCTTTTGTTCGTAGTTGTTTTGCTGGTTATTTAGCCAGCTTCAAGGAGCGATCTAGCTTAACTAAGCAACTTGCTAAAGCTCTAAAAAATGTTGACCAGAGTACATTGGGCCCAATGTCAAAATTTGCAGAGCAGTTCAATGCTTTTAGCCCTAGAGGATTGCCTGACCGCATTTCTAGTAATCTAAAAAAGCATGAACAACCCTACGAAAAAATAAGGGAATATGGTGTTGGAGCGCCACATGCATTTGCCCTATTTGATGATGTTTTTATATCCTTAATAGAAGACCTAGAACCAGAGCTGAGAGTAGCAAACCGCAAAGCAGTAGAGCAAATAAAGAACTGGTTAAGGCCAAATGCAGAATACAAAATGGAGACTGGGTACAATATAGGTGTAGAGGCAATACTAAAGCCATACCTAAGGTCAGACCCACCTAATGATATCAAGAAAGACATTTTGAACTTTCTAATAGATGCCTATGGTGATCCTCGCATAAGCACGGGTAGCTGGTCTTCAATTGATGCAAGATATATTAAACTTATAAATCAATGGCTGACTGGTGAATCTTTAAAAACATTTTTTAAAATTATTTCTAAATTTGAGGGGAGTGAAATGTGGGGTCCTCGTCGCGTTTTCTGGGAAAGTATCTTTGACATGGGTTGGATCCAAGACGCTTGGCCAATTCTAAATGAGGATGGCGTAAGGTATTTACGTGAACTCGCCGCTCAAGATAATAATAATAATTTCCTTCAGTATGGGAAAATGCAAGATAATTATCAAGATCAAACATGTTACTTTGCGATGCGAATTGGAAATCTATTAGTAGTTGAAGGATCTCACAGCTTTGCAATTAGGTTTTTTAAAGTTGGCAATAGAAAAGCAACCACAATGCATAAAACGACTTATAAAAAGTATGAACTTGTAATTTCTAAACCACCTGCCGATGAACGAATTACACACAATGGGAATTGGCAGCAACGTACCAGTAGATACTTGCAGTTAAACCGCTAACTTTAATGAGGAATCTAAATTGCTAAGCAGTGAATATGAATTATCAAACTTTGGAATTAGAGTATTTTTTAAAAAAGAGCTTAAAGGTAAATTTTTTTTAAAAAGTAAATTCTCAAACTTATCTCTCAGGGAATGGTCTAACCAAGAAGGCTTGACTGCTGGTGTAGCAATAGCTGAATTAAATCTTTTAAAAGACACATTCGATGATCATATTGAATACACTGAAGACGGTGTAAATATTTCTCACTTCTGCTTAGCTAAACTGTCAGCAAATTCTTTAAATATACTTGGCCTTCCAAAAAACCCTACTTCAAAGTTTTTACTAAACTTAAAAGGCGATATTGGAGGCGCAGATTTTGATTTAAAATACAAGTGGCAAAATCTTAGTAGCACAAAAGAGAATGGGGCATTCCTTCAATCCACAAAGGATAACTTCATTATTCCAGATCCCATATTTTCGATTATAGAATTAATCAAAGAATTTAGAGAAGTAAATTCAGTTGAGCTACAAAGTCGCTGGGAATTAATCTCTAAAGTTAAAAATTTGATCGATTATCGTAAGCCCATTAATAGTGATTTTAATGAAGTTGGCAGGCGTGAATTAACAGAGCTTCAAGGGTACCTACGGGATATAAAAATCAAGACAGCATCTGCACTATCACTGAACGTCCAACGGACAGCTGCAGGAATTACATTCAACCCAGTCCTCTTTGGAGAACAAAAGCAAGAAGATGGACAAAGGTTATCTGAAGAGGATGGATTGTTAACACAGTTAGAGCAAGTATCATTCGATCATGGAAATCAATCTTTTAATCACTTCGATTATGTTAAGAAAACTTACGTTATAAAAGCAGGTGAATATTTATTAATTGAAGATGATCTCTACTCTGCCTTGGAAGTGGTAAAGCAAAAGCAAAAGGCACCACCCGAGGAACGTGAGGAATTTGCCAGAAATCCTGGCAGAGCTTTTTCAGAACATTTTGAAAATATTGCAGAATCAAAAGACCCGGGCAATGAAAACGATGGTAAAGACGCCCTTACACTTGAAAAAGAAGAAGAGGTTCAAAAGACAGTTGAAGCAATTTTCATAGAAACAAAAGAGTTTTCCAGTAGAGTTATAGGACTTGGTTTGTGGCAGCCACCTGCACTGCCCTACGTTGAAAAAGTAGATAATGGATGGGTTCCTGAAACATTTGGGATCAAAATTGGCGATGTTTACCTACCCGTGCCTCAAGAAGATGTAATTCCATTACGTGAGGCAATACAAAAAGCAATAGATGCAAGGGAAAAGTCTATCGTTTGGAAAGATGTAGAGATCCAGGCTGATCCTCATACTCTTGAAGTATTAAATCAGTTGGAAGGCTTGATGCCACCAGGACCAGGACCAGGACCAGGGCCGAAACCAAACCCAGAACCAAAACAAAAACACGTACTCCTAGTTAAAGAGAACTTTGAGAGCTTAAATTATCTCCAAGACTATTTTCCACGAAAAACACAAAACACAAAACTTTTACCAAAAAATATAACAACAACTCTTAAATCTCATCAAACGGAGTCTTTTAATTGGATGGTGGAAAGTTATCTGAATGGACTTCCTGGAGTTTTAAACGCTGATGACCAGGGATTAGGTAAAACGCTTCAATCCATTAGCTTCATGGCATGGCTCCAGGAGCATCAAAAAATAACGGCTAATCAACCATTGCGTCCAATCTTGGTTGTTGCCCCCACTTCACTTCTCCAAAATTGGCAGGATGAAGTTGACCTCCATATGGGTGGTGAAAAACTCGGCATTACTTTGGAAGCATATGGGTCTTCATTGAAAGATTACCGTCAAAAAGGCTTGCAAGGCATTGACATGGACGATGACAATTTAAACACTCGGCTAGATTTCAGCCAATATCTGAGACCTGATAAACCTACTCCCACATGGATATTAACAACCTACAAGACTTTGACTAATTATGCCCAATCATTTGCTAAAGTTCCTTTTGCAGCAGTCATATTTGATGAAATACAGAATATAAAAAATCCAGGAACTTTGCAAAATAATGCTGCTAATGATTTGAAGGCAGATTTTAAAATTGGGTTGACGGGTACGCCTGTGGAAAATGCACTTTCAGATTTATGGGCTATTATGGATACACTAGTGCCTGGGTATTTAAGCAGTCTAACTGAATTCAACGGCTACTACGCTAAAGCTGACGCAGATCTCCTCAAGGAACTTTATGATAAAATATTTAAACCTGGTATAAACAGAGTAGATGGTAAAAAATTACCTCCCCTTGGCATTCGTCGTATGAAATCAGATGCTGCTTCAGACCTTCCTTTAAAAAAATATGAGAAATACCCTGTGGATATGGTTGGCATTCAGGCTGAGGCCTACGACCAAATGCTGCACAAACTCCGAACATTACAACTGGATGGTGGTGGCAGTGCATTTAGTACAGTCAATAGTTTACGATCTTTATCACTACATCCTGAGAAATTAGAACTAGCCAGCCAAGAAGAAGATGGCATATTTGCTTTTCTCCAAAAGTCAGCAAGAATATTCCAAACCATTGAAATATTAAAAACAATAAGCAGTAAAAATGAAAAAGTTCTCGTATTTTTAGAAACACGTGAAATGCAATACCTACTGCAGGAATTTTTTAGAACTTATTTTAGCTTAGATAAAGTTGATATAATCAATGGTGACGTTCCAATCTCTAGGCGAGCCAGTATTGTCAAAGATTTCCAAGATAAAGCAAATTATAATAAATTTTCTATATTAATTTTGGGACCAAAATCTGCTGGAGTTGGACTGACCCTCACCGCGGCCACCCACGTAATCCATTTGAGTAGATGGTGGAACCCTGCTGTAGAGGAACAGTGTAATGATCGTGTTTATAGAATTGGCCAAACCAAAGATGTAACAATACACCTACCCTTGGCTATACATCCTAGACATAAAAACCAGAGCTTTGATTGTATTTTAAATAATATAATGCATCGTAAAAGAGAACTATTCCAAGGTGTTTTAATGCCTGCATCACTAAGCAATGAACAGGAATCAAGAGGCATCTGGCAAGAAATGGTGACTGAGGGTGAAGAATTTCTCCCTGTAATTGATGGGAAAACTGGCGTTCAATTTGAAAAATGGATTAGCGAAACTGCTAGAAATAAAGGCCCCTGGAAATCTTCATCAACCCCAACTAGCGGTGATGGTGGAGCAGATATAATTCTATCCCACACAGAACGACTTTCTGAACATGTAATTATTCAAGCTAAACACACAAATAGCCCTGAGCAGAACCTGCCAAAGTCTGCTGTAGAGGAAGTAATAAGGTCTAAAAGTTTCTACCCAAATCTTAAAAATGTTCGTCTTATGGTTATTACTAATTTTGCAAACTTTTCTCAGCCAGCAATGGATCTAGCAAAAATTAACAACATAAAGTTAGTTTCTAGAGATAATCTATGCCTTTGGCCTAACCACATTATTTAATAAAAATTCAATGTTACGAAAGTAAAGCCTGTGCTGAAGTACTAAGTAAGTATGATGATGACTAACAGTCAAGTAATTTAAATACTACATTTAGTATACTACATGTAGTATTTTACTCTCAATACACAACATATTGACATTTAAGAATAATTAAGTCATCATAGGAACAGAGAGAAAGACAAGAGAGTTTGATACCCCTTAACCTAAGGGGCGGACGCTTGGATCTCTTTGATGGATTAGTTCGCCCCAAAATATTGGAGCTGAACATGACTAATATACCTGAAATAAAACGACGCCCCGAGGTGGAAGCTAAAACTGGCCTTTCTCGGTCAACTATTTATGAAAAGATGAAAAATGGGACCTTCACAAAACCAGTAAAACTCGGACCTCGAGTGGTTGGTTGGCTAGAGACTGAAGTTAATGCATGGATTAAAGAGCGCATCTCCCAACGTGGGGAGACAAAATGG
>Ga0115570_10004427_pt1 | contig 10058 bp, 9 predicted proteins | sample COGITO_mtgs_1205_3_FD_87294 | JGI IMG/M metagenome (GOLD analysis project Ga0115570, IMG submission 87294) | Pelagic marine microbial communities from North Sea - COGITO_mtgs_120524 | ecosystem: Environmental > Aquatic > Marine > Epipelagic | place: Germany:Helgoland, sampling site Kabeltonne...
AGCGTTCGAGCCAGCATTGTCGCCGCTGCTTGCCTGCTCTTCGCCACTGCCCGTTGTGCCGCTAGTTGTTGCAGGATCTTCCCCATAACTCTCCTCAAATGTGGGAAGTTCGTCGCGCATATCGGGTAGGGACTCACTGCCGGCAATATCGCCAAAGCCAGGCTCGGTGCTGGCGCCTTGGCCCTCAGTACTTTCAGCACCCTCAGCACTCTCAACACCCCCAGGGCTACCGCTCGACTCGCTTATCGTTGGAAGCTCCGCGCCGGCGTTGTCGCCGCTTGTGTTATCACGCGCTTCGCTGCCCGATGAGTTGCTGGTGGAGGGCATTGAAGGTGATGGCATGCCGCTACTCGAACTTGATGAACTACTGCTCGAACTTGATGAACTACTGCTCGAGCTCGATGAACTGCTACTCGAGCTGCTACTAGAGGAAGATGATGTAGAGGGAGATGAAGGCGGCAGAGTAACCGATGGCGTGGATGGCTGAGTGGGCGTGTTCGCACTCGGGCAGCCTGCTAGCATGAGCACTGCGGCGCAGATCGCGGATACCAGGAGCCATTGACGGGCTTGAAGCCAGTTACTACCGCTACCATCTGGTCCTTGCATCATCGTGATCTCTTTTCTGAATTAAATTTAGCGCTCTAATTTATACGGGTGAGCTCTAGCGGTTGAGGGCTCCATGCAGAAGGTGACCACGACCAAATAATAGTCTCACTCGCAATGGGCAAGCCGTCTGTAAACATCGGTCTAAATCGTGTTCTTCGCAATGCTCGTAGCAGTCGATTAATGTCTTTGGCTTCTTCTTTTTCGACCTCGGGTTCGCCCACTCGTTCCAAATCCATCACACGGCCTGTATCTGAGATACTGAACGATACCACTAGCGCGCCACGGTCGTCCCAATACGGTGCGGGAATCGGCTCCATACCGTCGATTGTTGGCAAGGGTTGAGGTTGGCGTAGGGCATCTTCTAAAAAAGCACCAGCTAGGGTGTCCTCCGACTCGATGGCGTAACGAGACGCTTCCGCGTAGTAGATCTCCGCCTCACTGCGTTTACCGAACCACCATGCCCAATCAGCCAGCGCCAGTTTTTCCTTCACAGTTTGTAGTGGCGGTGCTTGATTAACGACGCTTAATTCAAAAAGTGCGGTAAGCACACTCTCTCCTTTACGGAAGGCGGCGTCGGTCATTTGCACATAGGGTGAATCTGCTGCTGTAGTAGGTTTGCCAGGCATATACTGCTGATAGCCTGCTATGAGGTACTGGGCCTTGATCATGCCCACCAAGGGCTTTCTTAGCTCCAAAGACTGGTCACCAAAGTAACTTATCATTTCAGTGAGCGACTGGTGATATAAATCCCACATCATCCGCAACCGGCCAATGCGATTTTCCTCGCCACCGACTGCCTGAATGTAAGCCTCGCGCTGCCATTCTGCTTGATCTAGGAGCGCGTAGGCGGATTCTTCGCTGTGCCGGAGGGCTCGCCGCTCGACCCGGTATAGATAGCGCTGTCGATTATCGACGTCGTCATACTGACCCAAAGCGCGGCGGCTTCGAATCTCACCCCGCAGCAGTTGAATTTGCTCGCCGTTATACAACCCTCCATTGATGCGTGCTAGGTGTACGCCACGTTTAAAAACATTCGCCGCTTCTGCGTGACGATTTTCCTGTTGCAGAACGCTACCTAGGCCGAGAAGTTGCTCCGTCAAACTTGGAGCATAAGCACCATATTCCCCCTCTACGGATTCTATGGCCGTCTCGTATTCACGGATGCGCGGCGATTCTTCAGCTGCGGGAGCGGGAGCCATATCGGGAGTTGTGCGCATATCGAGGATCATGGTGCTGGTACTAGCTGATACAGAGTCGCTGGCAGCTGATTCAGCGTCACCGGCTTGTGCTTGAACGGAGGATGCATGGCTGTAAGGTTCTTGGCTGTAGGGTGCTTGGCTGTAGGATGCTTTGCTGTAGGAGAGCGCCAGCGCACATGCGCTTGCCAGCACGATAGTCTGAGATCTTGTGTTCAGCTTATCCAGTTGGATACCAAGCAAGGCTTAACTCCTCGTACATGAGCTCGTTTTATTAGTATAGACAGTCTTTGTGCCTGTTTACCACGCTGCCTTCAACACTACCTTCTAAGCTACACGCTGACTAAGCTACACGCTGACCGCTAATTGAGGGTTATCGGCCAATACTAGGTAATCTACGGTTATCATGGTGTCTTGGCGTACGTTGATCCTTTATGGGGGCGACTGTGAAAACAACTACGTGGCCGCAATTATTAGGTAACAGGTAACAGGTAACAGGTAACAGGTAACAGGTAATAGGGAGATGATGATGGGACAGTTTGAGCAAGACACCGCGGTAGTTCAGCTAAGCGATACGCGGTGGCAAGCCGAGTTGCATCGTGGCTGGCGGATTGGCTCAGTGCCCAATGGTGGTTATGTGCTGTCGGTGATTGGACGCGCACTCCAAGCCGCCATGCCACATAATGACCCGCTCTCCATCAATGCTTTCTATATGTCGCCTTGCTCATTGGGTCCCTGTGAAATTGAGATAGAGCCTTTGAAATTTGGTCGCGGCACGAGCTTTGGTTCAGCCAGCTTATACCAAGATGGCGAGCTCAAGGTTAGAGCCACTGCAGCCTATACCGATCTCGATAAGCTCGCGGGCGAAACGTGGATGGGCGCTGAACCTCCCAGCGCCCCCGCCTTTGAAACGCTTGCTGGACGCCGCGCCGAGCTACTTGAAATTCACGAACGCGTAGACAGTCGGCTGGTTACTGGTCATGAGGTATTTGAGCGTGGCGAAATACCCGGAACCGGTGAGTTTGTGGCGTATCTGCAGCATCTGGATCAATCACCCATAGGCAGTGTCGATTTACTGATGTTTGCGGACATCATGCCGCCGCCACCTTTTGCGTTGTTTGGTCCGTTTGGCTGGGTACCGACAATAGAAATCACCGTACAGTGTCGTGCTGTCCCTGCGCCGGGGCCCTTGTTAGGACGTATGAAGTCGCGACACCTTACCGCCGGCATCATTGAGGTGGATGGTGATTTTTGGGATAGCACAGGGCAATTGGTTGCACTCGCTCGCCAGACCATGAAGGTGAGGCTGCCAAAATCTTCTTAAGATACGCGCCAATCTCAGGCTGTTAGCGGCGGTTGCGGACAGCGCGTTTCGCGGCAGTCCAAGTGAGTAGTATGCCGGATAGTACAAACAGCAAAGCAAGCGGGGTAACTACGCGTAATAGCGTGTTATTAAAATCGTCGCCGTCGCCGTAGTCCATGATGTGCAAGCGCCACATGGCGTCGTAAAAAACCCACGCGTCATTTCTCACGGTCAGATATCGACCTGTAGCGCCCTCGAAATATAGCCGCGTGTTGAGTGAGTCGTCGAACTCCACCTGCCAAACGTCACCTTGCCCATAGGTCTCGTCAACGAGTCCGAGATATCGCCCCTCGGATTCGGCGAGATAGCGTGCACCTGAAAGCGCCGCATCGCCCCGGTAAAGCGTTAGAGCAAAGCGCGTAATATCCTCCGCCAGTGGCGGTATTACCAACTTGCCGTCGACGAGTCGCAGCCATTTTGTGCCCTGCGCAGTATGAACTTCAGCGATTGCACCCTGGCTGCTGGAATGGACAGCGAAGTGATCGAGGGGCGTTTCGGACGGTAGCCGCATTCCCAGTTGCGTGAGTTCAGCGGGCATAATCGTGGGCGCGGGCGGACTGGTGATGACCGCTCCCCCTTTTATGATTGTGTCAAAGGGAATAACGGCAAACGTAAGACCCCCCACCACCCAAAAGGTAACTTGCAGGAATACCGCATAAGACAGCCAGCGGTGGAGCTTTCGTGCGAAGGGTACTAGTTTCGTCATAAATAATAAGTCCAGGACTTTAATAGGCCACATGACCGCCCGGACGGCGGAGATCGGCGTAACCGTAACGCCAAGGTCCGTCGAGCTGTACGGAATTAACGCGGCCGATAGTGCGCTTAATAGGTTCAATTTTGTGGCCCATCTCCTCGAGAATTTTGATGGTGTCTGGACTGACGCCCTGTTCAACCAGCACCCGATCAGGTTGCCACTGGTGATGCACTCTGGGGGCTGCGGTTGCTGATGCAACATCCATCTCGAAAACCGTTGCGTTCAAAATTGTCTGCAATACCGCTGTGATAATCAGTGAGCCGCCAGGGCTGCCGGTGACAAGTTTGGGCTCGCCGTCTTTGAACACAATGGTCGGTGTCATGGAGGACAGCGGGCGTCGACCCGGTGCTACGGCGTTGGCTTCGCCTTGCACAAGGCCATAGGCATTGGCAAAGCCCGGCCTAGCGGCAAAGTCATCCATTTCGTTATTGAGCAAAATGCCGGTTCCGGGCACGACGATATGCGAGCCAAAGCTGAAGTTCAGGGTGTAGGTATTACTGACTACGTTACCTGCTTTATCGGCGACGCTGAAGTGCGTGGTGTCTCGGCCTTCAGGTGTCAGGATGTCTCCGGGGCTAATCTCGCTGGAGGGCGTCGCACGATCGTCTTTGATTAGTTTGCGTCGGTTGTCGGCATAGTCATCGGCAATGAGCTCAGCAACGGGTACTCGGGTACGATCAGGATCGCCCAAGTGTTTGCTGCGGTCAGCGTAGGCGAGCTTCATGCTTTCGATAACCCGGTGCAAATAGCTCGCTGAGTTGTGGCCCATTGCCTCGAGCGAATAGGGCTCAAGTAGTTTGAGCATTTGAATAATGTGCACGCCGCCCGATGAGGGTGGTGGCGCAGAAACCACGTCATAGCCGCGGAACTTTCCGGTGACGGGTTCGCGCTCAATGGGCTGGTAGCCGGCAAGATCATCCAGCGTAATCAATCCGCCGTTAGTCGCCATATCATTTGCGATGAGTTCCGCGGTTTTGCCTTTATAGAAACCATCACGACCCTTGTCACGGATGCGCTTTAGCGTTTCGGCCAGTTCAGGCTGTTTGAATTGAGCACCAAGCCCTAATGCGCTGTCTTTATTTGCTAAGAAAATGTCTCGTGCACCGGGATCTTGGGCCAGGCGATTAGCCCGTGCATTGATCGTCTCGCTTAGCGTCACGGTCATGGGGAACCCTTCTTCTGCTAAGCGAATGGCAGGAGCAATGACGGTAGCCAAAGGCAACGTGCCGTAGTTGTTTAGGGCGTGGATTAAGCCGGCGACCGTGCCGGGAACCCCGGATGATGCACGGGTGAAGTAGGCTTTTCTCTTGTCAACCTTACCCTCACTATCGAGGAACATGTCGCGCGTCGCAGCCGCAGGCGCGGTTTCTCGGTAATCGATAAAGATATTTCGGTCTTCCTTGGCAAGGTGGATGAGCATGAATCCGCCGCCGCCTATATTACCTGCGCGAGGTAGTGTTACCGCGAGCGCAAAACCGGTCGCGACAGCGGCGTCAACAGCGTTGCCGCCTTGCTCAAGGATCGCAAGTCCTGCTTCCGAAGCCAGCTCCTCTGGTCCGACCACCATGTTCCCTTGGCTGATTTCAGGAACGAATCGCATACGGAAATCAATGAGTGGCGCCTGACTATTATCAGTCGCCGTCGCTTGCGCTTGCTGATGCGCTGTTGTGCTTAAGCCTGCCCCCAAGCACAGCGCTAGGCCCCAGCGGCGCAGCGATAGACCCCAGTCGGGGGAAAAAAGATGATCTCTTGGTATCAATGCGTTCATGGTCGTTCTCTTAAGTGATGAAAGAGTGGTAAATGATGAAAGAGTGGCAACGCGCTTTGCTACCATTTCACCTCAAACGCGTACAGTCCTAGCTGCTACTCACGTTTGAAGCCTGTACACTTTTGCTATGGTAAGCGTTTGTGCCGCCAGCTAATACGGGATTGACTATGAATTACGAAGACTATCGTCGCAACTATGTTTTGGGTGGCTTGCGCAGCGACATGCTAACTGACACGCCTTTCGCGTTATTTGCACAATGGCAGCAACAGGCAATCGATGCTGATCTGAAAGATCCGACGGCGGTATGCCTTGCGACTCTCGATACTACGGGGAATCTTTGGCAGCGTATTGTGCTCTTGAAGACGGTGAATCAAGGTGGATTCGTGTTCTTTACTAATTATGAAAGTAACAAGGCGCGCGCTTTGGCGGTGGATTCCAGAGCGTCAATGTTATTCCCTTGGAATGAGCTCGATCGCCAAGTGACCGTTACTGGTACCGTTGAGAAAATCTCCGAGGAAGAGTCCGACGAGTATTTTTCGAGCCGTCCGAGAGCGAGCCAGATAGGCGCTTGGGCCTCGACCCAAAGTAACCCCATTGGCAGTCGCCGCTTACTGGAAAATAACTATCACAAAGTTGTAGAGCGGTTTAACAATGCCGATGTGCCGCGTCCACCCCACTGGGGGGGCTATCGCCTCGTCGCTAGTGAAGTTGAGTTTTGGCAGGGCGGCGAACATCGATTGCATGACCGCTTCCGGTATGTAATTGACGGCGATAGATGGCAAACCACCCGGTTACAGCCCTAGATCTTTTAATAACACCGGCGGTTTGAATTATTGGGTTTTTCGCGTGAAATAGTGCGGTTGTGCTGGTAACGCCAGAAGCTGTCGTCGCATGAGGTCTAAGCCCGCAGCGGCGACTAAATTCTGAAAGAGATCTCGAGAGCCGGGGATAACAACGCAGTGGCTTTGCATCGCATCTTTGCTGCCCCAGGCGAGCCACACAGTCCCGACAGGTTTCTCATCGGTGCCCCCGCTCGGCCCCGCGATTCCTGAGACGGCAATGCCTATCTCGGCGCGCGAGCGCTCAAGCGCCCCCGCCAACATTTGGCGAGCGACTGGCTCACTGACAGCACCATGCTTGTCCAAGTCTTCTTGGGATACTCCCAAGGTGTCACGTTTACTGGCATTGGCATAGGTAACATAGCCCGCGTTGAATATCGCTGATGAGCCCGGTTCACGCGTAATCATTGAGGCGATAAGGCCTCCCGTGCAGGACTCTGCGGCGGTTACTGTTTTACCTTGTGCGCGTAAGGTTTGTTGCAGTGCTGAAGCGAGCGTAGTGTCACCCTCTCCAAGAATATGATCCCCAAATAAGGCGTTAAGTTGCTCAAAGCAATGCTGCTGTTGAGGGAGGTCGTCCTCATTATTAACCGTGAGTTTGAGCTCTAGCTGGGGCATGCCTGCACGAAAACCCAGATTGACGGAGGGTGGCCACGGCAGCTCGCTGTCATTGAGGAGCTGCTGGATTGTTGACTCCCCGATACCAAACGTTTGGAGCCGCCGAGTATGCGCGTTTTGAGTGGTGATCCGCTCGGAGGTTAGCGCCAACACGCTCGCCATCATGGCTTTGAGTTCCCGCGGTACACCGGGTGTTGTTATGACGCGACAGCGATAAATGTCTGTGCTAAAGCCCATTGCGCTGCCCGTAGGGTTATCAATTAGCGTCGCGCCGAAGGGCACTTTGGCCTGCTTTAAGTTAGATTCATTGGGAGTGACCCCGAGCCGCTGACACCAAGCTTCAACATGACTGCGTGCGTCAGGATGCTCCTTAAGCGGCGTGTTCGCGAGTTGAGCAACCACCTCTGAGGTCAGATCATCCGATGTGGGTCCTAATCCTCCATTGATGATTAATACATCGTGATCTTTGGCAAGCCGTGCGATGGTCTCCAAAAGCAAATCGCGATCGTCGCCAACGGTCGTTTTCTCTCTCACTACCACCCCTCGCTCGGTGAGCGCTTGGGCAATGTGTGCCGAGTTGCTGTCGACGGTATCGCCGCGCATTAGTTCATCGCCGGTCATTAGTAAGGCGACGCCTGCAGGTCGAATCACGGTCATAGTGCTTGTTTACTCCATGGTCAAGATTACGCGCAGGGATACCCCTCTCGCCGTATAGAGCATACGATAGCACTCCCTGGAGGAGGAGTAAGTTATGAGCGCTGCGATACTGATGCCCCGACGTATTCACGTCGGTGCGGGAGCCATCGATAAATTGGCGGAGACGCTGACAGAATTCGGCTTTCGGCGCCCCTTGATTGTGACTGATCCATTTATAGCGAGTTGTGGTTATCTTACGCGCGTCGAAGAGTTGCTCGCGGCTGCAGGGTTTGAGGTGGCCGTATTTGACCAGTGTGTCCCCGACCCAACGACCGATTCCGTTGCGAGTGGACTAGAGTGCCTCCGCACATCGGGTGCAGACGTATTGGTTGGCCTCGGCGGCGGCAGCTCGATCGATACGGCGAAAACGATGGCGGTTTTGGCTGAGCGCGATGGACCTCTCCGCGATTATAAAGTGCCCAACCGCTTGGACTCCGGGTTACCCGTGATTGCTATTCCGACAACGGCAGGTACGGGTAGTGAGGCAACCAACGCCTCGGTGGTTACTGACGCAGACACAGATGAAAAGATGCTGTGCCTCGGTATGGGGCTCATGCCAATGGCTGCACTGGTTGACTACGAGTTGACCTTGAGTATGCCCCGGAGGCTTACCGCCGATACAGGTCTCGACACACTGTGTCACGCGCTTGAAGCGTTTGTGAGCAAAAAAGCCAATCCCTTTACTGACGCATTGGCGCTGGATGTAGTTGCAGCTGTCGTAAAATGGCTGCCCATTGCGTGTGCATCGCCCGATAATCGAGAAGCGAGGGAGGCCATGATGATGGCCGCAATGAAGGGCGGCATGGCATTTTCTAATGCGTCGGTCACACTTATTCATGGGATGTCGCGGCCGGTAGGTGCGCACTTTCATGTTCCTCACGGCATGAGCAATGCCATGCTGTTGCCAGCCGTAACGGCGTGGTCAGTCAACGGTGCCCCTGAGCGCTATGCACTCGCGGCGAGGGCTATGGGTTTTGCCGATCCATTGGACAGTCAAAGCAAAGCTCTAGAGGCTTTAATTAAAGGCTTACACGGTCTCTGTCGCGACCTCGATGTGCCATCTCCCGAAGCGTTTGGCGTCTCTGAGACGGATTGGTTTGCCGCTGTGCCTGTTATGGCTCAGCAAGCCCTAGCGTCAGGCTCTCCGGCGAATAACCCACGAGTGCCCGATGCGGCGACTATTGAACAGTTGTACAGCGATATATGGCGTGGCGAAGTCAATTTATCGCTTGCTTGAGCATCGTTTTCAGTGTCGATGACATAAACTAGTCCGGTGACAGATTTTAGCTGTCTTAGTCATCAATGTTTTGAGTAAGCAAGGAGTCGGTAGCGTGAATCGGGTGGTTTTTAATCAGAAAGGCGGCGTTGGTAAAACATCAATCACTTGTAACTTGGCCGCTATCGGAGCGAGTCAGGGGCTTAAAACCTTGATTCTGGATCTCGACGTCCAAGGTAACACCACCCATTACTTGGTCGGTGCGGTCGATGCGGAGCAATTTCCAGCGCAAGCGCAGGGCGTTGCCGGCTTGTTTAAGCAGACGGTCGGTCCGCGCAGTATGCGTAAAAACCCAGACTCGTTTGTTTGGGAAACCCCTTTTGAAAATCTATTTATCATGCCTTCGAGCCCAGTGTTGGGCCAAATAGAGAAAGATCTGGAGTCGCGGTATAAAATTTATAAGCTGCGCGACGCTATCGCCAAGCTCGATAGTGAGTACGATCGTATCTATATCGATACGCCGCCTAACTTTAATTTCTATTCAAAATCGGCTCTGATTGCTGCGGACTCGGTATTAGTGCCTTTCGACTGCGACTCATTTGCCCGTCAGAGCTTGTATGAGCTGATGAACAATATTGAAGAGCTTCAGGAGGATCACAACCCACAGTTAGAAGTAGAGGGTATTGTGATCAATCAGTTCAATGCGCAAGCTAAGCTGCCAGGAGAATTGGTTGCGGAGTTAAAGGGTGAGGGTTTCCCCGTTATTGAGAATTTCCTGACGAGCTCTGTAAAGATGCGCGAATCCCACCATGAGATGCGACCCCTCATTTATCTAGCGCCAAGCCATAAGCTGACGCAAGCCTACGTCGATTTACACAACCAACTTGAGAAGAACATTAAGAAAAGACGTCGGAGCAAGTAGCAGAGCGGGATGGCAAGCAGCACAAAGCTTGTACTACTCCAGCGACTGCGGGCAGCTGAAGCCAGACTCTTGCCTGCTAA
>Ga0115570_10004461_pt1 | contig 10015 bp, 5 predicted proteins | sample COGITO_mtgs_1205_3_FD_87294 | JGI IMG/M metagenome (GOLD analysis project Ga0115570, IMG submission 87294) | Pelagic marine microbial communities from North Sea - COGITO_mtgs_120524 | ecosystem: Environmental > Aquatic > Marine > Epipelagic | place: Germany:Helgoland, sampling site Kabeltonne...
CAATAGACCCATTAACTCCTGTAAAAGTCGCAACAGTGGTTTCACCTTGTTGTACAGGAACGGAAGCGGGGCAAGTTATAGTAGGCGCAACATTTGTTAATGAACCTGTTGCTGTAAGCGTGGAATTTATCCCACCTCCTAGAACACCTAAAGTAAATGTATATGATTCCTTAGTAGAACCATTAACCCCGTAATAAAAATTATTTGTTGTTTTTAAATACCATCTATTAGGGGTACCTGGTACTTCAACTAATTCCCAACCAGATCTAGGAGTCCCAGTGCCATCAACAACACTATTTAATGTTACTACAGATGAATTTATAGGCTGATCTGTAATGTCTAAAGGAGCAAATTCTCCCGTAACTGCTGTACCAATAGGATCAGCTTCAGATTGAGAAAAGTTCCATAAATCTAAACCAGTAGCTTGGTTTGTTCCAGTTGCAATCGCTTCATTTAAATCAGATATTAATCCAGTTGTTGAAGTTTCCCAAAATATATCTAATCTTGATTCTTCTGGATTTGTTTCATAAATACCTAATAATATATTGTAATTTCCCACACTGTGTACATTAGCCCCAATTGGATTTGCTAAATTACTTTGAGTTAATCTAGCTAATGAAGGATTTGATGCAGATTGATAAATATCCACATAATCAGTGACACTGCCCAATAAATCATTTTCTTCTCCTATTGTAGATACAGTATGTGATTCTCTACCAGGATAATACTGTTCATTAAAAGTAGGCCCTCCTGCTAAAATATTATCTGGGGTTACTCTACCAAAAAGCTGCACGGAACTTCTATATTGTTTTTGATTTGGACCAACCTCATTTAAATCTCTTGGTACTTTATTAATATTATCATTTAAAAGAGTAATATAAGCAATGGTATTTTTTGGATCTTCTAAACGACTACCAGGATCTTCATTTAAAATACCTGGTAAATAAACATTGTAGTAATCTTGTTCTGTTTGTTTTACAACAATTTTATAAGAATACCATCCTAATGGATTATAATTAGATGAATTAGAATTACCATTATATAATCCTGGCCAACCGGTTTGTAGGTCTGCTGGATTATTAGGTATAATACTATTAAATAATACTTTTAAAGCATCTCCAGGCCATGTAGCTGGGACATTATCTGTGGAATCTTTATATGGATGATAATATGTTGATCCACCAAAAGAGCCTGAGGCCCCTCCGATATCACCATCATTTACTATAGATAATATTGTTGATGAAGATCTGCCGTATTTATCAGATAAAACCACACCAACTTGGTAGTTCCTATTTTGTTTTATAGTATGTGTGGGGTATTCAACAATGCTTGTGGTGTTTGTTGAAATGTTTCCACTGGTAACATTAAAAGAAGATTTGTTAAATGCTCCTACATTATAATCTAAATATTCTGGAGGTGTATGTTTATCCTGAAAATTACTATATACAATTCTATTGCTTATTATTTCTTGGCCTAATGCTCTTACAGGTATTTTATCATATACTCTTATTATATCGGAATCAGGTAGTGTTCTAAAAGGCTTTCTTGCTTGATAATTGTATTCAAAAACAGAAGTTGTTGTTTCTTTAATTTCTTCTTGTGTAATAACATCTACCACTTGAACAGCAATTTGATCTGATTCTTTGTAAAGAATTTCTATTTCTGTTATTTTAAAGTCATTAAATGTATTGCTACCAATTGTCGGCAATGGGATTTGAAGTAAAATATTATCTACCTTATTTTCCATAAATTCAACAATAGTACTTCTATATGCCGCATTTTCTGCTTCAGTATTACCACTAACATTAGTATCTTCTACTAAAAAATAACCGTCTTGTTTTGGTATAAAGGCTGGTTGAGTAAAAGGAGCAATTATAGAATGTTCACCATCATCAAATATATATCTATAACTAAACCTAACAAATTTATCCTCTAAAAAATCAGGATCCCCTGCGTATTGAGCATCATAATTTGGATTAGCAGTAACGCCATCAGGAAGCAATAAACTAGTTCTATCTAGCATTGTAGTTTCCCATATAGAATTAACCTCTCTGTATAATTCAATAGGCTCATAAGGGTTTAACTTTGCTACAGAGATTTGATCTTCCGTTGTATAATAACCAGGAACTTGAGTAGCAGAGGTAATATTTATTTTTCTTGGTTGATTTCTATTGTCAGTCCAAAATAATAAATTTTCTAATATATTAACTCCATATACTGTATTGGTAGTTGAAAAATTTAAAAAACTTCCCTCTACAAGTTTAGCTGTATCTCCGTTTAATACATTATAAGAATATATAAAGTTTTTTGCAGAAGAACTATATGTTGGTTGAAAGCTAGGATTAGGATCAGTATAATTAGTTAAAAATACATATATAACATTATTTGTAGCATCTGTAAATTGGCCTATTGTAACCAAATCATTTACTCCAGTTATAACCCTAAAGTCTACTGCTTTTTTATTACCTAAAACGTTTTGTAATGCACCTACATCAGCACCTTCTGATTTACTAACTTGTATATTAATTCCTTCACGATATTCCCCAGATGGTATTAATCTATCATCTAGGTCTTGATTCATTTTGGATTTAATAAAAGCATTTTTAACTTCTGCCATTTAATTTTAGTGTTTAATCCATTTAGATTTACCTCTCATTACTTGAGTTATTTCTTCAAGCTTTATGTTCGATAATCTTATTTTAGTATTTCTAATTTTTGTGCTTTTATCTTTCTTTAAACGATTTACAATGTACTCAGGTACATTCATACGCCCATGCATAATCGCATGCAACACATAAGCATATATTGCATCCTCAGCTAATTTTGGGATACGCATATCAGCAGTATAAGCTAATCCATCAGAAATATACTCTAATATAATTACCGCATTAACTAAGTCACTTGAAAAAGAAAACTTACCTTCTCTTTCGTTTATTGTAAACCATCCGTTAACTTGTGATGTTTCAGGATCAGTTCCGTATCTTTGACCATAAAAACCTCCGGGTCCCCACGCACCCCACCAATCAATATCTAATCCAGCACTAATGTCTGCAACATTAAAACCTCCATTAATTAATTTTTTATTAGCAGTACCCCATCTTTCTTCTGTGGCATATTGACTAGCCAATAAATTGTCGTCATAATTATCTTGTAACGGCAAACCATCATCATCTTGTGGTAATAAAGAGTATGGGTTTGATGTTAATGTTGTAGGATATATAATGTGCTTAACACCTAAAGAATCTACCCATGAGCATTTAACATAATTTACATAGTCTTGCGGAATTGGAACAGATAAACTTGCAGGAACTTGTAACTCTTGTGACTTAATACTTTTTAAAGTATCATAACTAAGTTCTTGTAATCCACGCTTTACATGAAATATTACATCTGTTCTTTTAACGCTTTGTATTAGCTTTCCAGTGCCTACATAAGCAACCATAAAGTTATTTATAACATCATTTACGCTTAAATATGAATAGTTATTATAATTCTCTTGTACAGTAGTGCCAAAAGCATCTTCATTACCGTAATTACCACCTGTTTCAGATTTTAATTGTACAACAACAAAGCTATTAGTAAGAGGTGCTGCGGCTAATGTTATAGTATTTTTAGTTACCGTGTATTCTGCCACATACTCTGCAAAACTACCAGGTAAACCTGTTTGGCTTAAATAAAGAACAAAGTTGTTCAAAGCATAAGCATTAATAGTAGGACTATAACTTCCAAATTTTAAATCTGTATCAAATGTGCAAACAAAACTTGTTTGTCCTTCTGTAACTAAAAACCCTTGAGCTCCGCTATAATATTGTCTATTTGTTTCGGTTATTAAACCGCCATCAGGTTTTGCCATTGCTTATTAACTTTTTTTATTTATTTCTTCTGCTTGAACTTGCTGTGCAGCAATTTGTACAATTTGTGGATCTCTTATTACAATACCAGCATATATTAATATTTTTAATATCACTTCCGTTTGCTCTGATTCGTGCAATTCAAATTGAACAGAGCCATTTGGCTGTGTTGTAGCGTCGTATGTATTTTTGTTATATATATATTGCCCTAAGTTACCAGTTGTAAAACCCCAAACAACATTATTAGGCTTTCTAACATAATCAACCTGAATATTACTTATTATAGTTGTGGGTTTAACAAAAAGCTTTTGATTCTCGTATAAATATACGGGCCAATCTATTGAGGGTTTTGTTATAGGTGATTTATCAATGTAAGTAAATTCACCTCTTTGAAGTCTTTGTAGTTCTACTTCATTGTCATATGTTACAGTACCAAGCCTATAAAAAGATACAGTGGCTCCATAGCCATCAGTTGTTGGTAGTGTAAAATAAGTATTAGTGGGTGTAGTATTATTATATACCGCATCACCAAATGTTTTAAATATAGATATTTTTTCATCTAAGTTAGCAACTCTGTCCGCATAATCTGTATCTGTTTGCTGAACACGCAATTGTTGATTCAAGTCTTCAAAATACTTTTCAAATATTTCAAGTTGAACTTGTGTGCCAATCTTATTAAATTCAGCAGGAGTCATATATCCTCTCTGTTCTTTATTAAGTATTAGCAACACTGTTTGATATACAGTATTTACGTTTATTGCCATTTTGTATTTTTTATTATTTACAGCAAATAAGCCACCATAATAGCGGCTTACCTACTATAAAATATATTACATGTTATTTTAGTTTTTTCTCTATTGATCTAAAAACTTCTGTGCCTTCATCTGTTTTAAAGAAAGCTGCCATAGCTGAGTATGGATTTTCATCAAACGGAACAGTCATTAGTTTGCGATCATTTGCACCCCACATAAATGTTCTTTGATCCTGAGATATTTTTATGATTCCTTCTTCAGTAGCTCTAATTGCTACGTTACGAAGTTGAACGTTATCATCACTGGCTAATTCCATAAATAAACTAGGATTACGTTTTGCGAATAATAATAAATCTCTTTTTATTTCTTTAGAACCCATTGTAGATACAGTAGAACCAATTTCAACTCTTAAAATAGCTTCTGCTTGATCTATATCCATATTCTTAGCTGCATTTAATGCATCAAGTTGTAATTCTAAATCAGTTAATTCATCTGCAGCCTCTAAAACAGCATCAAATTCTTCAAATACTTTACCTTTTTTAGGATGAAATATTGATAATAATTTTTGTAAATTTTGTTTTTCTTTAGGTACTGTTAGTGTACCGTTTTGAAAAATAATGTGACCTAAAGTAGCCTCACCTTTTTGTTCGCTAACAAATACAGAATTTTGATTTGTTGCGTATCTTATTTCTTTTTGTTCCCCTAAAGTAGCATCAAACCATAATAATGGAAACCTACTGGTATGTTTAGAAGCTAATGTATACGTTAATGGGCTATGAGCTCCAGTTAAATAATAACTTCTATCTTTTATTTCCCATTCCGGTTTAGCGGGAGTTTTAACTTTTTTTTCTATTACTGTTGTGTTAACAGTTTCTTCTTGTTGTGGGATGTCAATAACATCATCCACGATTTTCTTTTTTGCCATGATATAATATAATTAAATAATTTAAAAAAAGGTTAGCCGGAGAAGTTAATCCCCGGCATTACCTTTATAGTAATTGATTATGCAGAAGCAGTAAACAATACAAAGTTGTTAGCTGCTTGTACAACTAAACATCTTTCAGAAAGGAAGTGAACTTCCATTGCATCAAGATCAGAAGTATAAGCTCCACCAACAGAACCAGTTAACCAAGATTTCATTCTACGATCGTCAGCTTGTGAAGCTCTATAACGTACGTGTAAGAATGGTCTACGGATATTAGTTCCAAGAATTTGATCGTATACAGTTGAAGTACCAGCAGGTACAAGTACACCATCAATACCAGATCCTACTTCACCAGCGCCATTAGTAGCACCACGAGTAGAAGCATCGTTTAAGTATTTCCAGTCAGTCTTATAGAAATCATAAGATCCTCTACGGAAACCAGTGAATCCAAGATTCAATGCCATTTCTTCAGAGTTTTCAAATAATCCATAAGCAGTTCCACCGTTTGCTCCAGCAGAAAGACCAGCTAACATATCATCAAAATCAAGAGACGTTTGGCGATTTAAGAAAAGCATGTTTTCTTCAATAGCTCCTTGAGTATCTAAATTTTTAAGAATGTTATCAAAAGATCCAAGACCACCAACAGCAGTAAAGTTATTAATAACGTTACCTCTTGCTTGAATAGCAGCAAAAAGACCTTCAGTTCCTTTATAGCCATCAGCTCCTAATGTAGATGTTCCAGAAACTAATTCTCCTTCAACTACAGACATTTCAAGATAATCTTCAAAACGTAAACGAGTTTCAGATTCAGCTTTTAAATACCATAAATATCCAGATGCTCCAGCTTCAGTAGCAACTTCAACCCATCCGATTTGAGCAGTATCAGATCCAGAGATAGAATACTTTTCTTTAATAATGATAGGTGAATTACTATACTGAGTAAAAGAAGGAGTTACCGATTTAATATCAGAATCAGTTGTTCCTTTTTTGTATTCAGAACCATATACAAAGATTTTAAGTGCTCCTGCTGTTGCAGAAAGAGCAGTCATATCAGCCGCTGTATAAGGCTTAACTGTAATAGTAGCTAGAGTAGGAGAAGTGTTTACACTATCTGTTACAAAAACTTTAAGATCTTGCCCAGTTGCAGGATCAACTACTACTAATGTTTGATTTTTAGAAATAACGTTAGCTACAAAACTAGGTCCAGCTGTTGCGTTTAATGCAAAAGTTAAAGTAGTTTCAGTTGCTTTAGTTACATCGTTGTATGCAATATGCAATCTATTTTGTTCTGACCATACTACTTGATCAGAAGTCATTGGCATTTCAGCACCGACCATACGTAAGAATCCAGAAAGTGTACGGTTTCCGTAACGCTCTACTTCTGCTTCATAAATCTCAGGAAGATACTGTTGTGCGAAATCATTGGTTCCATTTGTGAAATCCAAATAGTTACTCTCAAGAAGTTGTTGCTTCTGTGAGGGTTTAATTGACCCATACTCGGGTGCTACAGGTACTACTGCCATAATTGTAAATTTTAATTGTTAAATTTTTTTGTTTTTACTTTTAGTTTTGAAGAATCAGCACCGCTTATAGCTCTAACTTTTAAACCTTGTATGTAGACATCACCTGGTGATTGTCTAGGTGTAGCATCAATGTTTTTGGAGCTATTTACAACTTCCTTAACAGCATCTGCTTTACCTTGTTCATAAAAATGGTTTGCAATTTTGTCCACATTTTCAGCGGCATACATAGCTTTATGATAACCTTTAGTGTCAACAACATCTCCTTTATCATTCAAGAACTTCTTGATTAGATTGTTTATATTTGACTGGTTTTCAGCAACTTGATTAGTGTTTTGAACATTATATCTAAATTTCTTTTCTCCAATAGCGAAATCAAAACCTTTGAAATCATTGTTAAAAAGTTCTTTAGTATTGTTTTTAAAACTTTCATGTTGTTGTTGAGCTATGTTTTGCTCTTCATTATATCGATTAAAAAACTCCATCGCTTTTTGTTGTTCTTGGGTAGTACCAGGTCTCAACTTGATTTCCTCGTAATATTTACCTTTAAGATCTTCTAAATGCGTTTTTGCTTTTGCAACCTCTTCTTTAAAAGCGAGTTTTTTCTTTCTGATGTCTCGCTCATCATCAATATCTTCATCCCAACTAAAAGCATCTTCTATTAAAAAAGAAACTTCTTCTGCATCTAAATGAGGCCGGGTTGTTTTATAATATTCTTTTAATAATGCAGTGTTATCTATGTTTGAATAATCAGCATTAAGGCGAACGTAATCTTCTACGCTTCCACCTGTTTCTTCCATAAATGAAACAAGTTTTTCAATATTTTCAGGTAATTGTTTTCCAGTAGTTTCTTTGTTTTCAATTGCTTCATTAACGTCTTCAGTTAACTTAGTCGCTTCTTCAACAACTTCTTCTTCTGTAATTTCCTGAATTACTGTTACTTCTTCTTCATTAACCTCTTCGGCAACGACTGTGGGCTCTTTGTTTCCTTCGACCACTTCTTGCAATCCCACTTCGGGTTGTTCTGTGCGTAACACGCTTTCATCTGTGCTTTGCTCTTGAATGGCATCTTCTTCTTTTTTAGGGGTTAAATCAACTTTAATAAGATCAGCATTCTGTGCTAATTTTTTTATTGAAGGTTTTTTCTTTTGTATTTTAAAATCCCCTTCTTGTTTTACTTGTTCTGACATGATATAATAATATAAAATTGGTTAATAAATGTTACCTAGGCGTAAATTGTTCTAGGCCAAATCCACCCAGGCTGTCGTTACCGGATGATTCAAAGTTCTTAGGTAATAAATCATTTTGTCTTTGATCTATTAATTCAGACTGTTGAGTTCCTTGTATACGAACTCTTTTATCTTTTCTGTCTTCAATCTGTCTTTCTTTTTGTGTATCAGCTTGAGCTTTAATTTGAGCTAACTGCATTTGATAATTAAATTCTTCTGCCATTAGTTCACGTTTAATTTGAGCTTCAGTTTGTAATCTTTGAATTTCAAATTGTGATTTAGCTTGCTCAATACTTACTTTTTCTTGAGTTAAAGCTTGTTGCTTTTGTACTTCTGCTAACGCAGCAGCTTCTGAGGCTTGAGCATTTGCTTGTGCTTGTGCTTGAATATTAGCAATCTGCTGTGCCTCTGCTGCTTCTTGTTTTTTCTTTCTTTTAAACTTAAGTAATTGATTGGCTAATTTTAAGTTTTTAATCTCTCTAATATCTATTGCATCTTCAAGATCAATACCACCAGATTGTAAAGCTACTTGTATGTTTTGTTCAAGCTGTGCTTTTTCTTCATCATCAGGTTCTAACTCTAAATAAATACCAAAATCATGTAAATTAAGGTTTGAAATTTCTTCTAATGTTTTAACATTAAATGTTGAAATACTATTTTTTAAAGCGTTAGCTGTAAGTGGAAAGCTTAAAGCATCTGCAATTCTTAAAGAAATATTTTCACATACTCTTAAATATATATACATTCCACCTTGTAATATATGTCTTGTAGCAACATTAGATGCATTAGCAGCCATTTTTTGCAGACCAACCAAAGCGTTTTTATCTGGTCTGCTTCCATCAACAGCCTCGTTAAGACCGGTTACATCGCGTATCATTTGTAAATAATACTGATACGTACTTATTAAAGAATTTATTTTACCCTGACCAGATGATGTTGCTAATTCTTGTACGGGTATTTTACCTCTATTTAAATCACCGTCTTGAGTTAATGATCTACCAACAATACTACCCGTTTGAAAATACATATTCAATGCTTCAGCAGGATTATAATTAGTTCCGTTACCAAGATCTACTTCCGCTAATCCATCCATATCTAAGAATACACCATCAGGAACTATTCTTGACATAACTTGCTGTAGTTTTAAATGAGTTAATTGAATCATATCAGCAAAACTTGTAACTCTACTAACTATTGACTCAATTTTACCTTTATACATTCTTGGCGCAGCAATTGTATAATTCATTTTAACTTTAGTAGTATCAGCATAAGGTCTAGTCATATGCTCAGCTAATCTCCAGTCCAGCATTGTATTAGTTCCTAATACTTTAGCACCAGAATATAAAACTTCTATACTTCTTGACACTCTTTTAAAGTTGTCATTTTCTGGCGGATTAAATTCATCTGTTTTTTGAATAACTTTTTCTAATCCACTTTCAGTTTGTTTTATTTTAAATACTTGATTATTATATGTCTTGTATTCAAAGTAAAGTACTTGAACAGTATTACTATCATAATTCCCCCAGCCAGTAACATATTGGCTGTTGCCAGGCATGTTTTGAATATTTTTTAATTCTTCTTCAGATATATTAGGAAATTCTTTTTTTAATTCTGGAATTGTTATTGCTTTAATTTCCCCAGCATAATAAATATCTTCAAAATTAGGATCTTCTGTATATGAATAAACTAAATAGGATGGATCTACATAATCAACAGTAATACCGTTGCTTTTATTAAA
>Ga0115570_10004464_pt1 | contig 10009 bp, 14 predicted proteins | sample COGITO_mtgs_1205_3_FD_87294 | JGI IMG/M metagenome (GOLD analysis project Ga0115570, IMG submission 87294) | Pelagic marine microbial communities from North Sea - COGITO_mtgs_120524 | ecosystem: Environmental > Aquatic > Marine > Epipelagic | place: Germany:Helgoland, sampling site Kabeltonne...
ACGTCCTTGCCGTCCACGTACAGTATGGCGAAGCCTTGCTGCCAGTTGAATGTCTTGGCGTACGAAACTTTAGTTGAGTCCATTAGGTTGCCTGCTTCTAAACCGAACAGAGTACGCATGTGCTCACCGTAAATGCCAGTGGTGTGAGGAACTAAACCTAGCCTGTGTGTGTGTCCACACACCACGTTCTGCCCCACTTTTTTGACCAGTCCCATCGCTGTACTGCCAGCGTTCTGGCTCATGCCACTCTCGTCACCGTGGAGTGCGAGCCATCCGGGTGCAACCTCGAAAGCCTTACGGTGATGGGTAATTCCTAGTTCAGGTAAGCGCCAGAAGTTTTCTAACTCTAACTCTGGTAGCCCTGACAGTCCGGGCATTCGACGCATGGTCTGTTGATAGAGGCGGTCGGTGTGGTTGGATCTTATGGTGTGCCCTACTTGTAGGTCACGGAACACTTGAACTGTAGCGTCACGATCCTCAGCGATGCTGCCCTCAAACTCTAGCGCGGTTCCTTGCGCCCACTTGCTTATGGTTTGGAAGTCCTGCTCGTCACCTACCGTACACACCATGTCTTGTGGTGTCTTGAAGTCGGCGATCATCTGAGCAACAGAAGACACGGCTCTCACATCATGGAACGGAATCTGAAGATCACTGATGATAAATACTCTATGCATTACTTACCTCTCGCTGTTTACACGCACAGTCGCATGTGTATACCTTGAGATGCCAAGTGATTGGCTCCCGGCATGAATCGTGGTGTCCAGTATTGCAGAAACCACAGATGCTCATCTTTACTCTAGATTCTTGGGCCATGACCCGTTCCTCACCATCATCGCTATAACCGCATAGTTTGCTATGTCCACTAGGCTATCATGGATTGACTCATTCTGAGGGTCACCTTCACTATGATACGTAAGGTTTTTTAAGCGTTCCATCTTGTCATTCATGCGGACAAGGATGCCATTCATTGCACCACCGGGTGCGTTGTTGATGTTGCCGGGACCGTAGTCCAACTGCTTCGACACGAGGACGCGCGATAGTTCCTCGTACACTTCAATGCCGGATTGCCGGAACTCTTCAATACTCTCCATGTCTGCGCTCTTTCTCTAGTTGATACTTGCGCACCACTTCGTCCGCTAGGATCTTGTGTATCTTTCGGTCTTTGTTCCATTGCGTTAAGCCGATCAGCATGCGGTCGAAGAAGAATCCTAGGGCAACGAACCCAATCATTGAAGCGAAGAACAGTAACCATCCCATTACAAGCCGATCCTTTCTCGCAAACCGTCCGGCCCTTCTTCCATGAAAATGTCGTTCACGTCTTTCCCTTCCGGCATGGTGACCACGACAGCCACATCTATTGCCTGCACTATTTTCTTGGCTAACTCTTGACCTGCTGCGTCACCGTCAGCAAGAATGAATACCTTTCGGTAGTCTTGAAAGGCCCTACGGTACGAAGGCTGCCAAGTCTGAGCACCGGGGACACCAACAGCAGGTATTCCACAGATTGAGGATGCAACGATAGCGTCCATCTCGCCCTCGCAAATAGCAATGAACTCGCTGCGCTCATTCAGAGAGTTGACGTTGTACATGTGAGTCTTGGAACCCACCCTGCTCAAGTACTTAGGGTTAGTGTTCGGGTCAATAGCCCTGAAGCGAATCTCTACGACACCCGCAGGGGTCACGTAAGGGATGCTTAGACGGCCTACCATCTCCTCGTGACCTATCATGGGGGAAGCAACAAACCCCAGCCTGTGCTTGTGTGCTGCCTCCTTCGTGATACCACGAGACGTGAGGTAACGACCTGCCTCATCTATCTGCTGCGAGTATGTCTCCGTGGCTGTCTCTAATGCCAGCCTTGCGTCGTTACTCAACATGCTTCCACGTTTCCCTTCTCGTTATTTTCGACAAGTGTCCACGAGTGATCCCGTACTTCTCCATGATCTCCTTGGCGTTGCCAGTGTTGTTTACTCCCTGACCCTGCGCCCTGCGGTATTCCCTTCGGATGTTGGAGACATCATCGGCATTGAGCCTAGAGTTAGGGTTGGTGGAACCGTTGCCAAACCTCCATGAGGGATTGTCGTTCAAGTATAAGTGGTCGGCGTTTACACACCTCTTGTTGAAGCACACTGCGGAGACAACCTTGCCTTCCATCCAGTCTTCTTCAAGGCCGTGACGCTGCATGTAAACCCACCTAGAAGCAGTCATTGACTTGCCCCGCCCGATAGCCTTACGGCCCCTGCCGTCATTGAACAACGGCCCGGTCCACAAAACGCACCTACCTTCTAAGGCGGGGGGGCTTGTAAGATCTGGACCCTCGCCTATCTCCGCTTGTACTTCCGCTCGCATTGCCTCTTTGATAAAATCCCTGTCCAACAGATCCGGTGATTTCCTCACACTTTGAAACTGCATCTTTGAAACCTACTCCCTCATATATTTGAACTATTTCGATAGCGTCCCCCTTCAAGTCACATGCGTGACAAAAGACGAACCCTGTCTCTTCATTTACTGAAGCACTGCTGTGCTTGTCCCCGTGCTTCTCGCACCTAACCATTGTCCAGCCCGGTTTAGGTGACGGAAGGTCCCATCCGTAGTACTCCAGCACTGGCCAGATGGGGAACTTCGGCTCAGAGAAAGAATCATTCCTCCTCATCAACAGTGTCATTCATCAGGTAAAGATCCTTGAGTTTGTTCATGGCCTTGCTCCTATCATCCTCAGTAAGGAAACGAAAGTTTCGTTTGTCATTGTTATATGACCTGACCCTACACCATGATGCCTGTTTTTCCTAGCCACCACGCCGATGGAATCTGTTTTATATTTATCAGCGTAATGCTCAGCCTCAACTTCGGCCTGCCTGAGCCACTCTTGATAGGCGTGAGCCTTCACATCCTTAGCCTCAATGACTATCACTACGTCGTGGAACTCTATGGCAACGTCACCGATGTCCTTGGCCCCGGCACGGGGCAAACGCCTAGCCTTCAAGCCTTCACTGTTATAGTAGTCCTCTAACGAAGATTCCCAGAGGCTTCCTTTGCGTTTATTCGCTGCACTCATACAGAATCCGTCAACTGCATGCACTCAGGGTCGTAGTTCAACCACACCGCATCACTACCACCGGGAGATGCTGGACCGTAACGGTTCTTGACCGCACACGCAGCCATTAAACCCTGCAAGTCAGAAGATATGGTCACCACTAGGCTTGGTGTCTGTGAGATCTTGCCATGCAGCGCGCTTCGTGGTGGGCATGGCTGCCCCTGAGCCGACTCGCTAGTGTGGTGCAGCACGAGTATCGCTGCATTGGTTTCCCTAGCCCACTGCTTTACTTCCTTCATCAACGTACGCAAAGAAGAAAACTCGTCGCCGTCACTAAAGGACACGTCAACCGCGTTGTCTATAACAACAAGTTCAGGGTAGCATCCTTGAGTTTCAAGGTACACTTCCAACTCTTCGTCAAGATCCCTAAGCGTAGGGCTAGCATCAAAGTTCCACTTGATATGTGACACGTTGTCTTCCAGCATCTTTGTTGCCCAATCAGGGTTATCAACCATCGCATCTTCCATCAACGATTGAGTCTGACCTGTTGACATGGCAAGTGAACGAATAGCCATCGTCGTTTCGTGACTGTCAGCACTCGTGTAAAGGGTTGACACTCCCGAACGTAACGCTATCGCTAACGCTAGTGTTGATTTGCCTGACCCCGGTGGTCCAGCAATCATGGACACTTCACCACGGCGAATGGATATAGACTTGTCTGACCATGACTTGAACGGCATGGGTATGGCCATGCCTCCGCGTTTAACGTTGTTGATTGCCTTGTCTAAAGATCTCATGTGTCCTCCTTCAGGATTAGAGCGAGCAGTTTACACGGCCTCATGCTCAGGAGGGGCACCAACCTAGAAGGAGGTTAGGCTGGAAAGTTGTTAAACTCCGGCGTACCACGGTTAAGGAAGTTCGGGGAGCATTGCCCCGGTGTTCCCTTAGCAGTCGGGCACATCCAAGCCTTCCAAGGGCCTTTGGCGGACGTGCCACTACGCGCTGTCATTGGACCGTGAGCACAGTTAGGCACTGTTGCTGATTGGAAAGGTGCTGCCGGTGCAGGCTCTTCCCACGCTTTCGGTGTTGCCGGTATCGTTGTCACGGGTGCAGCGGGTGCTGCTTCGTGGAATGCTGCTAATGGTGCAGCAGTACCAACTGCTTTGGCTAGGTTGATCGCCTCAAGATCCTTAGCAAGGTCCTCAATCAGTTCGGCTCTGGCATCTTGGTACTCTTGCATTGAGTAGCCTTGAATAGTTCGCAAACTATCCACGATCTTAACCGTCAACTTATGACGTGGTTCTTCATTCATTTGTTGCTCCTTCGGTCAGGTCCGCATCAAAGGTTGGCGCGAACTGCATATTACCTCTAGTGTAGCACGACTCTTTCACTTCACAGTAGTCACACCAGTTGTTCGTGTTCGGGATGAAAATGTTTGAGTCAATTGACTTCTTGGCATCCCTTAACCAGCGAGACACCATTTTTGGTGAGTAGTCCTCTAGTTTGTAGATGGTGTCCAACACTCCGGTACGTGCCATCCAATACGACCCATACTCAGGTGCTTCTCCGTATTGTTCTAGCATCGCTAGCCGGTAGATCGCTAGTTGCAGGCCACTCTTGGGTGGTTGCCCTGTCTTTAGATCTATGATGATTGTCTTGCCTGTGTTGGTGTCAACCATTACCCTGTCAATGTATCCTTTAAGGACTACATCTCCGGGGATCTTTGCTGCGACCTGTAACTCTATGGCAGGTGTGCCATCGGGCGCAATCCAAATGTCTAGGTGGGGGTTGGTCATCCTGAAGTTGTACCAGTTGTGAATAAACTCTGGACCCTTGGTTTTCCACCAAGACCCGTCTTCCTTGTTCGGGTACTTCTTGGATGTCCGACCTCCTGCACGGAACACTGTTCCTTCGGGCTTGGACGCTACGTCCTCGTCGAAGTATTTGTGGAACCCTGCTAGACCTGCTTCGTATGCCCTTGTGCTCATCCTTGAGCCTCTTCTTTATCTTTGAGGAGCATCCAGTCAATCGCTTCAGAGCCAGCATGCACAGCGGAACCGCCTGTAAAGTACCAAGCAGCGTCGCTGTAATCAACACCAACAATTTTCTTTAGTCGGTATTTTTCTCCGCACTCAACAAACATGGTGAACGAGGAGTACGACAGGTAAGGCAGATCAGATAGATCCACCGGGATCTCTGTGATTGTTAATTGCTCTTCCATGACGTAGACCATACACTCAAAACCAACGAAACCAGACCCACCTAGGTGTGACATACATCACATTTACAGGTGTGTTCTGGAAGAGATCGTAGTGTACTATGGACGGGCGGGAAACCGTGGGGCGGAAACTTCAATGACGTGACGGTGAACAACCGGAACCGAAGGGAATGTTTCTCTTATCCTACTACGAGATTTTATCGTGGGGGGTAGGGGGGCGTGTTCCTTCTTCGGTTCCGGTGAGGGTGAATGAGCGTAGCGAATGAACCCGAACGATAAGAATCTTCCTTAAGAAGATTCCCCGGAGGAGGGATTGCAGTGAAGGAGTGCCGTAAGTGTAAGAAAGTTTTATCGTTTGATAATTTCTATAAGCATCCTGCCGGTAGGGGTGGGTTTAATCCTAGGTGTAAGCCTTGCATACTGAAATACAAGAAGTTTCACAACGCTCTTCCTGAAACAATAAAGAGAAATTCAGAGCGTAACAAGGGGTACAAGGCTAAAAACAAAGACGCAGCGGCACTCTGGCGGGAGCGAAAGTCATCGCGGACTAGGCGACGTTACCCTGAAGTTGAGGTGAGTTACATATCCAATAAGGACATTAAAAGGTTAAAGGCTTCCTCATGCTTTATTTGTGAAGGTAGTAAGAACTTGCAGGTAGATCATTTAATACCGCTTGCACTGGGTGGCCGTCATTCTATTGGTAATTTGCAGGTGTTGTGCCAGTCTTGCAACAGGGCAAAGTCTAATAAACTTCCAATAGAGTTCAAGGCTCTAAGAGGCTAGGATTCTTTTGCATACGATCATACCGGAAACTATTCCTAAGCCCTTAGAATGGCTGTGTCCTCGTTAAAACAGTACTCAGGTCCCGACTTTGGGGGGCACCACGGACAAAAGGGCATAAAAAAAGTAGCCCTCATCCCGAAGGACAAGGGCCACCATTAAAACTATTAAACCGTGCGTAACAATACGGTGCAAACACCACCAGAACCAGACCGATTCAGCCCGTTACTTGGAGGAGTGGTTCTTGAGTAAGCAACCTGCTCAATGTAAGCAGAGAAAAACTCACCCGTAGTATTGTCCTTAAACTGTATAGGATTGCCGATCAGTTCCATGTTCTTTAATCCTTGGAAACGGAAGTAAGCACCATTGACCTGACCATACTTGACACCCGAACGATCAGTCTCCCAATCAAACAGCATCAACGGAACAGAAACCAGTTCGTTACGCCTAGGAGAAGGCACAGCCCTCAACTGGTAACCAATCATCACAGAACTTGCAGTATTGCCAGTGTTAGGTTTCAACTCTAAAGCCACATGCAAATCAGGGGCAGGTAACGGTGCAGCGGGAGACAACTTACCTTGAATGTCAGGGTTGCTGTTAGTCGCAGTAATGATCGGTTCCCAATCAGAAGGGTTACCCGCACCACTAATGGAAGCGTAAGCAGCAATCGTGCCACTCAAATTGTTCTCACCAATGATCCTCAAGTCACGCCAAGCCTTGTTCTCCATGGTTCCAAGGCGTATACGTCCCGTCTGAATCCATCCACTATCAACAAACGCGGATGTCTGCCTGTACACACCAGACCCACTGACACTAAACCACAACAAACCGTTAGAAGTAGTAACACTGGTAGCATTGCCAGTAACACCAGTAGGTGCAGTAAGATCCGCTGCGTAAGCAAACGTTAAACCACCAGTACCAATAACCTGACCAAGATCTATACGATACAGGCCAGCGCGTTGAACGTTAGCACCAACCTCGCCCTTGTCCCTGACCGTGACGTACACGTAGTTCTTAAAAGCAACAGCGTCATCAACAACCACATCCTCGAAAAGGAGTGGGCCTATGACCAACGAACCATCCGACTGGATAGCAGCAACACGACATCCGCTGCTCGTACCAACAACAATGAAAGAACCAACGTAGGAATACATTGAGATAACTTGCTCGTTGCGTGGCATCTCAACCACAACAGTAGGCTGACCTAGGGTCACGGTAGTCGCAGTAACCTCAATGGTTATGCGGTAAATAACGGACAGTTCCCCGCTGTAGCCAGAAGCGTAGATCGCTGACGGCCCCTCAGAGAAGTCAGTCCACACCCAATCAGGATCTTCATGGGTAAAGTGGACAGTAGGAAGAGTCGCAGACGAAGGAGCCAAGTCTGTTATTTCAAAAATCTTATTGTTCTCTGCATACATCAAACGAGACTTGATCCACCGAACAACACTAGAAGTAACCGTGCCATCCTTGTCGTAGATTTTAGCACCAGCACCAGAAGATTCAGCACCCTTGTAAATACCTTGATCGTCACAAACAATCCAGTACTGACCCGAAGAAGTGAGAGAGTTTAACGTGCCGGAGTTACCGGCAGTAATAGTTGTCACAGTGCCATCGTTAGCGATGTACTTGAGTACCGCATTGGAGGCGTGAAGAACACCCGTGTTAATGCCAAGAACATTCTGTGTCGCATTAGCATCAGACAAAACTGACTCTGTACTGTTAAGCAAAGTCAACTGCCCCGGAGTCCACGGGTCAACCCCGCCACTCTTAAAGTAACGGAACCTTGCCTCTGCGGCATCTATCTCCAGCGGTTCAGCGGAAGACAATCCAGCACCATAATGCCACGACGCTTGAGACCTCACCCAAAGACCAGAGTCAAGACTGTTCTCACCGGGGTCACGCTGCGTGTCAATGCGTTCCCGACGGAACTTACTTGTTTCCCTACGCATCGGGTTCTCTTTGCTTGTTGCAAACAAAAAATCTAAGCCACCAATGTTGCAGTCCCAGTTCAAGGAGTCGGGTGTAAACGTTCCGCTGCCCGAGGCAGCCGTTATTCCGCTACCAAGCGGCTCAACTACATCTTCGGTATAATCTAGTGTCATGCTAATCCTCCGTCGCAACAAGGCTGTATGTATTTACAATCAGGGCACACGTCTTTACCGCCCCTGCGTTCAAGGTCTACGGGACAACCAACCGGACACGCTCCGGGAAAACCCATCATTTATTATTCGTTCCACTCGTCATCAGACCCTGACTTATCTTTGTCCTTGTCCTTTTTCATGGTCACTGCGACAATTGCGCCAAGCAATGTAAGCATCCCGCCAGATATAACAGGGTCCATCGTTCTGTCGCGCACAAACACAGTAAGGAGAGTGAAGAAAAAAGATAACGGAACCGTTACCACTAATATGAACTTTGCCCAGTCGTCTGGACTGTACTTCATGGTAACTCCTGACCGCAGCATTTGCAGACTAATGGCACACCAAAAATAGCCGAGTGAACTTCTGGACTGTACACAGCATCCGGGTCCACACCGTTGGCTTCGCACCAAAGCGTGTAGTTCTTAGTAGGCCATGACTGCTCACCCTTAACCGGGTTGCTTTTGCCAAACCCCAAATCGTTGAGGCGTGTCGTGATCCTCCACGCAGCCGTATACGGAGTGTCAGGGTCAGCCTGAACACTCACCAAATGCAGGTATTCAGGAGTTTTCCCGTCCCACATTTCGTTGCTCCCGTACTCAGCGAACTTGTTCTGAACGAACTTGTTGCTCGCCTGAATGTCATTCTTCCGTGACCCAGCCCAATCCTTGTGGCGTGGGAAGTAATACGTTTCCGTGTCTTTCCAGCCGTACAAATCCTTCAAGCAGACAGCAAGTTTGGCCAGCGTCTTCCATTGCGCTTCAGTAAAGTCGTTCCGGTTTCCCTTGCTTGCAATCTCAATTCCCATAAGATAAGAGTTAGCGGAATCACGCGGGATCTTGTGACCGCTCCATTCGGTACCAGAAAAGTCGCCTTTGCCAGCGTGATAGCACTGAGTGTACGCATTAATATCTAACTGACCGCAGCGACGTAGGAAAAACTGTGATGCAGGAGAGTTGAAGTCCGGATGCCTGTTCACATACTTGGCACCGTTCTCATCTTTGCTGCAATCCTTGTTGTCTTTCGCTTCCGTGGATTCAGTCGCGGCTCCGCCGTTATGGTGCAGTAAGAGACCTTGCGGGTTCCCATTTTTTCCTGCCCAGCCAGAACGACCATTCCAGTCAGTCTTATCCCAATTTTTCCACCACTTCAAGCCCGGCTCAATACCTGCGGCTTTAATCGCAGCCTTAAATTCATCTCTGCCTACGGTCTTCATTTCCAGTGCCTCTCAATCGCTTGCATCATGTACGTTCCCGGACCAATCCATGCTCCACCTAAATCCTCCCGGTCGTAGGCATACCAGATAACAACCGACGCACCACGATCAGCGATCTTCGCCGTGTACTGCTCAACCTTCTCCTCCGATATTCCATCGGACAGCAGGCCAAGAGCAGTCTCAGTCACCCAAATTGTGGACGATTTCTTGCCCGGATTTTTTGGAGCCTTCATTTTCTTTAGCAAAGCCTTAGTGTCATCGAAGTAATCTATCCACTGTGACGCTTGCTTCGTACTACCTTCAGGGTAAGAGTGAATGGCAAAAAAGTCAACACCGCCCCAGTTCTTGCGCTTCGCCAGTTCCTTCAGGAACTTCTCGCCCTTCTTCAAGCCACCGCTGGTTTCGCGGGGCAGGATGCTGCAAGCACCAACAAGAGCCTTAGGGTCATTCGTTTTAATAATCCGGTTAGCGTCATCAGTCATCTTCGCCAGATCCTTGCGGTTCTTATCGTCCCACGGATACATGAAGTCTTTTAGTTGGCATTCATTCCACACCTCATACGAATGAATACGTCCCTTGTATCTGTCGCTGAGCGCAAACACAAAAGGCTTCCAACTGTTATTAGG
>Ga0115570_10004471_pt1 | contig 9997 bp, 13 predicted proteins | sample COGITO_mtgs_1205_3_FD_87294 | JGI IMG/M metagenome (GOLD analysis project Ga0115570, IMG submission 87294) | Pelagic marine microbial communities from North Sea - COGITO_mtgs_120524 | ecosystem: Environmental > Aquatic > Marine > Epipelagic | place: Germany:Helgoland, sampling site Kabeltonne...
GAGCCTGCTAGAGTTTCACAAGGGAAAACATATCAAAAAGTAAGAGATAGTGAGTATTATATTGACCCCGAGGGAAAACAAATACATGAAAATGCTCTGAAAGCACAACACCCTGATCTATTCTTACAAGCAGATACTGGTGCTAGACAAGCAGGTACTAGTTTTGGAACTGCATTCCCAATGATTGCAGTTAAAGGCGATATTTTTGTCAGAGTTGATCAGATGCCAAATCGTGTCTTTAAATTTGAAGGTAAGGATTGGATGGAGATTGATAAAGAATCGTCTGACTCATATACGTTTGATGAAGAATATATCAAGTATATTATTGCCCAAATTAAGACAGGTGAATATGATATTGATTTACTATCAGAAGCCGAACGTCATCAAGTAGAGATTTATCTTACTAAAAATTCTGGGTAAATTGATTACCCAAAAGCATTGCATAAATCTCTAATTTCTCATATAATAATACTAATGTTAAATATAACCATACCCAAGTTAGGAGGGTAAGTATGAAAAATGTATCAAATATAGTTTTACTATCAGCACTAATTGTAACCACAACGGGTTGCTCAATGTTCGGTAAAAAAGCAGACAATGTTGAAGTCCCAAAGACTACAGCGGTTACCAAACAAAAACTTAGTACCTATTTTGAAGATGACGGTATCAAAGTCAACTGGGAATGTATTGATAGAAACGGTTGGACACTTAATATCACATGCAAAGAAAGTGAGATTAAATCAATCGAAGCAACTATCACAATCCCATCAAATGGCGGTACTAACTTTAATGGTGCATCTGCAAATCAAGTAGGTCAACTTGAATCTATGGCAATGATTGCTAGATTTATTAATGAAGATATTACTACTGAAAGGGTAGTAACTCTTATGGCTCAAAACGTTGAAAAAGCAGATGACACTTATCGTAATCCAATTAAAGGTACAGGACAAAACAATGTAAATGCTCCAAGACTACCAGCAGTCGTTGGCATTACAAGCAGTGAGCCGATGGCCCCTAGAGATACTAGCAGACCTAATATGAACTTTGCTGTTCGTTCTAACATCAATGATACTGTCAGAGAACTCAATACAGTAGTCAGAGGGAACTCACAAGCAATCATGCGAGGTACAGTATTTAAAGTCGATCAGAAAGACGATCAACTAATTCAAATCACTGCTACATGGCATAGAGAAAGAGCCGAAACAATTCAAAACGATATAGCACCTTATTTCAACTAGGAGTTATTCTATGAGACTAGTTCTCGCGGTCTTATTCATACTTACTTCTCCCGCGGCATATGCAATGCAAGTCGAGGGAGAAGGTCCTACACTAGAGATAGCACTTAATAACGCATTTAAAGTAGCAATTGACAACGAAGTAGGTGTCATATTAGATACTGAACGTCACTTGCAAAATGGTGAGATAGTGCATAATCAAATTCTCTCGTACAGTGCAGGATATATCAATACATATCAAATTAAACATCACATCTATATTGCAGAGTTAAACTTACATAAAGTAGTTGTCAATGTTTCTGTAGCCAGTTCTAAGTTAAAGAATTTCTTATTAAGTAGTAATCATAACCCACTAAGTTTTAATGTAGATAATATTAAAGCACAAATACGATTATACAAAAAAGGTTATGTAGACGGTCAAAAGTTACTTGACAATACTCTTAAGTATTTTCCTAAAGAGGCTATAAATGTAACCACACATGATTTTAATATTGTTGCTGATTATGATAATCCTAACAAACATTATTTACATGTCCCTTTCACTGTATCATGGAACCAAAGATATTTGGTAGCACTACAAGAACTTTTAACATTGTTTGAAGGAGATCAAGGAGGACGTATATATGTGTCCTTCGGTGATGAACGAGTTTACATTACCGATCAGATGTTATTCACAAAATTAAGAAAAGTTTTTGGTCGAAGTGATTTCGTGTTATTAACTATTAATTCATTACATAATAACACCGCTATAAATACATGTGTGCAAAGTATAAGGTATACCCCTGGTAAATCTTGGGACAGTAAAAGAGCATTATATACGTACACAGGCGGGGGATTATCATTTAAAGATGATAAAGAAGTAACGAGTTTCTTAATGTTCCCTATAGATGAACAAGATTTACAAAATTTTCAAGGACTTACAGAATTGACATTAAGTGTGTCTTCTGCAAAGAATTGTCCAGAAAATTCAATAAGATAAGTAGAGTATATGACTGACAAAGCAGAATTTAATTGTTCTTTTTGTGGCACTCATAAAGACAGTGTGCAAAAATTAATCGTAGGGGAAAGTGTTGCAATCTGTTCAGATTGTGTAGCCCTTTGCCAAACATTAATTGAAGAAGAAGAACCAAATGAAGTAGAGTCACAGTCTGACGTTATAGAAAAAGTTGAACCGTATGCTATAATGAGACACCTAGATAGATGGGTCGTTGGTCAGAAGACTGCTAAAGAGGTCCTAGCAGTAGCAATAACTAATCACTACAAACGTGTATTCAATCCTCCCCCAAAAGGTTTAACTATACAAAAAGGTAATGTACTTTTATTAGGACCAACAGGATGTGGTAAAACTTTACTTGCACAAACAGTTGCAAAATATCTTAATGTTCCTTTTATTGTTGCAGATGCTACTAACTTAACAGAAGCAGGATATGTCGGTGAAGATGTAGATAGTATGATAAGTGTATTACTAGCCAGAGCAGACGGAGACGTGGCAAAAGCAGAACGCGGTATTATCTTTATTGACGAGATAGACAAAGTAGCACGTAAGAGTGAGAACGTCTCTATAACACGTGATGTAAGCGGAGAGGGCGTTCAACAAGCACTTTTAAAGATAGTAGAGGGTACAATATGTCGAGTTGCACAACACGGCAAACGTAAGCACCCACAGGAGCCCCTCATAGAGATTAATACTAAAAACATACTCTTTATCGCAGGCGGTGCATTCGATGGACTACTAGACGTTGTGAAGGCCAGAACAACTGGTACTAACATTGGTTTCGGCAGTGAGTTAAAAGAAGATTCTAAGTCCGGACATTTTAAAGATGTTAAGGCAGATGACTTAATGAAATTTGGAATGATACCAGAATTTATAGGTCGTTTTCCTACTACAATTAATGTAGAAGAACTATCTAAACAAGAACTTATTAAAGTATTAACAACAGTTAAAAACAACTTCATTGATCAATACACCTATCTTTTTAGCATAGATGAGATTGAGTTGTCATTTACAGATGATGCAATAGAAGAAATTGTAATCAACTGTATGAATCAAAAGACTGGGGCACGTGGCTTACAGACAGAAATAGAAAGAGTTCTACGTCCACATATGTTTAATTCAGGAAAATATAAAAAGAAAGGAATATCTGAACTAAATATAGACAAGGAATTAATAATTAACCCACAACCAATTAAATGACATATAACAGAACTAACAAATTTAACAACGGAAAAAACTTTAACGACAAAAGAAAACCATTTGTCCAACAACCTCGAGGCAACAAAGTTGTTGTCATTGACGGCAATGTAGATCAAGCATTACGCAAGTTTAAGAAAAAGGTTTCAAACTCTGGCCTAATCGATGATATCAAAAAGAATGAATTTTACGAAAAACCAACAAACAAAAGAAAAGTTAAAAAAGCAATGGCTGTCAAACGTGAAAAGAAAAGACAAGCCACTGAGTTAGGACCACGTAGTCCTAGAAGTAGAAAATATTAACCCAAAATTACTTGAAAAAATCTAATTTGTCATTATATAATGATAAATAGTTATGTGAAAGAGATAGGTTTCTCATTCATATGGATGCCGAAAGGGTCCAAACATTAATCTTGCTTTAAAAAGGAGAATATTATGACAAGCAATATACCAACCGCCCTACATCTAAAATCTTTAGATATACCCTCAATACATAAATTTGGAATCGGTTTCGATTCGATTTTTAATGACCTTAATCGACTAGCCGCAGTTGCCGGGAAGGATAACTATCCACCCTACAATGTAGTCAAGCATGATGATGACAATTATGTCATTGAACTTGCAGTCGCAGGGTTTAGTAAAGACAGTATTTCTATTGAAGTAGATCAAAATCAGTTAAAAATCGCATCTAAAGTAAAAGAAGATGCCGATGATGAACTGGAGTATTTGCACAGAGGAATCAGTGCAAGACACTTTGAGAGATCATTTACATTAGCAGATCACGTTTACGTGAAAGATGCTAAGATGACAGATGGAATCTTAAAAGTTATCTTAGAACGTCAATTACCTGAAGAACTCAAACCCAGAACTATTGACATCTCCTCTGATAAATAATATAATAGAGGTATGTTGTGCGTAGTTTAGGCTACGCACACATTTATTACTCTAAACTAAGGAAAGATTATGACACAAGAATTTGACGCAACAACCGAAGGAAAGATTAAACCTAATCATGCTTTACAGGAGCCACCTTTGTTTAAAGTTATTTACATCAACGATGAAGTAACAACTATGGAGTTTGTAGTAGACACATTATGTGATTATTTTTCTTACAATCCAGATACTGCATCAAATATCACCGCCGACATTCACAGAGACGGCGCGGCAACAGTCGCAGTTTTGCCTTATGAAATCGCAGAGCAGAAAGGCATCGAAGTTACATTGGAAGCACGTTCAAAAGGCTATCCACTTCAAATCAAAGTAGAAGCAGAGGCTTAAACTAAAACAGAAATTCTTTTAGGGTTGAATTGTTTGATATTCTTCCCTTCTACAGGATTGCTCACACATTGAATATCGGATTTACGGGGAAGTATTAAAGTTGCTTCTACGGGTTTATCGTATGATCCATAAACCCAATGAGTAACTTTACTTTCACTATCTGCATTTAAGATAGTATCTAGTGGTGTTTGTGTTTCAACATATTCAGGTACTTGACCAAAGTAACAGTTTTCATTAGGAACACCGTTAGTTACAATCACAATCTTTTTAACATCTAAATGACGTTGAAGTTTTTCTATGGTCTTATGCAAAAAACCCATGTCATCTAAACGATATTGGTTGTATTTTAAATCATCTATCGATATAGATTTCCCGGGCTCATGTGCAGTTTCCCAACAATTACTACCAATAACTGCAACGCCATCTATAATCACTATATTGTGATGTAAGATAACAATGTTAGGAACCTTTTGTGCAATTGTTACTAACTGAGAAGTTCTATGATTAATATCACCATCAGATTGTTCGTACTCAAGCATACCCGGTGTATAAAAGACACCTTGGTAGTGTTGACTAAGATGAACAAGGGTTTGAGTCACTGTTCTCATATCAGAACTAATGTTACCTGTTAATATGCAGTATAAACTTGTAGGTTTATCACTCCAATTAAAAGAATCATTGGGTTCTAAATTCAAATCACTGATTATATCAAACCCGATATCAATCATATGTTTACCTTACTTAACTTGTAAGTTAGGTTTTGCTGAGCCTCTTTTAGGTCCAGACTTTTTAGGTGCCGCTTTTTTTGCAGTAGTCTTTTTAGGTGCCGCTTTTTTCGGAGCAGTTTTTCCCGGTGCCTTTTTTCTAGGCGCCGCTTTTGCTCTTGGTTTAGCAGGAGTCTTAGGAGTTGTTACTGTAGTCGGTTTACTGCTAGATTTTTTATCTTTCTTGCTGTAAAAATAAACGACTGCGGCAACCACTGCCAAGCCTAAAATGACTGAAATTTCATTTTCCATTTTTATCTCCTTTTGGATTACATTCTACATTGTATTTATGAGCCTGTCAATACTAATTGTTTTTTCTTTCACCCTAATTATAAACTAAATAAATTAATACACAGAGGAGTAATAACATCGATGAATAAGGATAAGGCTGAAAGCATCTTAGATTTGTGGATGAACGAAAAACTACCCACGATTGCTCAACAAAAAAGACAACCATTTAGACCCAATCATTATATAGCACGTAAGACATGGAGAGTGTTAAACGCCGCATGTTTTAATAATGAACTTAAGATGCCTCAATTTACATTTCATGCACGTAAGTCATGGTGGGCAATGTGCTGTAGTGATGCAGGAAAACCTCGTCCATTAAAGACTCGTTCTTGTTGTGAAATACAATTAAGTGACAAATGGTTTTGTAGATTGTGGTTTATAGATACACTGGCACATGAAATGGCTCATCAATATCAATGGGACATTGACGGAGTCAAACGTGTTAAGAAGGGTTGGGATCCTATTATGTCTCATGGTCCTTCATTCTTTAAACATAGAGAAAACATCGATAAGTATGGACTATCATTAAAGATATGTCATAAAAATACTAATTGGTTTAAGTATCAATGTTTAAAGAAATGCTGATAAATACTAACATGCATGACTCATTACTTAACACATTAGATTTAATCAACGAAGACGTAACCCTCAGTGCAAGTCAAATCAATAAGTATCAGGAAAGATTTGACAAATTTATTGAGATGATTCGTACTGGTATGACCTTTTATACCGTAGATAAAGACCCAGTAATTGCTGAACCTAGTGAAGCAGATAGATTTCAAGGTCTAAAAGACGAAGATCAATTTAAAGGTGGACTCAAAATCAAACTAGAAAATGGTGATGAATTACCTTTAAGTAAATTGTTAAAGACTCCGGACTTAGGTGGACAAGCAATTGTTGGACAAGACGAAGGTGAATCTACTGAAGAAGTAGGTAAAGAAACAGCAGTACTCAAACCCTCACAGATTGGAATCACTGATAAAGATATTCCGGCAAGTAACTTAGGCCAAGAAATTCTAAATAATGATGCATTAAACTCTACTGAGTATGGTAAAGTTGTAGTACAAATGGCTATCGATATTATGGAAGGTAAGAACCCAATTATACCTGATGATATTCCCCCTAAGATTAGAGCATCTATACATGACTATGCGGGAGAGTATTTAGGGGTATTAGCATTGATCGAAGGCACATCACGTTTCCCAAGACGTAGAAGTTTTGAAGAATGGTTAGGTGGTAGTGTCAGTGATCTAATTATTAATTTCCCAAGTTCTGCCAACACAAACATTGCTGATAGTTTTGCGGCTATTAAGAACACAACTACAAATCACACAATTAATATTTCTAGTAAGGGTAAAGGGGGAGGTGCACCACCTAGTATCAGCGGATTAAAGATACCTGATAGTATCAAAGAAAACCCTGACTTTGAAGCATCAATGAAGTTCATTGAAGTATGTCAATCAGATGCCCCTATACCAACGCCTAAGACAGTTTCTTCAGTATTCTATGCTATGAACGTATTAGCAAGATATAAACCTGATGCAATACCAGATAAATTTAAACCTTTCTTACCTTTTAATGATCAAACAATTGATGAAGCATCAGAAAGTGTTAAAGCATTTAAGACTCAGCATCCAATTGAAATGGAAGAATATGCAAGTCTATGGGCAGATACAGATTTTAAAAAGCCTTCCTCTGATGGAGGCAAACTTACTTATGTAATTAAGAAAGCAGTTATGGAAGCAGTCAATGAGGGAGGAGCATTCCCAGAGTTTCAACAAGTTATACTTGAGATTTTAGACATGAACTTTATTCAGCAATATGCTGATGTTAGTACTAAAAAGGGTCCTAAAGTTATGACATTTGCTACTCAGTGGCCTGCAAAACTAGAAGGTAAAGTATCATTAGAATCTAAGTCAGGAGCAACTGATCCTACTAAAGGTGGATTTTCATTTAAACTAGCAAACACTCCACCTAAGACAGTCATTGACGAACCAAGTGAGGGTGACGGTGAAGAAGTTAAAATGAGTAATACACCGAAAGACTTTGCAAAAGATACTAAAGCAATAACAAAAGGCGGTAGCAAAGACGTTACTGATATATTTAAGAAACGACAACCAAGTAGTGGTGTCGGAAGGAACAAAAGATAATGGCAAAGAAGAAAGCAAAAACACCGATCAACGTACAGAATAAACAAGTAGAACCTTTTATCTATCAGGCTACGTTAGTTAAAGTAGTGGACGGAGACACAATTGACGTAACACTAGACTTAGGATTTAATGTCTTGTTACACAATCAAAGAGTTAGACTTGCTGGAATCGATACACCAGAAAGCAGAACTAGAAATTTAGAAGAAAAGAAATTAGGATTAGCCGCTAAAGAAAGACTTAAAGAGATATTAGCAGAACATAAGTTTAAGATACAATCATTAGGTAAAGGCAAGTACGGTAGAATCTTAGGTATCCCTCACACAGATGATGGACAAAATATTTGTAACATGTTAATAGAAGAAGGACACGCCAAAGAATACGACGGCGGCAAAAAGAAATCTTGGACATAAGATGAGAGCATTTGAGTTTTTAACTGAACACGGAAGGCTTAAAAAATACCGAGATGGTGGTAAACCAGATTGGTATGAAAAAGCAGTACAACTAAAAACAGATAATCCTCGTATGACTGCCTCAGAAATAGGTAGACGAGTAGGTGCAGGCTATTATACTATTCTGTTTTGGCTCACAGGTAAACCGGACTACGAGGGTTATATATACAACGACAATCCGCCATTTACTCAGAAAGATTTCCCTAATATAGGCGGTAAGAAATATTTCGACGGAGCCAAACCTTGGTGGTATGAAGAAGCAGTAGCAATGCGTAAACAAGGCATGATGTATAAAGCCATAGCCAATAAACTTTCAACACCTGAAGACCTCATTAGCATGACTAAAATAAGACGTTGGTTAGTTAAAGGGGAAAAACATCACAATGGCAAACTTATCAATCCAGATGCTCCATTTACGCCGAAACCACAAGCAAAAAAGATAAACACAGACTTAATAAAAGAATTAATAGTTGACAAATATACTGATGAAGAAATTATTGAACTTATGATTGATCAAAAGGGCAATAAAATAGCCAATCAGATAAAAGCAATTATACCACAACTCAGACAGAAACTGAATCCAGGCACACAAGTGATTGACAAAACTCGTACTGGTGCTATGAAAGATCCAGACATCAGTGGGTTTGTACAATGAGAGCATTTGAGTTTTTAACTGAATACATAGGTAGAGGTAAAAGAGGAATGCATAAAAAATACCGAGATGGCGGTAAACCAGACTGGTATGAAAAAGCAGTACAACTAAAAACAGATAATCCTCGTATGTCTGCCAGAGAAATAAGTAGACAACTAGGCATAGGTCAGAATGCGCCGCTGTATTGGCTCACAGGTAAACCGGACAGCAAGGGTTATATATACAACGACAACCCACCATTTACTCAAAAAGATTTCCCTTTAGGCAGTAAGAAATATTTCGACGGAGCCAAACCAGATTGGTACGAAAAAGCAGTACAACTAAAAACAAATAATCCTCGTATGTCTGCCTCAGAAATAGGTAGACAAGTTAGCGCCAAGTACTCAACTATTCTATTTTGGCTCATAGGTAAACCGGACTACGAGGGCAGAATATACAACGACAACCCACCTTTTACTCTGAAAGATTTCCCTCAAATCAAATATTACGACGGAGAAAAACCCGAGTGGTATGAAGAAGCAATAGCAATGCGTAAACAAGGTATGATGTATAAAGATATTGCTAATAAACTTTCAACACCTGAGAAAAGAATTATACCACAGACTGTGACAAATTGGTTAGTAAAAGGTAGAAAATATGTAAGTGGCAAAGTTATCAATCCAGATGCTCCATTTACGGCGAAACCACGTACAAAACCAATAAACATAGATTTAATAAAAGAATTAATAGTTGACAAACATACTGATGAAGAAATTATTGAACTTATGATCGATCAAAAGGGCAATAAAATAGCCAATCAGATAAAAGCAATTATACCAAAACTCAGACAAGAACTTCAACCAGGCACAGAAGTTAGGAACAAGGTAACAGGTGATGACATCAGTGGGTTTGTACAAGAAAACTTCTCAGACTAACTAACAGCAATTAAATACTTACATGTACAAAAAGATGCATGTAACATATTCTGGCAAAGACGATCTCACATTAA
>Ga0115570_10004483_pt1 | contig 9984 bp, 6 predicted proteins | sample COGITO_mtgs_1205_3_FD_87294 | JGI IMG/M metagenome (GOLD analysis project Ga0115570, IMG submission 87294) | Pelagic marine microbial communities from North Sea - COGITO_mtgs_120524 | ecosystem: Environmental > Aquatic > Marine > Epipelagic | place: Germany:Helgoland, sampling site Kabeltonne...
ATCAGTCTCACAGCAGACGGCGGCTGCAGGGTGGCCGATAATGGCCGCGGTATTCCGATCGACCCATTCACGTCAGGCGAACACACGGGGAAGTCGGCCGCCGAAGTTGTACTGACCGTGCTTCACGCAGGCGGTAAATTCGGTGGCGAGGGCTACAAGGTATCGGGTGGACTACACGGGGTGGGCGTGTCGGTGGTCAACGCTTTGTCGACCAAGTTGCTTATTCAGGTTGATCGTGGGGGAAAGCGTCACGAGCAGACCTACGCCGACGGCGGCGCGCCACAGAACAAGATGCAGGTTGTAGGCAACACCCCCGGTCGAGACCGTACAACGGGAACAACGATCACTTTTTGGCCAGACCCCGTCATCTTCCAGGCCGAAGGCGTCGAGTTCGTGGCCCGCACTGTGCTTGAGCGGCTTCAGATCATGGCGTTCCTTAATAAAGGCCTCATCATCGAGTTTAAGGACGAGCGTTCTGAGCGTGAACAAGAGATCACCTATCAATACAAGGGCGGACTCGTTGACTTCGTCAAGCACCTCAATGCAACGAAAGACCCCCTCTTCAGCAAAGTCTGTCAATTCGAAGATGAAGACGACGACGGTCAAATGCTTGACGTCGCTATGCAATGGAACACCGGTTACTACGAAGGCATACATGGATACGCGAACGGCATCTCGACCATCGAAGGCGGAATGCACATCGAAGGGTTTCGATCCGCGCTGACCAACACGATCAACAAGTACGCACGCGAGAAGAACCTACTCAAAGAAAAAGAACCGAACCTTTCTGGTGACGACGTGCGCGAAGGCCTTACAGCAATCGTCTCGGTCAAGCTGCGTGAGCCGCAGTTTGAAGGTCAGACTAAAGCAAAGCTCGGCAACGTGCCGATGCGCTCATTTGTGCAGAAAGCGACTAACGATCGCCTTGCCGAGTGGTTGCAGGAGAACCCAGGCGAAGCAAACAAGCTGGTCAAGAAAGGTGTGGCCGCAGCTCAAGCGCGTGCCGCTGCTAAGAACGCCCGTAACGCCATTCGCCGCAAGACCGCCCTCTCGGGCGCCGGCATGCCCGACAAACTAAAGGACTGCCAGTCGAAGAACGCTGAGGAGTCCGAGATCTTCATTGTCGAGGGTGACTCGGCCGGCGGGACCGCTGTCGATGCTCGTCAGCCATACAGCCAAGCGATTTTACCTATTCGTGGCAAAATCCTAAATGTCGAGCGTGCTCGCGTCGACAAGATGTTGAAGAACAACGAGATCCAGGCGCTGATCACAGCAATCGGAGCAGGAGTCGGCGACGAGTTCGAAGTCGAAAAGGCCCGCTACCAAAAGGTAATTTGTCTTGCAGACGCTGACGTTGACGGCAGTCACATCCGCACTCTGCTACTAACGTTCTTTTTCCGTCAGATGCGTGAAATGGTCGAGGCGGGATACTGCTACATCGCGCAGCCGCCGCTTTACTCGACCGAGATTGGGAAGGAAAAGATCTATCTCAAGGACGATATCGCGAAGGCACAGTTCCTAGAGGAGCGCCCAAACCATAAGAAAAACTTCGCCCGTTTGAAAGGCCTCGGCGAGATGGATTGGGAAGAGCTGCGTGCCACCACGATGGACCCATCCACTCGCACGCTTCTGCAGGTCACGGTCGACGAGGCGGCTCGTGCCGACGAGATCATGTCGACCCTGATGGGCGATGACGTGGCGACGCGTCGCGAGTTCATCACCACCAACGCCCGCGACGTCCAGAACCTTGACTTCTGATCCTCTGAAACGAACGAACGCATGACTGATACGACCGATTCCGGCGACGACGGGTCCTCATCCGATCCGATCCAGCCGATCCCGCTTTCCGACGAAATGGAAAGCAGTTTTCTTGAGTACGCGATGTCGGTAATCATGTCGCGCGCTCTACCCGACGTACGCGATGGCCTCAAGCCGGTTCACCGCCGGATCATCTGGGACATGGAGGAGCAGGGCTTTCGACCCGACCGTGCCCACGTTAAATGTGCTCGTGTGTCGGGCGACACCATGGCCCGGTTCCATCCGCATGGCGACTCGGCGATCTACGCCGCATTGGTCCGCATGGCCCAGCCGTTCTCGCTGCGGCACCCGTTGATCGACTTCCACGGCAACTACGGCTCACCTGACTTCGGTCCAGCTGCGTCCCGCTATACCGAATGTCGCCTTGATCCGTTGGCAATGCAGCTGCTTGCCGATATCGACGAAGACACTGTCGACATGATCCCGAACTACGACGGGACCACCGAGGAACCGTTGGTGCTGCCAGCGCGTTTTCCAAACCTGCTGGTCAACGGCAGTCAGGGCATTGCGGTAGGCATGGCTACCAATATCCCACCGCACAACCTCGGCGAAGTTATTGATGCCGTTGTGCATCTCATCGATAACCCCGACGCGACCATCGAGAACTTGATGGAGTTCGTGAAGGGACCTGACTTCCCGACCGGGGCGTACATCCTTGGACGCTCGGGAATCGTTGACGCATATACGACGGGGCGCGGCTCGGTGAAGATGCGGGCCAAGGCCAGCATTGAAGAATCCAAAAATGGTCGCTTCGACATCATCGTCTCCGAGCTTCCTTACCAGACCAGCTGTTCAGCAATCGCTGCACGTATCGATGAGCTCGTCACCTCGGGCGACCTTGAGGGCATCTCCGATGTGAACGACGATTCGTCGGGCGGGAAAACCAGCCTGATCATCTCGCTCAAGCGAGACGGCAACCCCAACGTGGTCCTCAACAAGCTCTACAAGCTCACCCAACTGCAGTCGACGTTCTCGATCAACATGGTCGCGCTCGTCGATGGGGTGCCGCGACAAATCAACTTACGGGATGCACTCGTGGCTTACGTGCGCCACCAAGTTGATGTCATCACGCGACGCACCGAGTTCCGCCTGGCCAAGGCGGAGCGTCGTGAGCACATTCTTGAAGGTCGAATTAAGGCGCTCAACGTCATCGACGAGATTATTGCCCTCATCCGGGCAAGCGATGATGTGGCCAGTGCCCGCGGGGGCCTGATGAATGAGCCGTTCGATTTTTCTGAAGTTCAGGCCAACGACATTCTTGACATGCAACTTCGCCAGCTCACCCGGCTGTCCAAAATCGACCTCGAAACCGAACTCGATGACATTCGCGCAAGCATCGAAGACCTACAGGACATCCTCGCTCGACCCGAACGTCTCAATGGCGTCATTAAAGAAGAGATCAGCGCGATCCGTGGCGAGTTCGCCACACAGCGTGTGTGTGAGATCACATATGACGATGGCGAGTTGTCAATCGAAGACCTAGTCGACGACAAAGAACTCGTCATTGTGATGACGCAGGCCCAATACGTCAAGGCCGTACCGGCTGGTTCGTTCAAGACCCAGGGACGAGGAGGCCGCGGAGTATCGGGTGGCAAACTCAAGGCCGACGACATCGTGCGCCACGTGAAATTCACCACGGCTCATGCGCACCTACTCTTCTTTTCTAATCGCGGCAAGGTATACCGCCTGCGAGCACTCGAGATTCCCGAACGCGAGCGCACTGCCAAGGGCATGCCGATCATCAATCTGTTGCCGCTGCAATCAGGCGAGAACATCCAGGCGATCATCGATACACGCGAATTCGCCGGTGATCGTTTCCTCTTCTTCGCCACCAAGCTAGGCACGGTGAAGAAAACAACATTCACTGAGTACGACAAGAGCCGTCGCGACGGGCTCATAGCTATCAACCTGAAGGACGATGACGAACTCGTCAAGGTGATCGAAACCGGCGGCGACGACGACATCTTCATGGTCAGTAAAGGCGGGATGACGATTCGGTTTAACGAGAATGACGTTCGGTCAATGGGCCGAACCGCCGGTGGCGTTCGTGGTATAAAGTTGAAACACGACCAGGACGCTGTGGTCTCCGTCGATGTTGCTCGTGATGACACCTCAATTTTGGTGATGACCGAAGCTGGCTATGGCAAGCGGACACTGCTCGACAATTTCAACGTCCAGGGCCGTGGTGGCCAAGGCGTCAAGGGGATGAAGCTCACCGGAAAGAAGGGTGAGGTCGTGGCGGCGTTCATGGTCGGAATCGACGACGAGCTCGTGGCGGTCTCGAATAATGGGATCACGATTCGGATGGGCGTTCGAGACATTTCGGAGCAGGGTCGCGATGCCACCGGCGTGCGGATCATGAACATGGACGAGGGCGACGGCGTGGGTTCAGTCGCACCGATCCTCGCCTCGGACGACGCCACCGAGGACTGACTGGCCAGAAGCGGACTATCGGTCAAGATTATTTGGCGGTGTACTTGCCCGCATCGACTGTCGCGACCCGATAGACGCACCAGTGTCCTGGACTTCAATTTACCTGGTCAGACATATCGATATGAGATGGATGACGTCGCGACCCGATCCAAGTCTCCGCAGCGACCGTGGGCAGGTGGCAATTGTGTCGTAGCTGAAATCGCTGGGCTTATCGCCATCATGGTGGCCGCTGTCGCCACGACGAGATAGACGGCGACCGGTCGCTCCGGTGCCCGAGGTGCCGGTCAACTCAGCATCACCGATGCCTTGCGATATCGAATCGCCGGTATGGCCGGTTTGGTGAATAAAGCGGGTGGCGATGGCAGTTACCACTCTTTGCGGGATGCCGAACTGGTGGCCGCCAGCCAGGTGCTGCTACGCCTACACTCTGAAGGGTGAGCAAGACCGAGCGTGCCCTCACCTCGTCCGAGGACGGAGCCGCGCTCAACGATCTGTTCAACGACGAGGAGTTGGACGAGGCGTTCGACGAAGCGATTGAGGATGCCGATCGCGAGTTAGAGATTGCCGGCCGCACCGACGATCCAGTCGCGACAGATGACGAACTGAGCGACCAAGGTCCGATCGAGGTCGATGCCAATGCCGAAGGTGGGACGGTGGATGTTGTTGCAGCGGTCAAGACCGCCGACGATGCCGACGTTGGTGATGATGCGCTCCCCACGATCGTCCAGGCAACTCCTGACGACAATGAGCCTGTTGCCCGGGTGGTCCCGATTGATGACCCCGAACTCGATGACGGCATTGATAGCGACGCGTCCGATCAGATCATCGAGGAGCTCCGGCGTGCTGACATCGATGGCCCGGTTGTGGCATTCGCTCCGCAGGACGACACAACCACAGCACGGCGGCGTCCTAAGCAACCCGCCGACTACGACCCCGCCCCCGTTCCGATCCCAGCAAAGGTGCCCCGGGTCCTCGGTCGAAAGGCTCGTGTTCGTAAGGTCACTCGCGTCGTGCGCCACGTCGATCCGTGGAGTGTGTTCAAGATCGCTCTGGTGGCGCATTTCGTGTTGTACATCATCGTTCTCACGGCGTCGGTGCTGCTCTGGAATGTTGCATACGCCACCGGAACGGTGGACAACATCGAACGATTCTTTGAGTCGTTCGGGTGGAATTCCTTTGAGTTCAACGGCGGCGAGCTGTATCACGCCGGTTGGATCGCCGGGCTCTTCATGGTCATCGGACTGACCGGCCTTGCGGTCCTTGTCGCCACGTTGTTCAACCTGATCACAGACCTTGTCGGTGGTATGCGATTCACGGTGCTCGAAGAGGAAGTTGTCGAGACGCGAACATCGCCGATGCGACGCTTTGTCGTGCGTAGAACAGAGCCGGAAGTGCCCGCTGTCATTCGTGATTCGTCGGGATCGATGGTCCGTCACGCGGTGGTCGACGACACCGGTGCGAACGTGCGACCGTCCCGATAGTGTGCCGGACCTGTCGGGGCTATAGCTCAGTCGGTTAGAGCGCATCGCTGATAACGATGAGGTCCCTGGTTCGATTCCAGGTAGCCCCACCACCTGACTCTGTCGAGAGACCACTGTGACGTTCATCTGATGAAGTTCATTCGTCGAATTCTAGCTGCGCTTATAGCCACGGTGCTGGCGGCCGCGGCGATACGTCTTCGCGGATCAGGGGGCACACCGCCGCAGCATGGCGGATGGCAACCGCTTGAGCTGCCCGAGCCGTGAGCCCGGGCGTGGGACGAATCGCAGTTATCGGGAACGGCGTCGTCGGCCAGCGGGTAGCCAAGCATGTTGCTGCCATGTCGAGTCACTCTCTGGTCAGCATCGACTCGCGGCGGGTTGATCTGGAGTCCAGCCCGCTGCTTGACAAGGTGGAAGTTGCCGTGTTGGCGCACTCCAGCGCGCATCACCCTGACAGCATCGCCCTCCTTGACCGTGGCATCAGCGTGATCTCGGTTGGCGATCAGATGGCGGATGTTGATGCAATGACGTTGGAATCAGAACGCGCCATGCGGTCTGCCGCATCACTGGTCGTCGGTGCCGGTATGTCGCCGGGCCTGGTCGGTCTGATCGCGCGGTACCTGACGACACAGCTTGCCTCTATCGACGAGATCCATGTCGGCATTCACGGCACAGCTGGGCCCGCATGTGCCCGGCAGCATCACCGTGGCCTGGCCGGTCATGCTGTTGCATTTGACGACGGCTCGTTCACGACATTCCGGGCCGGAACGGGCCGCCAGCTCGAGTGGTTTCCCGAACCGGTCGGCGCCTACGACTGCTATCGCGCCGAGGTGCCGGGCCCGGTACTCATGCATCGCACGTTCCCTGACGCTGTACGGATCTCAGCACGGCTGTCGGCTAATCGTCGTGATCGTCTTACGTCTCGGCTTCCGATGTTGACGCCGCCCCATCGGGAAGGCGGCGTCGGTGCATTGCGGGTCGAGGTGCGCGGTGCCGATACGTCTGGGGCACGACTCACCCTCATCGCGGGGATCGCGGAGATGGTTGGTTCTGCGACTGCGGCAACCGTCTGCGCATACCTCGATGCGATTCTTGACGGTGATTTTCCGGTCGGTTTAAACCTGCCTGGTGATGAGCGGGTAAACACGACAGCGTTACTTCGGGCGATTGAAAGCCGAGGAATTCGCCTCCAGGAATTCACCGGGTTGCCGAGCAACTGACGCAATCAGAGTACGACGCAGCCGTCGCGCGCGTGCCTTACAGGTCGGCGTCGCCGGCGGGGAGACTGGCGTCGTTTGACCTTGCTGTCATTGCTGGGGATTCCGTGGAGTCAGTACGCGGCGTCATCTGATGCCCGAGCAATTCAACCATGTCAGTGAGTCGTTCAAGTCGCTCATCAAAGCTCTCGCCGGTAACCATGTCCGATAATGACACGCGAACACTGGCGATTTCGCGGGCGAGGAACTCGGTGTCGGATTGGGTGCGTTCTGCCACTTCTCGGTCGATCTCAGCAACGACGCGGTCGCGTCGTTCCTGACGAGCCTGAGCGAGCAGGATCAGCGGTGCCGCATATGCCGCCTGGATAGAGAGCACAAGCGTGAGCAGGGTGAATCCGCGTGACCAGGGGTCGAAGACCAGACGATCTGGGGCGAGAGTGTTGTGCAGGATCCAGACCGAGATAAACACGGTCTGGTAGACGAGGAATCGAGCAGTTCCGATGAAGCTGGCGATCGATTCAGCAAACGATCCGAACGCGTCCCTGTCGACCGCGACACCGAGACGGCGCGCAGACCGTGGCGAGGTGAGGTCCTGCTGGCGTTTCATGATGCCGAACCAGAAGATTTTGGATCCGAATTGGAGGCCTGTCGTTGTCGTTTGCGCCAGTCGGTGCCGAGCATGCGGTCGATCACATCATCGACGGTGACCGCGCCCAGCAACCGTCCGGCGTCGTCACAGACAGGAATGGCAAGAAGGTCGTAGCTTGCGAGTTCGACAGCGACCCCGTGATCGCTTAGTTCCGGTGAAACGACTGGGACATCGTCGAGTAATTGTCGCAGCTCCATCGACGGGGGCTCGCGGAGCAGGCGTTGCATATGGACCACACCGAGGAACTTGCCGGTGGGGGTCTTGAAAGGCGCCTGGCAGACGAAGACCTGCGTCGCAATGCTGACGACCCAATCTGGATCGCGGGCTTGAGCGAGTGCTTCTGCGACGGTGGAGGTGGGGCCGAGGATGATCACCTCGGGGGTCATCAAACCGCCCGCAGTTCCGGCTTCGTACGACAGCAGACGGCGTACGACGGCTTCGTCCTCGTCGTCCATCGCGTCAAGCATCTGCTCCTGCTGCGCAGCAGTCATCTGCCCGAGCAGGTCGGCTACGTCGTCGTATTCCATTTCGTCGAACACGCCTTCGAGGCGCTTAACGTCGAGCGCCTCGACGATGCGGACCTGCTCCTCCTCGGTGAGTTCTTCAAGCACATTAGCGAGGCGTTGGTCGTCAAGGGCCTCAGCGAGTTGGCGGCGTTGTTGATCCGGAAGCGCCCGGATCACTGCGGCCACTTCGGTGGGGTGGAAATCACGGAGACGAGCGGCTTCAGCCTCCATCGACGTGGGGTTGTCGAACAGACCGGGAACCTCCTTAGCGTCGGCGAGTCGGTACGTGGACCGTCTACCAAGACTGCCTTTTCGAGCGAGTCGGACTTTGTTGATTTCCCACCACGACGACCGACCGTCACTGATGGACTCCAACCCAATGTCACTTACGATCTCATCGCCTATCCGTCGGTCGATCAGTTCTTTGCCGATAAGCACCTCACCAGGCCGAGGCTTAAACGGGTTGAGGTCGACATCCCAGCTCTTGAGTCGAGCGCCATCGCCGTTGAGCTCGCCGACGCGATTCGCGTTGACGAAGATCCGGCGCCGTTGGCTGTCGGCCACGAACCCGACAAGGCGAGGTGCGCTCGCTGACTTGCCGTGTCGCGCCGGACGTCCGGGGACGACAACGAGATCCACAATACGGCCGATCGGTGACCCGCCGGCATCCAGAAGGGGGAGGCGCATGACACGAAATGCGTAAATCAGTTCGCCGGCCATTTCATTGAGGTTACCGCTGCCGTCCCACGGGCTCGGGGAGCGACGTTAGGTCAGCGCGCCAAGCATCCAGATGGTCGCCATGCCGACAACGAAGGTCCAGATCAGATTCCTGCGCCAGACGGTCACCAGGCCTGCGACGATGAGAGCGGCGACCTCGATGAACTCGACTTCACCTAAGCCCCTGCTGCCGACTGCGAGGTTAATGGTGAGAGCGGCGAGCACGGCGGGGCCGACGTTCTGGAGTGCTCGTTCGACTGATGCAGGGAGGGCGCGATCGGCAAGCAACAGGATCAGACCGCTCCGGGCAAAGTAGGTGCCGATCGCACCGCAGGCGAGAGCAACAAGGGCCGCCGTCGTGCTCAACGCAGTGGTTCCTGTGGGGGTCTTGGTCTTGCGGTGCAGGCACGCCGTTCGATGATCTGTTCGGCGATAGCGCCAGCGATGACGCCGGCGATTGCGCCGACTGCGATGCCGAGTCGATCACGGAGGTCAATCGTGGCAAGTGATACAAACCCACCGACCATGGCAGCCACCGCTGCCGGGATCTTTTTGATGGCGAGCAGCGTCAGGCCAGCGAACATGATCGGTGGTGCGAGGTCGAGACGCCAAGACTCAGGGACGACCGGCCCGACCAACATCCCGAGCGGAACGACGACGTTCCAGACGGCGTAGAGGGTTACTGCGACAGTCAGGTAGTAGCGCCGGAAATCAGCGGGAGCTCGGTGGGTCTGGAGCGAAGCGAGCGCGAACGTCTGGTCAACCAGCAAAAACGGCCCAACCCGTCGCATCCAGCGCGGTTGCTTACGGAAGGTTGGGGCGAGCGCAGCGCTGTACATGACGTGGCGGATGTTGATGACGAGTACGGCAGTAATTACTGCCCAGAGCGATGCAGCTCCTGCGAGGGTGATCATCGCGAGCTGGGCGGCGCCGGCGAAGATGAGCGGCGCTGTCAACCAGGCCACCCACTGGGGCATCGCCGACTCTGTTACGGCGAGGCCCACGATAAAACCGAATGGGATCGCAGGGATGGCGAGCGGGATAATATCGGTGAGCGCCTGGCGGTCAACGATGCCACGGCCCGTTGTGCCGTGCGGCGTTTCGGTCATGAGGCGACGGTAGCGATTGTCGAGATGATGATCGACGGTCGCTCGGTGGATGAC
>Ga0115570_10004484_pt1 | contig 9984 bp, 10 predicted proteins | sample COGITO_mtgs_1205_3_FD_87294 | JGI IMG/M metagenome (GOLD analysis project Ga0115570, IMG submission 87294) | Pelagic marine microbial communities from North Sea - COGITO_mtgs_120524 | ecosystem: Environmental > Aquatic > Marine > Epipelagic | place: Germany:Helgoland, sampling site Kabeltonne...
GCACGAAGTGGCCAGCTCCCCAACTTTACGGGTATCGATAGTGATTATGAAGTACCAGTGAGTGCGGACTTGATCATCCAAACAGAGGGCCAGACAATCGATGACTCTGCCAGAGAACTTATTGAAGTGATAACAAGAAATGTACAGGAGTAAGGTATGACATTGCGCGAAGATCTAAAAAACCCAAACTCCCATGCTCGTAGCCTAACAAAAGCACTAACCTGGCGTGTCACTGCGACTTTAACAACAGCCCTTATTGCCTATATCGTGACAGGTGAGATTGGTACGGCCGCTGTTATTGGGGGAATAGAATTCGTCGTAAAGTTTTTCATTTATTATGGCCACGAGCGGGCTTGGAATTTGATTCAATAAGCTTAGTTATCAATAAGGGTAGTTATCGCGCTTTAAGATATTTTACGCGCTTACACAGCCACTCGCCGGAGCCATTGAGCAAGATCAGGTTGGTATTAGGTAGAGGTTTTGGTATTTCGCCGAACTACTAGTTTGAGATTGAGATCCCCTAACGCTCGCTAGGGTTGGGGCCAAATGAAACTCAAATTTCGTTGCTCCTCCGCTCAATCTAATGCTGCTGCAAAGCAGCGAGACTCTAGCGTAATTGATCGCAGACAGCTTTAATCTCGTTCATGCTTATGAATGGCGCTTGAATCCTCACCAGCTCAGTACTTTCTACATCGGACAATAAAGCATCACCCTTACCCAGCAAGGATTCCGCTCCTTTTTCGCCAAGAATTACTTCAGAATCGACACGTGATGAAACCCTAAAGGCCAGACGTGCAGGAACATTTGTCTTTATAAGTCCCTTTATAATATCAGCTGTGGGTCGCTGGGTAGCCAGCACCAGATGTATACCAGCAGCACGTGCTTTCTGCGCTAAACGTCCTACAGAATTCTCTATATCTTTACCTCCCTCCATCATGAGATCACCCAATTCGTCAATTACAACCACTATAAACGGCATTTTTAATTTACCGCGTTGCGATAAAGACTGATATTCCTGGATATTTCTTACATTATTTTCTTTAAGAATCTCATATCTACTATCCATCACATCACATAGCGATGACAGACAATCAGCTGCCTTTGACGTATCGGATATTACCTCTGCCAGAAGGTTGGGTAGCCCCTCGTATATCGAGAACTCTACCGCTTTAGGGTCAATCAATACCAATTGTGTTTGGGACGGCGGTCTAAGACCTAAAATAGATACAATCAGACTGTTGAGAGCCACCGATTTACCGGAACCTGTTGATCCGGCCACCATAAGATGAGGAAAAGACGTTAAATCTCTAACTACTGTTTCACCCAGAGACGAAATTCCAATACAAATTGGGATATTCATATTTTTAGTATGCCTGTCTACCTCCGGCATCATACCGCCGAGTGTTAGCGATGCTCTAGACTCTCTAGGGACTTCTATTCCTAGTCCGCCCTGAGCAGATGATCCAGCTGTATTTAATCGCAATGCATTCTCGGCAAAACCCATTTTTACCGCGATATCTGGCAATATTGATTTAATTTTCGACAGTTTTAGGCCGGCATCTGTATCAAAAAAATATGTCACAACCATCGGTCCTAGGTTGCGGGAGCGTACATGTATGCCAACATCAAAGCTGGCGCAACAAGCCTGTAATTGATCACTCAAGTCAATCTCACTATCTAAGCCAAAATCATCCTCAGCTTTGTGCAAACAGGCCAAACTAGGCAACATATCGGCATTCAGGGCTCCTCGCTTAATCATTGCGTTATCGGCATGTATACCGGAATTAAACGACAAATTATTAGCATGTTCGATTTTCGCTGACGCAACCGGAGGTTCAGTCTTTGACTTTTTAGTTGCAGATTTAGCGCTGGGTTTAACTGTTGTTTTTTTGACCCCAACAGACTTTAAAATGGCAGGTATCAATGCCCACTTGTATGCATGATCAATAAAATAAACGGTGCCCACCAGAAACAGTATGACCGTCAGAAAATCACCCAATACCTGCGCGAAAAAATTAAAAACTATCTGCCCAATACTCCCACCCAGTCCTATAGGAGAAATTATCACCGCAATTCCAACAGTAATTATTACGAGGTTTGGGAACTTTGGCACTTGCAACTTAAACGAGAAATATTTTTTTAAACTAAATGTGATTAACCATGCGACCACAAGGATGGAGGTGATTCCTAAGAAATTTTGGTAGAGATCAGCCACCGTATCACCAAGCCCACCCATTACCGACGGCAACCCTAGATAAGACTGAAATACAGAGACCGCCGACACAGCAGTAACAATCAAAACTCCATAGGTACTGATCAGTCTGCTTAGAATTCTATTAAAAAACGGAATACGTCGAGAAATTTTAGCCATCGATTAAAGCCTCTAATATAATGCGGTTACCGATTATTTGGTACATTCGGACAAAGCTTCTTGTCTAATTACCTGTTTGCTCACAGAAGTTATAAACACAGTACCCTGCACCTGCTCCACAACAGTCTTAGCAAACGGAACATTAAATTGGTATGAACTACTCAGCAAGGATTGAGGGCGTTGACATTGCTGAGTAATCAGCTCAGCTACGCGATCCTGAAAAGCCATCAGAAACTCAAATTCGACATCTAGCGAATCCTGCTGAGCAAACTTAAACCCTAAATAGTAAAAGTGGTCATCAGCGCTGACAAAATAGCCAACCGAATTTAGACTAGATTGGTTTTCCAGCAACAAAATGTCCCAGGAAGATGAGGTGGAGGAAGAGCTGCTGAAAGAAAGCACGCCGACTATCAGCAGCCATGCCAACTTAAAAGTCGTCATCAACCTCAATGTCGCCCGCCCATGAACCAGACTGACTTTCACCTGATGAACCCGAATTATCCTCAGTTATGGATTCTTTACTCTGCTGCGACTCCGCTCTGCCTATCGAAGCTCTATCATCTGCTCGGTTGTCATATTCAGTGGCAACCTGATTTGAGCCAGACGCTACGCCCGCATCAAAAATCGCTTTGTTATTAAGCGTTTTGTCAGCTTCGGCTTTCATGCCAGCTTCCTCACCCTGAATAAAGCTTTGATCGGCATTAACTTCCTTTAGGGTGGCGTACATGTCTTTCATAATATCAGACGCCTTAACCGCTAGAGCACTGTTTACATTTGCTACAGCCACAATTATGTTTTTCCCTGTAGGCTCATGCACTGTTTCTTCTATTCTTAGCGTTTCCAATCCGCGAATAGTTAAGTTTTTGACCGACTCCTGGATATTTGCCGAGAAATCCTTGAGGATTTTAGACTCCACCTTACCATCAGCACCACGGATATCTCTTTTGAGCCTCTCAGCTGATTTAACCGACTCGACAGAGGCTTTTAAGCTCAAAATAGCTGCCTGCTTAGCCCAAAGGATCGCCTCCTCCTCCAACATTGAGTAACTGCCAGAGTCGTCGGGATCATACTCTACTGCTGAGATTCCCATAAAATTCGTGGAGCCGTCACTGGCAAGATAACGCCGCGCTCCAACCATTGAAGAGAGATTTTGCTTGTCTAACCATTCATCGATGGAGATTTTATTCTTTCTTGGCTTTCCCTTGCCCGCACCAAGCAACATACCTCTGGCTTCTAATTCAAGCTTAGGGCTCCAGACAACAAGGGAAGCAATATTATATTGGCCGCGCAAATCATCATAGCTTTCGACCTGCATCAGCGTAGTGGCACCAAACAGTGGCATGCTGGAAGTGGTCTCTATCGCTGAGCGGGTCTCCTTTTTGACCTGTCCTTGCAGCTCTGCAATTTTATTCTGCACTTCTTCTAGAAGCTTCTGCTTTTCATCTTCTATCTTTCTGGCTTTATCTAATCTCATTTTCACGTCACTAAGACGCTGCTTTTTATCTTCAGTAATTTGCTGAGAATCAAAGGTCTCATCAAGCTTTTTTATGGTCGCTTCTAATAAAGAATTTAAGCGATCCCCAAAGGTAACCCCTCGTAACTCGTCCGCCTGTGCTTGATCATAGGCTGACAACAAAACCGATGTTTCTCTTTGAGCCTGCATATAAAACTTCTGAGCCTGTGCTTCCATAGCCTTAATTTGCTTCTGCTCTGCCTCTAGCTGTTTGGCAATGGGGTTGCCAGGCACGGATAGTATATTTTCAGCACTTGCAGTCGTGGTGAAACTTTCAATGATCGTAGCTTTAGCAAGCAAAGAGGCTTCGATAGCAAGCGCTTCTCGCTTTTGCAGAAAATCAGGGTCATAGGCGTCAATGGCCTCGCCGGTTTGTTTTATAACCATGATACGATTCTTTTTGTCGTCCCAACCCCCTACTTTGAAGCCTTTATCCCGTGCTAGCTTGCGTAGCACGTTGCCTGCTTTTTGTGATGAACTCAGACCACGAGGTGCCTCTACTTTGCCGTCCTGAAACTCTGTAACAGCTGCGTTACCACCATCGTCTGAAAAGGCATTGGAGGCGATGACAAAAGCCATTGTCAGTGCAAGTCTCAAGCTTAATTCGCCGAAGTTCTTCATCCTATATCTCCCATTTTATATTTTGTAAGTTTCTACCAGTCATCATCATATTCAGACTTTTTCTTTTTAATTTTTTCTTTAACTTTGCGTTCGTTTTGCTGAGCCCTCGATGGCGCAGGTGTTTCGAGCCGACAGACAAACCTTCCGACCTTGAAATCATCAAATGTAGAAAGGTCACCTTTTGAAAGGCTGGCCGAGCTCATTTTTGGTGTTACACGCTCAACTTTAAGCTCTCCAACTTTTGCCTCAGTTCGGCCCAAAGACTCCTTAGTATAGGGATCAAAAACCTTGGGGCCACGCTCATAAACGCCGTAAACGGCACCAGCTTCGACAAGATCGCCGCCCTGATTTAAGGTGAAAACACCGCGATTTACTGAGACGACCATAATTGGATATATGGCATCAAGAATTTTAGTGCCAATTTTGGAGCTAGCAATCTCCGCCATGGCAATGTCTGGACTTGGTCGCATACCTGCGCCCATTGCTTTTTCGAAAGAGTCTCGATCAAAGCCAAGAATGGTATTGTCTGCAAACTTTACCTGACTTGTCGCAACATCTATTATTTTAAAACTGACGGTAGCCTTTCCTTCAGGAATCTTGAATGTCTTTTTAATTGTGGGAAAATATACTTCCCGGATTTGGCTGTCCACATCTTCAACTTGGCCAACAATGATGTAATCAGCTGTTAGGGTACTGCCGAGTCTGGCTAGCTCAGAGACTGGGGTAAGCGCATTAGCTGCTGCCAATGATCGCTCACCAGCGATAGCAATCATGTTTTGACGATCCAGCACAGTGAACCGCCTGGACCCCACCAGTTTACCAACCAGAGAATTAGAAAAATTACGAGCAAAAACCTCTGAGCCGGAGAAAGGTATTAACGCTATTTTTAATCTACTTGCAGATGCTGACAGTTTTAACTTAGCAATTTTGGCATCCACTATAACTACGTATTGCCCACGCTCGTTTTGAGTTTCCGACAGCACTCGATAGGAGTCAACAACGCCATTGGTTGCCTCACTGAATTGACGTTGCATATCAGTGGAGGACTGGAAAGATTTATTCTTGCCGTCGCTGGCAGACTTCGTAACCTTATTAATAGCATTACTCGCCGCGACAGATTTACCATTGACGCGGCCTATCGCCTCAGCAACGGCTGCGTTAACCGCTTCCTGAAGGGAATCACCGACACCTTTAGTTTCTACATTGACAAACTCGAGTTGTGCTCGCGCCATAAGGCTTGCAGAGAAACTCAAAGTAATGGCACATATAAATCCAACAAGGTATCGGTAATTTATTTTCATTTTTATTTCCCTTCAGATGGCAGTGTTAAAGCGATGCTAGCCTTCCATCTCGTCGCCAGATGCACCTTCAGTAGAAACACCGGCCTGCTTACCAAAGTTAATCATCGAAGACGTAGTTTTAGTCCATTCTTGTATTAACTTAGGCGTAGCTTTAGCGATATAAAGCCCTGTACCCAGCTTTTTCTTCATTTTTGCAGCTCCCATCATGCCTGCACTTTTAATCTCACTAGAAGCGCTTTTTACCCAGTCCTTGGCCTTAGGGGCCAACTTTGTCATCCTGAGCGTGCCTTTACCTAAGGGCGGGAAGGCTTTGCTCAATTCCTTCTTGCTGTCTGCATCTAAATCAGAGCCAGCGGCCATTCTCTCTTGAATTTTTTGTTCACCACTAGCCGAAGCTTCTGTTACTTCCTCCAGGCAACTCTGCGCACAGTCATCACCAGACAGACGACCCGCTTCTGCTCTAAGAGATTCCGCAGTGTCTTCCATCCCCAACGCCTTTGCAACGTGACCCTGAGCTTGTAAAACAAAGCCTAGTGCCGCCTTAAAATCTCTAACTATAGCCTCTTGGGCATCTGCTGCTGAAACACTTGAGCTCTCCTCTTCCTTCGAATCGGCTCCCGGAATCGGAATAGCGGGAAATTGAAAGGCTAAGGCTGAAGTCGATAATACTGTGAGTAAAAAAAGTGTAATTATATTTTTCATTTTGTTTCTCCTATCTAATGCCAGCGGCATTTAATTGTTGAACTATTTCGTTACTTGCAGATTCCGCAGCCTTTATTAATGCATTAGTTTCAGCAACGGTCTCATTTGGGCCAAGACCAGCAAATTGCGTTGGCTTAACTGACGCTACTGTCTCGAAGAACAGACCATCATCCTGATAGACTTGAGCCATAACTGTGGCGTAAACACGCTTGAGGCCACTTCCTGGGTCTGTATCCTTCTGGCCCACGTCCACGGTCGCTATAACTAAAATTGGGATTTTACCCGCAATAGCATTAAAGGCATTGTTCTTGGTATCTGGACTGAGATCATCACTGAAGGCAAAGTCCTGTTTGAACGCGTCTAAGTCAAAGCCAGCGAATCTGCTTGCAACCTGAGAGACATCGATTGTTTTGAAACCAAAACTTGAAAACGTCTGATTAACCGCGGCGTCCAAACCACTAGGTCGAAACACATTCCAGTTAATTTTGTCAGCCTTACTTACAGAACTACCACCTGTCTCTTTAATATTTTTTGTGCTGGAATAACCCTCAGTGCTGGCACTGGTCCCACTCATTGATGCAGTTTCTGAACCCTCGCTAAATGTAGTAGAGGCTTCGACTGAGGTTCGCTTGGTATCATAAGACTTAACAAATTCAGCTTTTCTTGCTAGGAAGACAGCAGTAATTCTGGACCTAGGGCCTGACATCTGCGCTGGTGCCGCCTTGCCCAAGAGACTGATTTTATTGACATCTACCACACCTTTTACCTTTAGCTTGAAGGATTTTCCGCTACAGCGGTGGTCGACCTGTGCATTCAAAAAATAGTCGTCAATATTCGTTAATATCTGCTGCTCATTTTCAGAGAATAGCGTTGAGATGGCGACTGACTTACCCGCAGCCCATGACTTAAGTGCGTTAGATTTGGCTTGAGACAAAACCTCATTGTATTCGCTGGTTTTCCTTGGTCGTCCGTCTTTGCATTTAGACCGCAATTCTTTATTTTGCGCACCGGTGATGGTTTCCGTGTAACCCTGGATCGGAAAAACCAAGCCTATCGTCGTAATCATTACTAACAAGATTTTTTTCAAATGCATATGTTTTACCTCAGATTATCAAAGACATCCTTCTCCAGACTACGGCTAATAGCCACAATTTTCTTGTAAGGCTTTTTAGAAAACATTTTTTCTTTAAACCACTTCTTGTCTGGCTTGGCAAGTTGAGCGCAGAACTCATCAGACAGCACAGTTAATGAATTCTTTAGTTCATTCCATTCATTAACTTCAAGCTTTTTAGACAGCTTTAAAACTCGGCCAGATTGTGCTTTTTCGCTGTAAAGTAATTCATCAAACCCAAGATCCCCTATGGATACACGCAACCCTGCAATAAACGAGGGATAAATTACATTAGCCGTCTCTTTCATGATCTTTTTATTAAAGCCAAGTAACTTTAAATCTACGAAATAATCCGCCGGAGGAAGTTCTAGTTGCACAGCATCTGCATTTTCAAAGCGCATGGCCATGGCGCCACCGATGGCCTGCCCTTTAGTGTAGGGAAGTACTGGAATGCCGAGTCTGTTCGACATGGCGGCTGAAAACTGACTAGCCACTCTGGTGTTAAAAACCTCTGTATCAACTTTGTACTTTTTAAGGTATTTGTCAGCACTCGCAGTTTGTTCGACACTCCTAACCTTTATATTCCAACTGTTGAAGGGCTTATCGAAATTTACTTCAGCAAGGCGGGAGATAAATTCATTGACCAAGTTGATTTTTTTCGATTGGTCAAAATAGACGGTCTTATAGATTTCTCGTCTGTATGCGTCGTCAACGGTTTTTGGGCTATCAGTGTAACTGGTGATAAAAGGAATGGTGCTGATAACTCTTTTCTCAGTGAAGTCAAAAAGGACTATTTGACCAAAGGTTGTCGCCTTAACCGCAAAATAACTACTACCCGTATTCTCAGCCTGAAATTGCTCTTCAGTAATGGCTAGGGCAATACTTAGAGCATTCCCAGAGTTACTATTGCCAAGACCAGATATAAAACTAACACCCTCGAGATCAACTTCGCTAATTGCTGATCTTAAGATGCTGTTATATTCAGCCAAAGCTGTCGGGCTCCCTATAATGGAGGAGGCATAGGGGGCAGCTAAATCCATATTAACCGCATCACCAATGTAGGATAGCCCCGCAAAGTATACTTGAGTAGTAGACCAGCCAAACGCAGAGTGAGATGTAGCTACTACGAAGGCTAGGCTTTTAAAAAAATTTTTCATTATTAAGGATTTTACATTTAGGTTTTTGTAATTTTTAAAGTTCTCTCTAAAGCTCTGTGTATCCACTATCCCATACTCTTTGCAGATCATCAAGGCTTACCCAATGCAGCCAAACTATCCACAATGCTCTCGCTCTCGCTGACTAGCCTCTAATGCCTCGCCGGGAGAGTACGCTAACCCATATGCATCTTTAATGGTTGAGAACAATTTAAGATATTTACATTTATTCTCCGGAGGTAACCAGGTATCCGGTCCTTTGGCACCCTTCTGCCGATTTAATCGCATCTCAACCGCCAGAAGATTCAAAGGGTCATTAGCAAATTTAATGCGCTTTGTCTTTGGCCAACTTGCCGCCCCATGCTGCCATGCCCATTTGAGGGGCACCACATGATCAATATCCAACCTTGATGATTTAAAAACCAATTGACCTGAGTAGGGAGACAGCCAACTCCCCTCTGCCACCTGGCATTGCTCAAATGATTTAAATTTCACTTGCTCAAGAGACTGGGTAATTAAAGTCTCGTGTCGAGTATTTTGGCAGTCACCGTCATCATCAGACCAACCACGACCAAAGGCTTCTCTGGAATAATTAGAGCTAGACTCATCTAACAACGAAACGCTATCGCCGACAGAAGATTGATTTTTTTCACCCAGGGAAAGAAAGTCGGAGATTTTTACGTTGATCATCGGCGTATCACCCGAGTTGGGCTGCAACCACGCCAAGACAAGCAATGACCCAATCAGCACTACTATCTTCTTTGCGAACATAAATACGCCCCTCTCCCAACTTATTGTTTCAGCGGTCTAACGCCGCCTAGGCTTCATAGTAGTGTTACTTAGGTGTTGATAGCAAGAGAGGCCTAAGTAATGATCAACCAGCTAGTGTATGTTACCTCTCTGTATTGTGGTGAGAAATGTGCTTGGTCAAGAGACGCTGTTGATAAGATTTGGCGGGCAATAAATTGGAAATTTTCGGGTGGGAGGATTCATGTAAATAGTGATAAGCTTATTTATCGCAGGCTAAACCCTTTGGCTTCGTTTTGTTACTTTTTAATCTAGCCCTGCCGAACCGCTCTGGATAACCGAGCGATACCGTTGCGCTGATAGCGCATGAGTTTGTGAGTGTCAGCGGAGCGACGGGACACCGGACAACCCTTGCGCCGCTCCAGTCTTTGCATATCGGCAAAAAAAGCTGCCATCTCTCGCAC
>Ga0115570_10004488_pt1 | contig 9977 bp, 4 predicted proteins | sample COGITO_mtgs_1205_3_FD_87294 | JGI IMG/M metagenome (GOLD analysis project Ga0115570, IMG submission 87294) | Pelagic marine microbial communities from North Sea - COGITO_mtgs_120524 | ecosystem: Environmental > Aquatic > Marine > Epipelagic | place: Germany:Helgoland, sampling site Kabeltonne...
AACCATTTCAAAAAAATGAAGTACTCACAGATTTTAGTAGAATATTGTATTGTAAGATAAAAAAAGCTGGCAAAAGTTTATAAAATCTAACTATAGTTTGAAGACAAAGTTTATGAAATAGTTTACAAATACCAGCTTAGCAATTAATTCAATGTAAATAAACTATAAAAAAAATCAACCTAGGTTAATCCTTATAAGAATTAACTTAATCCGACAAATAGTTGCTGATTTTTTAAAAATATCCAAATTTGTAAAAATTATACTTGGCTATTATTTTTTCATTTTACTCTAAATGAATATTGAAAATCAATTCCAAATTATCTAAGTCAATTTTCAATAGCTGTTTCATTAATTATAACCCTATTATATTTTAATGGTTAATATTGATTTTATTGTTTTAATTATTTAAGTAATTATTTAAAATTAAAAACCTGAATAGTTACCAGATACGTACACAAAAGTGTGCCATAAAAAAACCACCAAAAGAAATTTTTGGTGGTTTGGTTTAAAAATCAATGAATATAATTAACTATACAATTATTATTCTATGATTATTTTATGTGATATTACCTGATTTCCTATTGATATTTTAATAAAATAGATTCCAGCTTTTAAACGAGTTAAGTTGACTGATGTTTTACTTTCTGACAGATTTAATATTTTATTATGAACTAGCTGACCAGCGATATCATAAACATTTAACTCTGTATTTTCAAAAGCTTCATTAGAAGTAATTGAAATTTCCCCATTTGATATGGTAGGAAATACTTTTACTCCAGAAGAAATGGCTATGACTTCATTATTTACAGATAGGGATTCTGATGTAAATTGTCCAGAAAACACACCTCTACCGTGAGTAGCTACAAATACCATATTATCATCTCGAAGGTCTAAATCAAGAACTTTAACATTACTCATTCCGTTATAAGAAGTTTTCCATGTAGGACTTGCATTAGAAAAATTGCTTGTATACCAAACACCTAATTCCGTACCAATAATTACTTCTTCCAAATTAAGTGGGTTTTGTAAAATTGTTTTAACAGGTAAATCTGGTAGGTTACCATCTTTAGCTAGCCATGTAATACCTTTATCATTTGAATACCAAACATTATTGACACCATAATTATGCATGGTTACAAAAATATCATTTTCAGTGGTACCGAATTCTATATCAGACACACTACCTACTAATAAGTTTTGATCTAAACTTGTCCAGATTGGTGCTTCACTTTCTGCATTTTCAACCAACAAAATATCACCAAGAAAAGTACCAACTAATAAAGTTGAAGAAGTAATTGTATGAGGAGAAACAGCGAATGCAGTAGGCATAACTGTTAATAATTTATTTGTTAAATCTGTTTTTGTCAATGTTGAACTAGATTTAATACCTGAATATCTTTTTATTATTGAATTTTCACCTGCAGAATAATTAGAATATAAAATATCTAAATTAGAATCTAAGACCTGTGGATTTATAAAGGAACCATTACTACCATCTTCACTATTGATAAGAACATTGTCTCCATCAAAGTTATATAGACTTATATTTCCATTATATACATAATTTGCTATAATATATCTATCAGTTCCGTCTTGGTCAAAAAAGGTATATGCCCCATCACCGCCATAAATTCCTGTCGATTCATCTGGATTTGATGTACTTCCATTTTCAATTAACTGAGTACCATTATCTTGTAAACCACCGGCAAAATAATCACCACTAAATGCCGTGGTTGGCCCAACACCGACAGTATAATATTGTGATGTAATTAATCCATTTTCTCTTTCTTGAATTGTTGTTCCTCCATCAGAACTATACGCCACTCCACCATCATTACCAAAGATGATTTTATTCGAATCATTATGTCCAAATGCTGCTATATGTTGGTCAGAATGAACTTTTTGAAAACCAAACCCTCCATACCAATGGGATAATTGTGTCCAAGAAGTAGTTGCACCATTTAAAGATTTAAATAAGTCAATACCTCCAGCATACAATAATTCATCATTATTAGGGTCTACTTCAAGCATTAAATCATAAAAAGCTTGCCCTCTTGTAAAATCTGCTGAAGATATCCCAGTATCAGCATCTTCTGGAAGTTTTATGCTTCTTACCAAGAATAATACTTTAAATCCATCTTGTGTTTTTTTCATAGTAACACCACCTGAACCTAATTCAGCTAATACATACAATTTATCAGGATCAGAGGAGGATGCTGCGATTTGTGTTCTTATTCCGTCTATTACAGAATATATTTTTTCAAAATTAGTACCATCTGTTGAAGAAAATATTTCACCTCCACCGTCTCCATAAAGTTTACTTCTAGTGGTTGAAATCCATATTTTTCCATCGGCGCCTATTTCAATATCATTCGGACAATGTTTATTACCATTTTCTGTTAATGGGAGTGAAACTTCGGTCCAATTTATTCCACCATCAACAGATTTATAGACACCATAAGATAACCCTCCAATGGTAGTTGATGCATTTGAAGATCTGTATAAAGCATCAGCTGCTGCTACATAAATTTCAGAAACACCTCCGTTATCTTTAATTTTGATGTCATTAATATGTTGTATTCCTGGAACCACAATTGCTGTAATATTCCCAGAAGATGGATTTAATGAGCCATTAACGGTATTGGATGATAGTTCAGCTTCTATCGCGTCTCCATGTTCCTTTGAAATCATTACTGCTGGTATAGTAATAGAACTATCTGAACCCCCCATTGGTATGGGCTCACCTGAAATATTGTTTAACATGATAACAGCTATAGCACCAGCATCTTGTGCATTTTTAACTTTTTCAACAAAAGTACACGCACCTCTTCTAATAATTGCAATTTTACCAGTTGCATCTCCTCCAAAAGAACTACACGATTCGGTTGGTAAACCAGAACTATCATTTGCCATTATAAAATCTGCAGTAATTACAGAAGTAATTTCTGGACCGAAATTTGTTGTAGGACGTGATTCATAATTCCCAACAATAGCAGTAGGACTATTTACAGTAATATTAGAGCCGGATACAAAGTAACTTACACCTGTATTACCTCCAAATATATTAACCCAATTTGTACCCCCATCTATGGATTTCCAGATGCCATCTCCATTTACGGATCCATCTGTGTGACCAACATAAGATTCTCCTGTTCCCACATAAAATATGTTGGTGTTATTGGGGTCAAAAGTAATGCTAGAAATTGCTAAATTTTCTGGGATATTTACTCTTTCCCAAACCGAATTTTCATTTGATATGTCTGAGTTTTTCCATAGACCACCACTAACACTTCCTGCAAAAACAGTATTGTCTGTTGCATCATTTGGATCAAACATTAAAGCTCTTGTTCTACCAGCTACATTATTAGGGCCTCTGTTGACCCACATGTTATCAGAGGCATCACCTGGAGTTCTTGATTGATAATTATTTTTTTGTCTTAACTCTTTTTGTAATTGTGCAACTTTGATAGGAGTTGGTCTTCCTAATTCTGGGTTCATTGTTAAAACCCATTGTTCTTCATTATATTTATTAGGAGGTAGTCTTAAATTTTTTCTTTCTTCTTTACTCAGTTGTAAAGTTTCTTTAAAGGGATTTTTATCAAGATATTTTTTATGATTATTTTTTATTTTGTCAATACTCGATAATTTTTCATTTGATTCGATAAAATACGTTGATAAAAATAGCAGCCCAATAGACAAGACAACAAAGTATGTATTCTTTTTTTTCATTTTTTTTTTTTAGTAAACACCTCTGATTATAAATATAATAGCAAAGGTGTTTTCTCATTAAGTGGATTATAGTTTCTACAAAGGTGTCACAGTGTAATTGTAACCACTTACTTTTAGTGTAGCAACAGCTGTTAGATCACCTTGAGAGGATAAGTTTAGTGAGTTATGCACAAATGACCCAGAAATAAAGTGTTCTTGATTATATGTAATTGTAACTGGTAAATCATCTGTCGATCCAAAATCAGCAAGAGGATTACGATATACCTGTAAAACTATATAATAGTCTCCATCAGCCAATCCAGATATAGAACCCTTTTCTGGACAATCGAGTGTTGCACCTAAATACTGAACAAGAACGCCGGTATCTGTAAAAAGAAGTACATCGATGTCTATATCACAAAAATCTAAGGTAGCAGTGCTACCTCGAATTATATCAATAGTTTTTTCTCCGCTCCAATTAGTAGATAATTCTAAAACACCGTTTATATAATCATCTGTAATTGTTGCATTAAAATTAAAATCACCAATTTTAGCGTTTTTATCTGCTGTTTTTAAACCAACAGATAATGTTTCATCTGTAGTTTCAATATCTCCTGTTTTATAGATATGTACTAAAGCAGAGGCTGAAGTTTCTCCTGCAGAAATAATTATTGCTTCATCAAAACTGAAATCATCTCCATATGTTGCAGATCCAGCAGTTTGTGTTAATATTAAGGCTAAATCAACTTTTTGTGCTTTCTCAATAGTTGCAGTTATTGTGTAATCTTGTGATTCATCAATTTCACTTTCCTTAACAATTACATCGTTTTCATTAACTGTTACAGCAATATTTATCGGGTCTAACGGAACGATATTTATGTTACTTGTTTCATTATCTTCACATGCTTGAAAAAGTATCAATGCAAAAGATAATAATGTTATTTTTTTTATTATTTTATTCATGATTTTTATTTATTTTTTAAGAATTGTCCATTCACGATCTACATACCATGAAACTCCAGCTACATTAACTCCAGTAAATGTAATATCGCCAGATTCATTTAAAGTTCCTTTTGGTCTAGGTCCTGATGTGCCTGTAATAGGATTACTTCCCTCATATTGCCAGTCAGTAATAGTTAACTCATTACAAACATCCGAAAACTCCCACCAATAAGTATTTGAGAAAGGTGGTAAATAGCTAGCTCTGTATACTCCATCCGAGACTTGAGTTACAGTTACATCCATAGGTCCTGAAGCAAAATTGATTACATAGTCTCCTGCTAAATTAGAAAAGCATAAATAGTTAATAGCTACAGAAACTTGTCCTGTTCTACCACTAACAACTGCATTTTTACTAGTTGTGGTAAGGTTTAAGACTAAAGTTGGTGCTTCAGCTAAAGGAGGGACAACACCTGCCGTTATAATAGTAACAGGAATAGAAGTTTCTAATCCATCAGCAGCAGATAAGCTTAAGTTATCAGTATTTAAAGTATAATGTGTACCTTCTACTGCTGTTGATGATACGTCAACCTCAACAGAAAAATTAACATCCTCTTTAATATCTAAACTTGTTGGTCCTGTAACAAGTAAAGGAATCATAACTTCTGTTGTAGTTCCATCTGCTAACGCATTTGCAGCAATACTACTTTTATTAAATCCAATTAAATTTGGGCTTTTACCAAAATCATCTGTTGGAGTTTCATCTTCTAATAAACAGGAAGAAAAACTGATTGTAAATACAAAAAGTAAAATGTATATTTTAAATTTTTTCATTTTATTATTATTTTAAATTATTATTATTGAGCCCAAAATATTTTGTCTGTAAATACATCTGGTTGAGCAGGTACATTTGCACTGTTTCCAGATATTTCTTTAGCTGGGTACATTAATCTAACAGGTCTGTCTTCGGTTGGTGCTGAAAGTGATACAGGTAAATTTGAAGGGTAACCAGTTCTATTATAATCAAACCAAGATTGAATAGCGTCAATACCATTTAAAGCAATCCATTTTTGTGTAATAATAGCTTCTAATTTATTTGTAGAGGCAGCATAGTCAGCTAAGTTTTTACCAGAAGAAGTATATGCATTTGCTCCAGGGGCGCCTAAATAACTAAAAGAAGCAGCAATACCGCTATTAAAGTGACCTTGAGCATCATTTAAATAAGATTTAAATGCCGCTTCAGCTTGTAATAATTCAGCTTCAGCAAGTGCAAATACAACAGAACTTTGCGTTGCACTTTTTAAAAGTCCCTCACCAATATTAGACACATTTGCTTCACCTAAAGTACCTGTAGGTTGTGGGTATGCACTTAAACCTTGATCAACACCAAGATGACCAGTTTCTGGTTCTTCGTAAATATAATCAATTCTAGAATCACCTAATCCGTCTAATGTAGCTAATACAAAAGGAGTAGCACAGGTTGCATAGTAGTCATTTATATACTCCGAATTTGTATCTTGCCCATATGAGTCCCAGAATGGGTTTTGTTGATCAGCTTGTTGAGCATATCCTGGGTTTGTTAATACATCTTCTGTTATAAATCCAGATCCTTCACTTTTAATTTTATTGAATTCAGTAGTAAGGTAAGATTCTCTTCCTGATATATCAGACTGTCTTACTAATATTCTTAACTTAATAGTATTTGCAAGTTTTTTCCAAGACATCATGTCACCAGAAAACATGGTATCATCAGCTCCTGGTTTAATCACATTTAGGTTTGTGGTACCAGTGCTGATTAAAGCAATTGCTTGATCTAATACTATAATTAAATCCTCGTATACTTCTAAAGCGTCATCAAATTTTGGTGTTGGGTTACCACCTCTGTTTAGAGCTTCAAAATAAGGAATATCTCCATATGTATCTACTAAAATTTGGTAATGGTAAGATTTCATTATTTTAGCAATAGCTTGATAATATTCATAGTTAGCATCATTTACATCCAATGCATGGTATTGCTTTAAAGCTGATTGATATTGATAGTTCCAAATACCACTATAAAAAGTAGTATTTACTACATATTCAAACTCACTTTGATACCAAGAGTAACCATCTGCCTGACTCCAGTTTTGCATTAATAAATTACCTAAAGTATTTGTTTTACGACCATAGTTTCTACTATAGTCTGTATAGCGCTGTGCAACAGGTAAAATCAAATCAGGAGATACTGTTAAAGGATTATTAGGATCTGTATTTACATCCAAATAACTACTATCACAAGATATTGCTAACATGGATAGTATGGCAATAAATATATATTTTGTTGTTGTTTTCATAATTATGTTGTTTTATTAAAATTCAAGATTTACGTTTAAACCAAAAGATCTTGTAGGAGGTGACTGATTGTAACCTCCAATTCCAATTGCATTAATATCTATGTCTTCCCTAAGTGGGTTGTTAAATTCTGGATCAGAAAACCTATTCTCTTTAGGTAACCATACAGCTAAATTACGAGCAATAAGACCTAATGTAACTTTAGATAAACCAATATTATTAATATATTTATCTGGTAATTCGTATCGTAAAGAAACTTCTCTTATTTTAAGTGAAGTAGCATCTTTTACGTAGTTTTCTTTAATATCATTAAAAGTATTTGTCCAAAAATTTTGTCCTCCTCCTGTAGTTTGTATGTTATTATTAGCTACATATACAGGATTGTCTGCTGTACCTGTGTTAGTAACACTATTAGGAAAAATAAAGTCTTGTCTATTGGCAGAAACACTTTCTTGAGACCTACCAGTAAATTCCATTCTATCTGCTAATTGAGAATAATATACATGTCCAGTTCTATAATCCATTGTAGTTGTTAAAGTAAAACCTTTATAACTGAATGCATTTGTTAAACCAACAATGTATTTTGGTGTAGTTTGTCCTAAACTTTTTAAACCACCTACTTTAGGGTTACCAGTTGCAGCATCAATTACAACTCTACCTTGTGGATCTCTTTCATAACTTGTTGCTTTTATTTGTGGGAAAGCTTCACCAACAACTGCATAGACACCAGCTTCAGCTGTACCACCTATTCTTATTTCATCTACACCTTCTTGAATTTCAGTTACAGTTTGTTTTGTTGTTGTAAAGTTTGTGTTTAAATTCCAGTTAAAATCACCATTATTTAATGCTTTAAAAGGGGTTAACCCTAAAGAAAGTTCATAACTATCACCCTCTATACTACCAATATTTGTTAAGATTGCCGATGAACCGGCAGAAGGTGCTGTTGTTGCTGTAGTAATTAAATCTGTAGTTGTACTTGTGTAATAAGAAGCGTCTAAAGTAACTCTGTTATTAAATAATCCTAGACCTAAACCAAACTCTAAAGTAGCAATTTTTTCTTTTCCTACAGAAGCATCTACAGCGGTACCTGCAATAACAAAACCATTTAACCCGGTTGAACTATATGGAAAACCTACTTGTTGGCTATAGGTTTCATTAATAGCATAGGGTCCAACATCATTATAAACTATTGAATTACTCACAGTAAACTTACCGTAATTTAAATCATCAAATTCTAATAAATCTGCGAATGAAAAAGATAAACCAACAGATGGGTAAAAATAACTGTTGTTATTCTCATCTAAAGTAGATGTCCAATCATTTCTACCTGAAACATTTAAGTAAAGGATATCATCATATCCAACTGTTACATCACCAAAAATACCATAAGTCTTTTTCTGTCTTTCATTAACAAAAGCTCCACCAGAAAGTCCACCTTGTAATTGTCCTGTTGTGTTAGATAAATCATAAAAACCTGGAATACTTAAATTATTTGCTTTGTATTCACTTTCTCTAAATTGAGATGTAAAGTTAGTTGCTCCTAAAATTGCTTTTAAAGTAAACTTATCATTTATATTAAATTTCCCTTCTGCTAAAAAATCTGTAGTGTATTGTGTGCTTTGAGATTCATAATCTTCTACAAAAGAAGTAACTGGGTTTGGTCTTCCTGCTGTCATTAAATGATTTTCTACACTGTAAGGTTGAGCGGCACGATAATTCTTTCCTTGCCTACTTAAATTATTGACACCTAATCTTCCTGTTAAATTTAACCAACTATTAACTTCCCAGTTTAATGCAATATTTCCGTTTAATCGTTTTGATCTATCCATATCTCTATTTGTATCAATAGCCCAATAAGGATTTTCATAGTATGCATTAAAGTAACCGTCAGGGGAAGAATATAAATCATTTCTCCAATCTTTGTATGTACTCAATGGTATGTTAGCAGCTGTATTTAAAACATGCCAATATAAAGGTCTCTCTTGTTCACCAATTGTATTACCAACTATATCCGTTCTATCTGTTGTATAACTGGTATTTACAGATAATTTTACATCCCCCATTTTTCTACTTGCATTTACTCTAAAGGTATTTCTTTTGTAAGAATCGCTTGGAACAATACCTGTGTTGTCTAATTGACCTAAAGACAGGTAAAATCTATTCTTTTCATCACTACCAGATAGATATACGGTGTTTTGTGAAGATGAACCTGTGTCATAAAAATCTTTCAAATTATCTTTTATTGGTGCGTATGGTATAGCTTGATACGAACCATCACTAAATATAGGTCCAATTCTTCTAGTTAGACCATCAAAAGCAGGTCCCCAGTTTGTGTTTTCGTATGGGTCATAAGCTCCTTGCCATCCTGTACCGTAACTTTCTTGCATATCAGGCATAAAAGATACTTCTTCAATTGTGTAACTAGTGTTTATACCAACTGTAATCTTTTCACCTAGGTCTCCTTTTTTAGTATTAACAATTAAAGCACCATTACCTGCTCTAGATCCATACAATGCTGCTGCAGTTGCACCTTTAAGAACAGAAATATTTTCTATGTCATTTGGGTTTAATTGGTCAAAAGCTCCTTGTGATGCTATAGAACCGTCTATAACAATTAAAGCAGAGTTAGATTGACTAATAGAACGCATCCCTCTTAATAGTATTTGAGTTGAAGGATTTACACCATTGTTTTGAACGTTAATCTGAAGTCCAGCTACTTTACCTGCTAATGCACTGGCTGCAGATTGAGGTTGTACTGCTAAAAGTTTATCTGTAGACACTTTTTCTACCACATAAGAGATTTCTTTTTTCTCTCTTTTGATACCAAAAGCAGTAACGACAATCTCATCCAAGACTTCACCGCCTTCTTCTAGAGTAACGTTAATTGTATTTGAGGTTCCAACAGGTGTATTCGTTGTTTTGTATCCGAGGTATCGAAACACTAAAATATCTCCGGAATTTGCCTTAATAGCATATTTTCCATCAAAATCGGTTTCTAC
>Ga0115570_10004500_pt1 | contig 9970 bp, 10 predicted proteins | sample COGITO_mtgs_1205_3_FD_87294 | JGI IMG/M metagenome (GOLD analysis project Ga0115570, IMG submission 87294) | Pelagic marine microbial communities from North Sea - COGITO_mtgs_120524 | ecosystem: Environmental > Aquatic > Marine > Epipelagic | place: Germany:Helgoland, sampling site Kabeltonne...
GTTGAAATAGAGGATCGCGGGAATAAAAGGCCCACATATCCTTCGGGAATTTCAAAGGCCAAGCCAGTATAATAAACATAATTTCCATCTGAATCTCTTTGGAAACGGATGGCCCGTAAATCCATACCGGCATCTCCATGCTTGGCATAGCTTGGGATTGTTGCTCGTTCATCTAATTTTTTAATTTTAACTTTCATTTTATCTCCTAATTAAATTTAAAGTTGGGTAAACCGAACCATTCGTTCAGTTCATAATTAATTTCTTGAATTGATAATGCACTTACATAAGAAACATTATTGTAATATTTAGAAAAGTCTATTGTTCTAAGTGCTGCCTTGACATCATCCCTATCAATATAAAGATACATTGTGGTTGTTTTAGCTTGGACCCTATGTTCTGTGATGTCTTTACAGGCACCACATGAATGGCCGAATTGGACTATTTGAAAATTCGCACCTGTTATATAATCCGGCCTTCTAACAACCACTTGGTTATATGTATCCATCTTTACTTCTTCAAATTGTCCATTGACTTTTCTATAAAGAGTCTCCTTTATCTTTCTATGTACTTCTTGCTGTGTGAGTTTAGGTATAATCTTCTTTATTAATCCATTGTCTGGTACTGCTATCTTTGTTCTCTTTGTGTCTTTTCTTTGCCAGATTTGGAAGACCGTGTTAAGAACATCTTTCTTAGTTGTCTCATTGTTTGGTAAATAGAAACAATTTTTAGGCATATCAATGTCAGCAATTAGATGATAGTTGGCATCGAGAGAGTTCTGAGTTGTCCACTTTCTCCAAGAGCGTGGAACCAAATAACAAATATACTCTGAGTGTGTTGTGGCATGGGCAAAGAACTTCTTGGCCAGTTTGCTCATCCGACCAAATGGTGGGTTAGTAATAGAAACAAGGTCTCCCATTTTAGAAAAATCTTGTTCTAAATAGCTGCCTCTCTTTACCATTGGGTGCATTGGTTCAATGTCATAAGAGATTATCTTGTTGTCTGGTATTCCTAATCTCCTGAGTCCTTCTATAAATTCACCAGTGCCACCGCATGGCTCTAAGATTGTTTTACCGTCAAGGTTTATATGTTTCTGTACCTCTTCCAAGCAAATGTCCACCACATCTTCATTGGTATAGTATTGCTCTTTACCAGTGGTTCTTGTATTGGCATATGATTGCTGACTCTTATGTCCTGTTTTGACATTGTTTCTCATACTCTACCTCCTTTTTGTATTAATAATATAACATGTCCTCAACATTTGTCAAGGCCATTCTGTTGTTTTTATCCTAATAAAACCCAAGCACGGTTAAGGGCTCCTCGTGTTGAGAATCCCCATGTTTCATTGTACTGAGGCTTGATCATGTAAGGGCGATTCACATAGAGTATATCTCTATCTGGGTTTACGGTCCAGCATCTAACTTTTGTCTCTACTGAGTTATTGTCGATGACATTCGCAACATAGAAGAGTTTTCCATTCTTTGTTTTTTTCTTTGTGACTTCTCGGACAATACACCAGCATAGTCCAAGCTCGGGATCAAACTCAGAGATTGGCGGAACACAATGTTGCTCAAGCTTTCTTTGTATATTTTCATCAAGAACCAAGTTCATTGGGAATATTCCCGTGAGATTTGCCAAGAAATCAATACGCTCATCATCAGAGAAGTTTCCTTCGGGACGATACTTTTCAATGTTCTCAGCAAGGTTCTTCAACTTGCGAGGCCGGTCAACACAGGTGGCGGTCCAGAAGTGTTTGTCTCCCGTGAATCGATCATCAATCAGGTCAGCCATCGCTCCAGCACGACAGAGAGCATCAAGAGCTTTCTTATTGAGCTTTGAGTAAACAATATTCTCATTAAAGAGAAACTCTTCAACTGTGTTGAACGGACGATGCGCAAGTATCTGATCAATTGCTTTGTCACCCATGCCTTTGATAGTTGTAAGCGGAGCAACCAATGTTTGTTCATCAAGAATCTCCCAAGATCGGTGAGACTTGTTTACATTCAGAGGCTGTATGGTATATCCGTGTTGTTTGGCCAAATTTATGGCCTTCTCCTTACGAGTTTCGGGTTCTTTATCCAAAAAGGATGCTACCCACTCTACATTGTAATAATTACAAAGCCATGCGCATTGATAGGAAATTATTGAATAACTTACCGCATGTGATTTATTAAAGCCATAACCTGAGAAATACTCAAAGGTTTGCCATAAATTATCTGCTTGAGAAATTGGGAGTCCCTTGTCCGAGCAACCATCAATAAACTTTTGATATATCTTCTCTTTAACTTCATGGCCTTTACCTGTTCCTTTCTTGGTCAATACCTTCCTTAGAAGGTTTCCTTCATCTAGTGTTAGATTACGACCCAGCTTGTGAGCAAGAAGAGCTATTTGTTCTTGAAAGATCAAAAAGCCATGGGTTTCTTGTGTAACCTCACGCACTGTGTTATTTAAATAACGAACAGATTCTGGATTGTTATGTGCTTCCACATACTCCCGATCAACCCCTGCTGAAAGAGGTCCGGGTCTGTATATAGATGTTATAGCAGAAATGTCTATTATTGAACGAGGTTTTACTTGACTAGCAAATGTTTGTGCTCCGTTCTCTGTGAACTGAAAGATACCAATCCACTTCTTATCGTGAAAGATATTCTCATAAACCGCTTGGTCATCTAAGTTAAGTACATCGGGATGAAGTTTCTCATTATAAAATTTTCTTATGTCTCTGAAGGTCGGGTTGGCGACACCGTGGTGACGACGAAGTATTTTCTCAATGCAGTCTTCAATCATTCGCAGAGTTGAGAGCCCAAGGATATCAAACTTGATGAAGCCCATAGGCTCAAGCTGACGAACATTCTGACCTTCGGACCACGGAGTTTGTCGAACACCCTTGGATGCGATGAGCGGCATGTATTGACTGAGCTTCTCACCAATCACAACACCACCGGCATGACGAGAACAAGACTTCACCTGACCAGCTAGGTCACGGCAATGCTTCTCAATCTTTGGATACTGACGGAAGAACCCCTGAAGAGATTCAGAGAACTCCATAACCTCGCTGAGAGTTGGAGTATAGACTCCGGCCTTGATACCATGACGGGCTTTGGCTAATGGAGTTGCTTCATAAATCATCTTTGATGTGACAGGATTCACCTCAGAGAATGGTATCTCATACAGACGAGAGATGTCTTTGATAAGGGACTTTAGCTGGAGCGTGTTCCAGTTTGAGATAGGAACAACAACATCATCACCCCAATCCTCAATCAGCTTTTCTTTAAGAACCATTGGGTCAGAGACATCATAATCAATGTCAGGCATATCTGTCTGGTCTGTTCTCAAGAAACGAGAGAAAAGGAGACCATACTCAATGGGATCAACTTGGGTTATCTCAAGAGCATAAGCCACAAGAGAACCAGCAGCCGAACCACGACCGGGACCTGCAAGCTGAACTTCGCTTGTCTTATCCACAATTGCTTTCATCGTTAAGAAATACTTAGCGAAGCCTTGAGCATTGATAACATCAAGCTCTGAGTTGAGTCTGTTGTTATAATCCTTGAATTGTGGTGAGTTTTGTTTAATGCCCTTTGATCCTAAGACCGAGAGCAATCCCTCAAAGGCTAGCTGCCCAAGATAAGATGTATCGTCAGTGCCAGCAGGGACGACGAAATCAGGCAACCGAACAGTAGTATCGGGTAAGAAAGATTCAATTCGGTCAAAAGCAATCGTAGCAGTCTCGATGATTGATTGGTAAACGATGTCGTCATTATAAGTTACTCCACATGCCTCCGAGTAAAACTTATATGAATCCCACATTTGATTTCCGTTTTTAGGATATAATTCATATCCAACTTCATCAACCGTTAAAGGAAGCTCCATCGAGGCCCACTCGGGCTTTCGTCCAAGCCATCCAAGCCTTTTATATAGTTCACGAGATTGCCAAGCTTCCGGACTAGGATAGTGGCTATCACAGGTAGAGATCAGTTTTAGCCCTGTTCGTTCGTGAACCTGAATTATGTATTGATTTAATTCGTGTTGCTCTGGAATATTATTCCATTGAAGCTCGCCATACCAACGGTCACCAAGGACAGCTTGCATCTCTTCTGTAACCTTCAGCATACAATTGAGTACGGCTTCAGGGCCTTCGTCTCGGTTCTCCCAATAGCATCCAGCATAGACACCACCAAGGCAAGCCGAAGCAGCGATAACACCTTCACCATACTCTTCAAGGAGAGCCAAGTCAATACGAGGATAGCGATAGAAGTTGTCTCCAGTGTAACTCTTCGAGACCATTTTAAAAATATTGTTAAGACCTGTTTGGCTTTGAGCCAAAAGAACCAAGTGTCTCCGCTTATTAATGTCGTGCTTCGTGATGCCCTTGGAGGCACCCTCGTTCTCAATCGTGGTACCTGACTGCTCTTTATCAATCTGCTTGGCAAGCTTCTTATCTTTTCGGAACACTTCAATTTGCTCTTTCCACTCAGCGACAGACGGAATGAAGTAAGCCTCAACACCAAAGATTGGCTTGAAGTCTTTACCTTCGGCTTGCATCTTCTTCGCATGCATAACCTGATAGACTAATCCATTCATATTACCGTGGTCTGTGAGAGCAAGAGCTTTGGCTCCGTTGCTATGAGCATAGTTCATGTGGTCTTTTGGATAGCCGAAGCCATCAAATGGGGAACCAACCCCACAGTGTGCATGTAATCCTACAAATGGTATTCTTTCCATGTTTTCTCCTTTTGTTATCTATAATGTATCATGTTGGTTTATGTTTGTCAAGCTTTTTTCAATAGAATTAATTGTTTCCTGTATCCTCATACAGCACAAGTTGAAATATTCTTCATCCTTTTCAATGCCAATAAATCTTCTGCCGTGTTTCAGAGCAACGATGGCGGTTGTGCCTGAGCCCATGTATGGGTCGAGTACGATGTCTCCCTCATCGGTTGTAGGCAAAATACAATTCTCAACAAGCTTCTCAGGGAAAGTACATACATGCCCTTCGTTTCTTGAAGGAGGAAACCGCCAGATGTTTGTGAGCTTAAGCTCTTTGTTGTTCCACTTTCTGGGTTTCTGTATTTGATAAATCCTTTCTTCCTGTGTGTGGTAGCGATTGGAAGGGTTACCGATTCCGCAACGATCCCAAATAATTTCACACCAAATTGGAAATTTGTCAAGCCAATGCATTGGATGGTGAAGATTGTTGGGAGTACGATAAATATTTCTACCGTGCCATGCGAACCTTACCTTGTGATTATAAAACACAGAGCTTCGTGATACCCTCATTAGCTGAAACATAACTGCTTGTTGCTGACCTTGGTATTCCCACTCAGGAAGATCATCATCATACCATTTCTCATACTTCTCAGTCATTGATGTGCTGGTTTTTGATAATTTATAATCAGAGTATCTTTTACAGAGATTATATGGTGGCGATGTAACTGTTACCTCAACCGAGTTCCTCTCAAAAAAGGGAAACATTTTTGTTTCTCCAGTCTTTTTGGGATTTGGTTTTTCAATAACACCGATGTCTGATAATAGCTTAAGACACTCGCCATGATACATGGTGCCACAATGGGCACCATTTAAATAAAAGTCTTTCTTAACCACTATTCGTTCTCCGTGTGTTTGTGTGCTAATTTACATCGTAACCAAATGCCGACAACCGGCAAAGCATAAAGGGCATTGAGCAAGATTACCCATTCCCCGTGACAGTTCATCAAGTGTTCCATCAATCCTCCTTTTATGTATATAATATAACATACTGCTAAGTTTTGTCAAATTCTTTTGGCATTTTAATGGGAATTAATTTCAATAATTCTTTTTTAGATATTTGAGTATTCCCAGTTAATTTCTTAATAAAATTTGTAACCTCGGGCTTTATCAACTGAACATACAGGTCTTCCAATGTAAAATTACAGTTGTCGGTTGTTGTTATATAATTGAGATGGTTTTCAACAAAAAATTCTTTACCCTTAAAATCAACAATGGCTGCTCTGATCTTAGCATTAACAGAGGCGCCCGTTACTCGATTAACAATAATACATTTTTTAGTTAGAGGCTTTGAATTTAAGGCAATTGTCTTGCCCTTATCAATTACCTCTTTTTTAACATACTGTCCCTTTTGGTGCTTGGGTTTTAATTCCTCGTTCAACATGTGTTCTTGATTTAACTTATCAACGCCAAGAAGCACCTTGTTGTTTACTAAATTACAAGCCCAAACTAATACAAGATCGGTGTTATCTCTCGACATCAATGGTTTGTTTTGATTCCAAACAACATTACCAGTCATAACATCAAATCCTAATTCCTCTAGTGTCTTGCCGTTCTTGAAACAGTCTGCTAAAAAGGACGCCTCAGTGGAGAAAATAGAAATACCAGACTGTATGAAAATGAACTTGCCATTATTTACTTCGCCCTTTCGGAGCTTTTTAAGATGAAAGATCATAACATTTTGTTGTGCTGAGTCAAATTGTTTCTCATCAAAAAGAATCATGTTTTCAATATTAGTATTTTCAACAATATACTCTCTTAACTTCCTAAAATCGTTTCCATTGTTCATGGAAGTGGGCACGACATATACAAGCTCGCCTTCAGGCTTGAGCGAGTCAATGGACGCCTTAATGAACATGGCGTAAATGTTAGGTTTTCCCAAGCATACATCTAAATATTTTTTATATCCTTTCTTAGTAGCCTCGGCTATTGTCATTTGAAAGTAAGGAGGGTTGCCAATGATTTTATCAAATTGCGCATTATGGTCTAGCAATAGATAATCTTTACATTCAGAGGTAACATTAAAATTTGAATTCACAAGGTTGATTAGGTTTTGATCTATGTCGTAAGCTACCATGTTTATTTTGGGATTCAGTTTTAGCGCTGAATCAATAAATTCACCTGTGCCGCATGAGTTTTCAAGAACAAGATCATCATCATTAAACGAAATCAATGATAGTGCTTCATCTTTAATGTCAGATGAAGTAAAATACTGTCCGTGTTTTTTGCGATGCTCCAGAGTAGTTTGATTATAATACTCTGCGGATATCTTTAATAGATTGGCCATTAACATCTCCCCTAATAGAATCATATACTCTCTGTATTCTTTGTTCTCTGTCTTCATGACCAGCAATCTTGTTGCTATCATTATACATTTCTCGACAATAAGGGCGCAACTTAGAGCCAATGCTCTTTAATTTAGCATAATACTGCTCTTGTATCTTTTTCATTTCACTAAATGCTTCAAAAGCTAGTCTCTCCTCTTCTTCATCCCAGATGTCTTCACCCAATACTACAGATTGTATGTTTTGTTTTCCAGATGAAACAATATAAATGGCTTCTTTCTTTGGAAATCCAGAATTCCAGACAATTTTGTCATCTTTAGAGCTTTTACATTCGATGTAGAAAATTTTACCAGATGAATCAGAAACAATAAAGTCCGGAAAGCTTTGAGAACCACAAGGTTGGGGTACAAAAATGTTTGGCTTAACTGTTTGAGAAACCGACGCGGTTCGTATAGCTTTTTTGCTTATTCCTAACTGTTCAATTGTCGCAAGGTCAAGCCCTGCTTGTTCAAGAATTGATTCAACCGCTGATTCATGGGCACCCTTCGCATTGCTAATGTGAGGAAGGTCTAGAACTTTTGAAAGGACTTGTTCTAACATAATTACTCCTTTTGAATTATACATATAATATAACATATTGATAAGTTTTGTCAAGTTCTTTTACATAATAAATGCCTTATGTAAAGATTATACGATTTCTTTTATGTAAGTTTTTTAAAACATATTAAAATGTTCTTCGCACATCTGAGCACCGAAGCCAAGTGTCGTATAAACATGATTTCCACATACCGTACAAGCAAGATAAGCATCTCTCTCGGCTTGGGCAATGACAGAATTTAGATAGTGGTCCTGATCGTGGACATAAATTCTAAGACCACCGAACTTTTCTTTAACTTGAAAAATACGAAAATCTGTGAATTTATCGGGATGAGCAGATACATGCCTGTCGGCCTTAACAACGAAATCAGCTATTATTTCAAACCAGCCGGGACCGATTTCAAATCCATAAAAGGAAGCATCAAACAAATATTCAAAATTATTATAAAGAGCCTCGAACTCTTCTATGCGTGAACGATGATTGTATTTATATGTTTTCATCGCCAACATCATATAATTTAAAATTGGGGACATCAATAAAACGATGGCCATCAATAAAGACCTCGGCTAAAAACTCATAGCCTAAGATTGTAAAGGGATAACTGTTCTCATTATAGTGAAAAATAGCCAAGACGACTCCAATAGAGGTGAATGAGACTTTAATGTATTGTTGGTGCTCCCATGAAAAGTAAGAACCTTCTTGAACGCGGACAAGTGAGCCAATCTTAACAGTTTTCGGATTGATAGGCATCAATCATTTCCTCAAAGTCTTCTCGGGATATCTTTATAACGGCCCTGCTGTGAGTTCCGTCTGGGTGAGTCCAAATTTCAAAAGTACAGTCGCTAATATCATCTATCTCAAGATAAATATCTTCCTCTTCGGACATGTCTTCAAATAAATGATAATTATCATTTATAGAAATTGTGTTTATGATGCTCATACCTTTCTCCCAAATAATTGATGAATAAAGTTTTGTATGACCTTATCCTTTTCATTTTTCTCTTCTGCTTCGTAGAGTCTCCAACAAAATTTCCTTTTATGGAGCTTAACTTGATTATCTAGTTCTTTTACCTCTTTCTTCAGAAAGCGATTGATCTCTTTATAATTTGGCGGTTTTACGCCTAAATCTTCCGCTATTTTAAGAAGTTTTGACCACTTGCCCTTGTCCATAGCATAGGTAGCGCCTTTAAATAGAATAGTCAATTCATTGCGATAAAAGGGATCTTCTGTCATGATCTTATCGGGGTGTGCTTTTTTTACAATTTCTCGATAAAGCTTAGTAAAAGCTTTTTTACCCAGCTTATACTCATCGGTCTTTTCTTCAACAATGGTAATACCAGTTTCATCAGTTTCTGGTGCTTGGGGTTTCATTTCCTCTTTGAACTTGGCAAATTCAGGTGAATCAGACTTTTCCAACTCCTCTTTTGAAAGACCTTTCTCTTCTAGAAAATTCTTATAGTAATCTTCAAATTCACCATATAATTCTGGTAGAGTCTCGGTAATGAGCTTAATTTCACTATATTTATAGTTAAGCTCATTCATCAATCTTTTGTGTTCTAGTTTGTGTACGATCATGTATACTAAATACTACGGTTCACCCTCATTGTCAATTCCAATTTTATTAAATTCTCTAAAATTCATAACAAGATGGTTTGGCCTTTTTATTTTTTTGCTCTCCTCGGATGATAGGAAGGTACAATACTCTTCCCAAGTGCCAATATCGTAATACCATTTAGGCTCAACAAAATTCTCTTCTCCAATGTCTAGGTCAGTGAAAACATCTCCCAAATCAAAATAACGAGCAGAATATCTTTCGTTGATTGGCAATTTTATCGTATTCATACCTCTTTCGTCCAATGGACTTGAGCGATCAAACATTCCTGTGCCTTTCTTCCTGATTATTCGCCTGTATTTAACGAATTCTTCCTTTCCGAAGGTGAAGGAAGCATAGAGGTTGTCTTGAACCGACTTCCCAGAATTTAGCACATAGAAGTTGTTTTTTGACCTAATCTTGGGTCTGTATTCTCGGAGATCGGGAGAGTAAAAAACAGAGAAAGGAAAGGAAACATAAAATTTGTCTGGCTTTACCCACTTGCTTAGGAACTCTGAGATCTTAAAACAAGAAACTGCTCCGTGAAGAACAGACCAAGCAAGGCAATCTCTCTTGTCTCTATCCTTTGGATGAATGGGAACATAAAAGATTGGGATATGTTTTTGATAATGCTTAGGAAATTTAGCAAACTTGGTTGTGACATAGATTGGGTCCTGAACTTTATCACCAATGCGATAACGAAGCAAGGGAGCCATGTCGTCATTGACAACA
>Ga0115570_10004501_pt1 | contig 9969 bp, 10 predicted proteins | sample COGITO_mtgs_1205_3_FD_87294 | JGI IMG/M metagenome (GOLD analysis project Ga0115570, IMG submission 87294) | Pelagic marine microbial communities from North Sea - COGITO_mtgs_120524 | ecosystem: Environmental > Aquatic > Marine > Epipelagic | place: Germany:Helgoland, sampling site Kabeltonne...
CTTTCTACCAAGAAATCTCTAATATTTAGTCCTTCTGATGCCGCACTTTTGCGTGAGGACGCGCTATTAGAGTGGCAGGCAGCGTTATCGCAATAAGTTTACGATTAATATTTGGTGGAGCAGTAATTACTGCTCTACTGACTTTTTCTTTTGGAACGGCTGCTGTGGTTGCCTTGAGAGGTCATGGATTTGGCCCTTTGTTGCCAACAGATCTGTCTGCTATTCGGTTTACACTTTGGCAAGCACTTGTCTCGGCATTTTTGAGTGTCTCTGTCGCCATTCCGGTTGCGCGAGCGCTCTCAAGGCAGAGTTTTTTTGGACGTAGAGCTTTAATTACGCTTCTGGGCGCCCCTTTTATTCTTCCAGTACTTGTTGGTGTTTTAGGCTTGATATCAGTTTTTGGTCGTTCTGGTTGGATCAGTGAGTTACTTTTGTTTTTTGGCTTTGGAAGGCTTTCTATTTACGGTGCTTCTGGGGTTATTTTAGCACATGTATTTTTTAATTTACCCTTGGCTACGCGGTTTATCCTGCAGGGTTGGAGTGGAGTGCCTGCGGAGAGGTTCCGTTTAACTGATAGCCTTGGTGCTAACTCATGGTCTAGATTTCTTCTAATTGAATGGCCAATGCTAAGGGGTGTGCTACCGGGTGCGTTCGTTTTAATTTTTCTTTTATGCCTAACTAGTTTTACAGTAGCGTTGGCCGTAGGTGGAGGGCCCAAAGGTACAACAATTGAGCTCGCGATATACCAAGCGTTTCGATTTGAGTTTAATTTAGGAAAAGCTGCCAGCTTGGCTACGATACAGTTTGGACTTTGTGGAATAGTGGCACTTCTAGCGTTTCTAGTACCATTGCCCAAGGTCGGGGATATTGGACTTGATCGGTTGGCACATCAATTTGGGGCTAGAAAGCATCGTAGATTGGATATAATCTGGATTTCTGGCGCCGCAGGATTTCTTATATTACCGCTTTCCGCAATTCTTTTTCGTGGCTTGGGAGGCATTTTAAGCCTGCCAGGACAGGTTTTTTCAGCAAGTATAACTTCTCTATTAATAGCATTGATTTCAACGGGAGTTTGTATTTTTTTAGCTTTAGGTTTATCGTTATCTATTGCTTACAGCAGGCTTAATACTCAAAAAATAGTAGAAGGAATCAGTGTTCTAGGGCTCTCTACCAGCCCATTAGTTGTGGGCACGGGCCTATTTCTAATGATTTTCCCATTCGTCAATCCCGCAAGTCTAGCTATACCAGTGACAGCCTTTGTAAATGCAATGATGGCTATGCCGTTTGCCTTACGCGTTTTAATCCCAGCGGTGCGTGATATTTATAATGAATATCTACATTTGCGGTTGAGCTTAAACATGGGACGAGGCATTTGGTTGATGCGTATTGTTTTTCCAAGATTGCGCCGCCCGGTTGGTTTCTCAGCGGGCTTAGTGGCTGCGCTCTCAATGGGTGACTTTGGAGTTATTGCGTTGTTTGCAAGTCCTGATTTGCAAACCCTGCCTCTTATACTTTATCGATTAATGGGATCATACCAAATGGATCAGGCTGCAGCGGTGTCAGTCGTTCTTGTGGCTCAGAGCCTCTTTCTTTTTTGGATTTTTGATCGCGGGGGACGAGGACATACTGAATCTTAAACAAACTTGTTTCAGACAGGGAAAATTTGCATTAACGGCTAATTTTGAAGTTTCTAAAGGAGCTCGCATCGCGATTATTGGTCCGTCTGGAGGAGGTAAATCAACACTACTTCATGGTATCTCTGGTTTTTTGAAGCCAACTACAGGCCAAGTGCTTTGGGAAGGTGAGCCTATGTCTGACCATCCTGGAGAGCGGCCATTGAGTATTCTTTTTCAAGACCATAATTTATTCCCGCATCTTTGTGTTGCCGACAATATAGCTGTGGGCATAAACCCAAATATGCGCCTGTCGGAAGAGCAGATTTTACTTGCTAAAAATGCGCTTGATCAGGTGGGTTTGAGTGAGAAAGCCGCTGATTTTCCCCGAGACCTTTCAGGTGGCCAGCGAGGCAGAGTTGGTTTGGCTAGAATTCTATTACGTAAACGGCCTTTGATTTTGTTGGACGAGCCATTTTCAGCACTTGGTCCGGCATTGAAAGACGAAATGCTAGAACTTTTAAGCCAAATACTAGATTTAACAGAAGCTTCAGCACTTATGGTTACTCACGATACTAATGATGCAATTAGGTTTGGTGATCAGGCTATTTTAGTAGCAGAAGGACTGGCCCATGAACCTCAGGAAATTCAAAGCTTGTTTTCCAACCCACCTCCAGCCTTAAAGGAGTATATTGGGGATCGTGCGTAGTGAGTCTAGCCTGTTTTTGTTGGAGGCGGGCGATTTAAACATAATTTTAACGCTTATATTTCTCGATTTTTAATTGGTTTCCAGAGTGCTTTGTTTGCTAGAAACAAAAGAATAGTCAAAAGCCCCAAAATTAAAACACCAACTGTACCAGCGCGCTTTCTATCGTTTAGTTTTGGTTCTGCAGTCCACATTAGAAACGCGGATATATCCTCTGAAAGATGTTTCAGATCATTTTTGTGCCCATCTTCAAATTCCACAATCTCATCTTCTAGTGGTGGTGCCATTGAAATCCAACCACCCGGGTAGGCTGTATTCTCGTATAAAGTGGTGCCAGAGGCAGTTTTTTCTTTGCCAGTGTAGCCAGTTAATAATGACAAAATATATTCTGGACCACCCATTCCTTTTAGTAACTGGTTGATCCCTGTGCTCACTGGACCGTGGAACCCTGCGCGTGCTTTAGCCATAAGTGACAAGTCTGGAGCATTCGAATTTCCACCTTTTGGAAAATGATCTGCTGGAAGTGCGTCGCGATAATCTCCTTCCCCGTCGTTTAGTGATTGATCCCACACCTGAACAAATTGTGTAGCATAAGCCCGCACCTCAGCTTTGCTCAGCTGGGGACCGCCCTCATCGCCAAGGGTTCGAATGGGCACAAACTTCATACCGTGGCAGGAGGAACAAACTTCAGTGTATACTTTAAGCCCACGACGTAATTGTTCCTGGTCGTAAGAGCCAAAAGGACCTTCAAACGAGAAGTCGTGATCATCTACATGGCCTTCGCTGCCGGCTGCTCGGACTCCACTCCCACCAAGGACTAATGCTAATGTGATGCCTAAAGTAAATTTCTTGAGCACAATTAGACCCCTTCTCACTCTGCTGGGGCGGCAATATTTGCCGCATCTGATTTGACATAGTGGGTGTTAAAGTCATCCTCGATTGTCGCAGGCGGTGTTGATGGTTTTTCGATAACACCCAATAGAGGCAGTATGACTAGGAAATAGGCAAACCAGTAAGTTGCACCGATTAGAGCTAATGAAGCGTAGGGCTCTTCTGCTGGTCGAGCACCCAACCACATTAGAAATATGAAGTCTGCCACCAAAATTCCAAACCACCATTTGAACATTGGACGATAGCGACCAGAACGAACTGATGAGGTATCAAGCCAAGGTGCAAGAGCCATTACCGCGATTGCCCCAAACATTGCCAAAACACCAAAGAACTTGGCATCTACAATTCCACCGGTAATAAAACTTGCAAATTGAACAACCCAAACCTCAGATGTGAACGCCCTTAAAATTGCGTAAAACGGCAAGTAGTACCACTCGGGAACGATGTGTGCTGGAGTCGCTAATGGGTTTGCCTCAATATAGTTGTCTGGATGCCCCAAATAATTTGGCATAAACCCTACTATGGCCATGAAAATAGTCAATATTAGAGCTAGGGCAAAGAGGTCTTTGACCACAAAGTATGGCCAGAATGGCAAGGTATCTTTTTCTGCCTCTGCCTTAGATCCTCGGCGCACCTCCACGCCAGTAGGATTGTTATTTCCTGTAGTATGGAACGCCCATATGTGGACAATGACCAATCCTGCGATCAGAAATGGAAATAAGTAGTGGAGGCTGAAAAAACGGTTTAGGGCTGGTTGACCAACCGCTGTCGCACCCAAAAGCCATGACTGAAGTGTCTCACCGACAAATGGGATTGCTCCAAAAAGGCCAGTAATCACTGCTGTGCCATGAAAAGACATTTGGCCCCAGGGTAATACGTAGCCTAAAAACCCAGTCGCCATCATTAAAAGGTATATTAGCATACCAATGATCCAAGTGATTTCTCTTGGTGCTTTGTAGCTACCGTAGTAAAGTCCACGGAACATGTGCGTATAAACGGCCATAAAAAATAATGATGCCCCATTCATATGAAAATAGCGGATCATATGACCGCCATTTACATCGCGCATAATATGTTCAATCGACGCAAACGCCATATCAACATGCGGCGTGTAGTGCATTACTAAAACTATGCCAGTAATAATCTGAAGTGCTAGACAGAACGTTAGTACTATGCCCCAAATCCACATCCAATTTAGATTTTTTGGAGTTGGAACCATGATTGTGTCGTACAGTAAACCAACTATAGGCAGCCTAGAGTCAATTGCTTTTTCTAGCTTTGATTTGGGTTCGTAATGATCGTGAGGTATCCCGCCCATTATCCAGTCTCCTTACCAATAACAAGTTGAGTTTCTCCATCGAATTGCGCGAACGGCACCAATAGATTTTGGGGTGCTGGGCCCTTTCTTATGCGGCCTGCAGTATCATAATGTGATCCATGGCATGGACAAAACCAACCTCCAAAATCACCGGCTCCATCGCCTAAGGGCACACAACCCAAATGGGTACAAACGCCGAGCATGACCAACCATTCTCCACCTTCGTCCAGTGAACGATTCTCGTCTGTAGCGGGCATATCTGGCTTGTTGTCGTTACGGTCATTTCCATCAATTAACTCATCTATTTTGACAGCGCGCGCGCTCTCTATCTCCGTTTCGGTACGGCGACGAATGAAGACTGGCTTTCCCTGCCAAAGAACTGTAATTTGAGTACCAGGTTCAACATCAGCAACATCTACACGAATTGAAGCTAGAGCGCGAACATCCGCTGAGGGGTTCATTTGGTTGACCAGTGGCCAAACTGCTGCGCCTGCTGCAACTGCGCCTGCACCTGCAGTAGCATAATAAATAAAATCTCTACGGTTGCCGTCGTGTTCATCTGTACGTGCCACGAGGTTCCTCCAATTTAATTCTAAAGTCTAAAATCGAATAGTTACTGGTGTTATAGCAGTTCCTAGCTCAGTGATTGAGTGGCGTCCAGCGGACATTGCGGCGCAGTCTCTGGGGTGTGAATTTGCCGCATTTGAATGACATTTATGTAATACCGTCAAACCCCACTAACATTTATTAAATTTTACAAAAGTACCTGTTTTTGAAAGCTAAATATCTTATTTATTATGGAGGATTAATTGAGTGCCAAAGTGCTATCGATTGATGAATACATAGTGGTAAAACTGTATTTAAAAAACTAACCATCTACATGAGTATCAACCATACTACGGCGACCCTCAAAGCTGGAAAACCACTCAGCTAATGCATGATTCCCCTCCCGCCAGTTGCGAGCGCTGTGTCGGAGATCAAGATAGGCTAGTGCACATGCTACACTAATTTGCCCCATATTTAATGGACCATTTAAATTAACAAGCCAATTGCCCTGCAACGCTTTACATCCATTTACAACTTTAAGCCATTGAGCGTCTACCCAATCAGAGCTTATTAAGCCTTCAGGCCGAGTCCTGGTTTCATATGAAATACTTACAGCACTATCCATTATAGCATCGGCTGTTGCTTCTATTGTGAGGACGTCCCAAAGACTTTTTTCGGGATAGAGGCCTGCATTGATATGGCTATCTAAAAACCGTGTGATTACCCGACTGTCGTATAGGGTTGTGGCCTCTGGTCTTGTAAGGGCTGGAATTCTTCCTGTCGGGTTGGCGGCCAGTACTTTTGGATCAGATTTATAGGGGGAGGTTGTGACGTGTACTTCTTTAACTGTTTTTATTTGGCCTGTTTCACGTAGTAAAACTCTTACTTTGCGTGCAAATGGTGAAGCGGCAGACGTCAGTAATTCCATTTTATTTTTCCTAAAGTTATTGTGTATTTATAATTATCTTGCTTGGCCTTATGTGGGGTGTCGCCATAATTTTAATTGGCATTTGAGAGCAAGTCCTTGGGATTTACGGCACTGCCCGTCCGTACTGACTCCAAAGCTGCTTCGGCTAAAGCTAAGGACATCAGTCCATCATGCCCGCCTGTCCTAGGTTGGGAACCATTCGAGACACAATTTACAAAATGTTCAATTTCTGCCGCATAAGCCGCAATATAACGGTTCATGAAAAAATCAAGAAGAGGCGGCTTCGTGTAACCCTGCGCGTTTGCTACTGTGATACGTGACAGGTGATGATTCTCTGCCGACACACACCCCAGTGAACCATGCACTTCAATTCTCTGATCATAGCCAAATGATGCGCGGCGAGAATTTGTAATCGTACATTGCTTGCCGCTGGTTGTTGTTAAAATTGAATTTGCACTGTCAAAATCATTATATTTACTAAATTTAGGGTCAGTTAATACCGAAGCTACTGCCCAGACGCTGTTAACCTCTTCGCCCAACATCCAGCGCGCTACATCAAAGTCATGGATCATCATATCGCGAAATATGCCACCAGAGCGCTTTATGTAATCATCGGGGGGTGCGGCTGGGTCCCTACTGATTATTGTTACCATCTCAACTTCACCAATTTGGCCAGCGTCAATTGAGGCTTTCAAAGCTTGAAAATCAGGATCGTATCGCCGGTTAAACCCAACCATCAAAGTTGCATTTTCGTCCTGAACGACGGTGAGGCAAGCTTGGACCCTGGAAATATCCAAATCCACGGGTTTTTCGCAGAAAATTGCCTTGCCCGCTTTAGCAAACTTTTCGATTAGATCAGCATGGGTGTCAGTTGGGGTACAGATAACTACCCCATCAACGTCATCAGACAATAAAATTTGATCAATGGTTCGAATGTCACAGTCATATTGTTCCTGAACTACTTTGGCATTTTTACTGACAGGATCTGCCACTGCAACTAACTTTGCCGTTGGCACAGATGAAACAGCACGGGCGTGCACTTGTCCAATTCTTCCGGCGCCTAAAAGAGCAATTCTTGTCATACGAAATCCTTAATTTAGGAAAGTGCAGTTTTCAAACTTTTTACCACAAATTTCTGACTTTCATTGGTTAAATCAAAATAAAGAGGTATTGAGATAGCTTCCTTAGCGTAGGCTTCGGCGTTAGGAAATTGTCCTGGTGAAAAGCCTTTGCGTCGGTAGAACGGTTGAAGGTGTACCGGCATGTAGTGGAGGTTAACTCCAATATCTTGGGACTGCAAAAAATCAAAAACTGACCTGTGGCGGGCTGCATCAACACGAATTACGTAAAGGTGCCAACTTGAAATTGTATCTATAGACTGAATTGGAGTTTTGACTGGGATTTCTTGCAACATTTCATCATATTTAGCTGCTAGTTCCACCCTGCGTTCTACTATCTGAGTCAATCGGGTCATCTGAGAGCTACCCAAAGCCGCCTGTAAGTCCGTCATTCGGTAGTTGTATCCAAGAGTGATTTGTTCGTAATGCCACCCACCAACAGAACTGTTTTCCATGAGGTTTGGATCCCGCGTTACCCCGTGGCTGCGTGCGAGCATCATGGACTGTGCCAGTCTTTCTGAATTCGTTGTTGCCACGCCACCCTCAGCTGTAGTGACGATTTTGACTGGATGAAATGAAAAGACGGCAATATCACTGTAACGGCAATTACCCATTGGGGAATTGGCGTAGGTAGCGCCAATGCCGTGACTAGCATCCTCAATTATTCGAATCCCATATTCGTTTGCCACGCGATGAATTTCTTTCATATCAGCAGATTGGCCGCACAAATGTACGGGAATAATAACTTTGGGAAGTTTATCTGTTCGTTCCAGTTTTTTTCGAAGTTCTTTTGGGCACATGGTATAGCGAATTGGATCAATATCGACGAAATCAATATCAGCGCCACAATAGATCGCACAGTTAGCTGTGGCCACAAATGTGGTAGGAACTGTCCAAACCACATCCCCTGGTCCAACTTCTAAAGCGATGCAAGCTATGTGCAGGGCTGCTGTGGCTGAATGAGCAGCAACTGCGTGATTAGCGTTTGTACAATCCATGATGGATTTTTCAAAAATTGGGACATTCGGTCCCTGTGTTAGATAATCTGAATTTAGCACAGAAACTACCGCATCAATATCAGCTTGTGATATATTTTGTTTTCCGTAGGGCACAGCATAAGGTAGGTGCTCTCGACCTTTTCGGAGGTTGTTTTTCATACGGTTTCCATTCAAACAAGTAAGCTTTTTAAGTCAGCCATGGGCCTTTTTCCACTTTTATAACGGAGTAACTGGAAAAATTATAAAAAAGACAGTGTTATTTTCCTAATTAAGAGATTTTATAACTTTATAACAAAGCTCTGATGCTCCTTTATTTACTTTCCAAAAAGTCGTGCTGTCAGATTGCATTTTCTCTAATTTCTGCGGTGATTTTGCATTTTCTACTATAAAATTTGTCATTTCTTCTGGTGTAGAAAACGAATGAAAAATACCTGCTGAGGCTGCATCTTTGGCGATGAAGTCAATGCCGTAGATAGACGGACCCATTACCACAGGGCAACCGGCCGATAGTGGTTCTATGATGTTATGTCCACCCGAATTATCGAAGCTTGCACCTACAAAAACAATATCTGCCATGCCTAAATAGATATCCATTTCCCCCATACTATCTCCAATGAAAATTTGAGTTTTACTGGGAATACTCGTTTTTTGGCTACTTCGTTTCGTTGAAATAAGGCCGGCTTGTTTTGCTTTTTGGCCGATTGCAGAAAACCTTTGCGGGCTACGAGGAACCCAAATAATTCTAACGGTTCGGAGCCGCTTTAACAGATCTATGCAGCATTGCATCAAGGCATCTTCTTCTGCCTTGACGGAGGAGGAAATCATAAAAGTGAATTCCTTGCCAGCCCAAGCTTCTCTCCAAGCCCGCCCTTCTGCAAGAGATAAGGGATTGGATGTCCTGTCGAGCCTTAGCTCACCGGTTATCGTAAGATCTTTTCGCAAAACACCTGTGGCTTCATAACGGTTTACGTAATCTTCGGCTCTAGTAAATATATGATCAAATAACCTGTACATATGTAAACTGCTGCGTTTCCAGGTATCTAAGCGTGGCATGGCTCTAGCTAATAAATTGCCATTAGCTAAATACATTGGAACGCCAAATCTATCAGCCTCAATTAACATAGCTGGCCAGATCTCTATTTCGAGAACGACGCCGCAAGCAGGTTGGGCGCGGCGTAAAAATACTTTGACCATTAAAAAAAAATCTAAAGGGACATATCGATGTGTTACTTGAGGGTGATCTCCAAAAAACCTTTGACCAGCCTTAAGTCCTGCAGGAGATAAGTGAGTGAGTAATATGTTGTGCCCATTATCAAGAAAAACTTGCACTAGTGGGCGCGCGGCATTCATTTCGCCCAAGGACGCTGCGTAAACCCATATGGCCCCCTTTGGTCCAACAGGTCCAAAGCCGAAGCGATCCGCTAATCGTTTTAAATGTGATGGTTCTTTTAAACTGCGCCACACCGCTAGAAACAAAGCAGATATCATAAATACCGGAAAAGTAATTTGATAGAGCCAATAAATGACAACTGTTGTTATTGGCAGCCTATGGCGTTTGGAGCTATGCTTCATGCGGTTAGTTACCTTATACCCAATTAACGATAGCCTCTTAGTAAGCTTGTTGCGTCAAACATTACTTTTAAAATTATAAATGAACTATAAAATTAATTTGTAATACTGGATGTCTTTATCTTGTCTATCAAGAACAAAACCTACAGCCTTAAATGCCTTAAATGCCTTAAATGCCTTAAATGCCTTAATACTTGCTAGATTTACTGACTTTATCTCTGCTTCAATAATTGAAAGGGAACTGAATTTAGATATAAAACAATCAATAGCTTCGTTTAAACA
>Ga0115570_10004510_pt1 | contig 9959 bp, 7 predicted proteins | sample COGITO_mtgs_1205_3_FD_87294 | JGI IMG/M metagenome (GOLD analysis project Ga0115570, IMG submission 87294) | Pelagic marine microbial communities from North Sea - COGITO_mtgs_120524 | ecosystem: Environmental > Aquatic > Marine > Epipelagic | place: Germany:Helgoland, sampling site Kabeltonne...
CCCAAAATTCAACACTTGCTGCGCGAAGCGCTGGCCGTCGGCTGTTTTTATGTCGAATCGCCCGCCATGCGGATGCTCATGCGCAAGTTACAAGTCGATACCTATCTGGGATTGGTTGCCGCCAGTTCCGTCATCCGACCTGGTGTTTCCAAAAGTGGCATGATGCGCACCTACATCGAACGGCACCGGGATCCCAAACGGCGAAAAGAAGCCCACCCCGTCCTTCTGAAGTTGATGCCGGAAACCTATGGTGTGATGGTCTATCAAGAAGACGTGATCAAGGTGGCCCACCACTTCGCTGGGCTCGATCTCGGGGAAGCCGATGTCTTGCGACGCGGTATGAGCGGGAAGTTTCGATCGCGGGACGAGTTTGCAAAAGCCCGAGACACCTTCATTGAAAAGGCTGTGGAACGCGGCCGGCCGACTTCCTTGGTTCATGAAGTCTGGGACCAAGTGGAAAGCTTTGCCGGGTACGCCTTTGCCAAAGGCCATTCGGCTTCTTACGCCGTTGAGAGCTATCAAAGTCTCTTCCTCAAGGCCCACTGGCCCCTGGAGTACATGACGGCTTGCATCAACAATTTCGGGGGGTTCTATCGCACCGAGTTTTATGTGCATGAAGCGCGTATGGTCGGCGCCCGCATGGAGGAGCCGTGCATCAACCGAGGCCACTGGGAAGCCACCGTTTACGCCTCTGAACTCCGAATCTTTCTGGGCTTCAACCTCGTGCGCGGGGTCGAGGCGCAAACGGTCGAGGCCCTGATGCGCAATCGTGCGCAATGCGGTCCGTTCGCTTCACTGGAAGACGCCATTGAACGGCTTGGTTTGGGATTGGAGCAATGCTTGCTTCTGATCCGTTGTGGCGGATTTCGGTTTACGGACTTGAGCAAACAGCAACTGCTGTGGGAGGCCCATTTTTTGCTAGGGCACCGATCACGCTCCGCCCCCGAAATCACGCTGTTCGCTCCCGAAGCACGACGCTTCACACTGCCCGCTTTGGAATCGGGGATACTCGAAGATGCCTTCGATCAAATCGAGTTGTTTGGCTTTCCCTTGGTTTCGCCCTTTCTACTGCTCACTGAAGAGGCGCAAGCAGTGGCGCAACGCAGTGTGAGAAGCGACGCGTTATCTGATTGCATTGGACAAACGGTAGAAGTCGTCGGGTACCTCGTTACGGTCAAGGAAACAGCCACATCGAAAGGAGACCGGATGTGTTTTGGGTGCTTTGTCGACCGAGAAGGTGCTTGGCTCGACACGGTGCACTTTCCTCCCTCACTGCGCACCTATGGGTTTCGAGGCAAAGGCATCTATCGGATTCGCGGTCCCGTACGTGAGGAGTACGGTTGCTACCACGTCGAGGCGTTGTGGATGGAAAAGCTCGCTTACATCCCCGATCCACGCTACGCCGAGGGTGGATTGCCCGGTCGTGACGCACGACCTACCAATGCCTCTTCAAAGCGTCGTCCCACCATGCGAGCCAATAGCAGTGGCGGCCAACTCAAACGGCAAATGCAGTCCAAATCTCGCTAGGAGACCGGCTCCCTGTTCGCATTAATTCGATGAAGGTGGCAGGATGTTCCAGCGCAATCCCGCGTAGAGCATCCGTCCAAAGATCGGTGCGTACACCAAACTGGCATCAAAGTACTGGTTGAAATCACTGGCCGAAACCGGTGAGTCATCATAAACCGCTCCAATGATCGGACGGTCTTGCTTGTAATTCAAAGCATTCTCAACACCCGCATAGAACGAAAATGACGGGGAAAATTGACGCGTAGCCTGCAAATTCAATTGAGTAAAACCCGGTGCCTCGCCTGGACGTTGAAACAATTCCGGGTTCTTCTCCGTTCCTGGCAATCGCTGCGCGCCTACCCATTGAAACGTTGCATCTGCGAGCCACTGGCTCTGCTTTTCTGAGAGCGCCGAAGCATAGCTCCATTGAACAAATGAGCGGTGTTTTGAGACAAAGGGGTCCTGTGTAGGGTTCCCAGAGGCCCGATCTGTTTGAGCGTCGACCCAACGATAGGCAATGCGCAAATCAACCCGGCGGTGCACATCCCAATTGAATTCGGCCTGAGCGGATCGTGCAAAGGACTCGCCATTCAAATTGTACAGTCGAATCTGCTGGGCATCCGCATCGAGATCCACCACCACCTTATTCTCAAACCACGTATTGTAAACGTCCAGCGCGAGGGACGCGTCACGATAATTCAACCGAAATTTACTGGTCAAATTCAGTCCGGCATTCGTCGCAATTTCCGGCTGGAAATCACCGTATACATCGACATTCCATGTTCGCTGACTCGCCCATGAGCCCAGTTGTTCCATGTAGGGATTCGGCGTTCTGAAGCCACGTCCAGCAGCCAATTTGAGCGATGTGTTTTCAGTAGCGCTCCAACGAGCGTGCAATCGAGGACTCCAAAATCCACCGAACACATTGTGCTGATCGTAACGCACTCCAGCCACCACGCTCAAACGGTCCGCATGGTTCAAGGTGAATTCGAAAAAAGCGCCAGGAACGACCTCATCCCGCTGTTGGGAAACGCTCAACGTATCTAATTGTACCTTCTCGTCAAACTGATCTGAAACAAAGCTGACCCCTGTCGTGAACGCGCGATTGGTGTTGCCCAGAATTCCTGAGTACAAAACATTTCCTCGGAAAAATCGCTCGCTGCCCGTGTACTTCTGACGACCAAACTGGTGCGCATGTTGGTGATCTGAATACACAAACTGGGTTCCAATGCTTCTCCATTCGGCATCTGGGAAAACAAACCCTGTTTTCGCTGAAACCTCCATCCTGTCAATGGCCGTAACAGCCGACCACCCCGAGTCTGAGGGTGATGCCAGCAGGTCCATGACGCCTGACCAAGGCATGTCTTGATCAAAAGCAGCGACCTGTCCGGCAGCGGATTCCGTCTGGATCCAATTCACAGCATATTCGCCACGAATTCCACGATCACCGATGAACTTCCATTCGCTACGCCCGATATAGTTTCGCTTCAGTGGACCATCTAAAAATCCGTCAGAATTCCGATCGTTCAACTGGTCGTTGCGCACAGCATGCGTCAAAAGAGTCGTACTCCATCTCCGGCTAATTCGATGTTTGCTTACATGGTTCCACTCCAATCGTCCCGCAGCATTTCCGTAGATGTTGACATGAAGCGGGTCTGCATTTTCCGGATTCTTCAATGCTACATTGATCTGACCTGTCATGCTCTCGTATCCTTGAGTCACCGTTCCAGCGCCCTTGCTGATATGGATTTCATGGATCCAATCACCGGGAATGAACATCAATCCTTGAAGGACATTCAATCCACGGGGTCCTGGCAGGTTGTCAACTTGTATTTGGCTGTACTTGCCGTCGAGCCCCAACATACGGATCTGCCGTGTACCCGTCACAGCATCGGTAAACGAGGCATCCACAGATGCGTTGGTCTCGAAGGCTTCGGATAAATTGCAGCACGCTGCTTTTGCCATTTCCTTTCGGTTCAACGATTGAATGTTGAGCGGATTTAAAAGCGATATCTGCGTTGCGCTTCTTTCGGCAGTCACTTCTGCAGAGCCTAAACTCACTCCAGAATCCAGTGGAATATCGACATATGATTGGCCTGAATAAACCAGCCCTGCCGTTTGGTACCCCACCATACTGACCAAAAGGGTGTCTCCTAAATAAGATGAGACGATCTTAAAAAAACCAAAGCCATCACTGATTTCAACATTTTCTGGCGCACTAGACCAACGGACATACGCCCCGGGCAATGAAACATATTCCGGTTCATGCACCCCGCCTTTCTCAAGATCATGGCCTTCATGCGACTCGTAAAGAACTTTCCCCCGAAGGTTGTTCGTCTGTGCAAAAGCTGCAGTACCCAACCCGAAAATCAGTACCGCCAAATAGCAAATTTTCATACGATCAATGGTCGTGGTCTTGGCCCTCAGAACCACATGATGCTCCTTCTCTGTATTTACAGCACCCGTGCAATCCAGCATATTCTTGATCCGTCGCTTTCACTATATCCGTATCGTGTCCTGCTCTGGCAGCAACCGCGTGCAATTGTTCCACAGAAAATTTATCCGTTTTGTACGCTACGGTCAACTTCTTGGTCTCAAGATTCCAATCTACATTGAGAATGCCCGGCAAGTCGTAAGCCTTTTCTATGCGCGTTTCGCACATGCCACAAACACCGTCTACGTTGAACGTGAGCTCTGCTTTTTTCTGTCCGAATGCGGCACATGAAAAACAGAATAAACTGAGTGCGATGAAATATTTCATTTTTCAAAAGTACGAATAGACTGCTCTATTTGCTTCTAAAGGGTTGCCAACAATTTAAAACAACCCCGATTGAGCCTACTTCTTGCTCTTAACCGCGGCGCTCATGAAGTCGCGATTCATGCGCGCTATGTTGCTTAAATCAATGCCCTTGGGACACTCCACAGCACAAGCACCCGTATTCGTGCAGTTTCCGAAGCCTTCCTTATCCATCTGCTCCACCATGCGCTGAACACGTGACTCCCTTTCAGGCTGGCCTTGAGGTAAGAGCGCAAATTGAGAGACTTTCGCGGACACAAAGAGCATCGCTGAAGCATTCTTGCACGAAGCAACGCATGCTCCACAACCAATGCATGTCGCCGCACTAAACGCGTCATCAGCTTGTTCCTTCGGAACGGGAATCGCATTGGCATCAATCGTGTTGCCCGAGGTGTTGACAGAGATGTACCCCCCCGCTTGAATGACCCGGTCAAAAGCACTCCGATCGACCGTTAAATCCTTGATCACTGGAAACGCTTGTGCTCGCCAAGGTTCAATGGCAATGGTATCTCCATCATTGAATGAACGCATGTGCAACTGGCACGTAGTGACCCCTCGGCCTGGACCATGCGCTTCACCGTTGATGAACATGGAACACATTCCGCAAATGCCTTCACGGCAATCGTGATCAAACGCAACCGGCTCTCCGCCAGCGCGAATAATCTGGTCGTTGAGCATGTCCATCATTTCGAGGAACGACATGTCCGGAGACACCCCTTCCAATGCATGCGTGTCCATGTGTCCTGTCGCTTCCGGGCCGTCTTGGCGCCAAACTTTCAATGTCAGATTCATGACCTTCTTACTTGTAGCTGCGTTGCTTCAACTCGATGTTTTCAAAAACCAAATCCTCCTTGATCAACTTGGATTCACTGGGGTCTCCCGCGAATTCCCAAGCCGACACAAAAGCAAAATTCTCGTCATCCCGAAGAGCTTCTCCTTCCGGAGTTTGATGCTCTTCACGGAAATGCCCTCCACAGGATTCCTCTCGAGCCAATGCGTCCATGCACATCAACTCTCCTTGCTCTAAGAAATCGGCGACACGCCCTGCCTTATCCAGTTCTGGATTGTAACTCGTCGCATTTCCTGGAACACGAACGTCCTTCCAAAATTCCTCACGCAATGCGCGAATGTCCGCGATCGCCTTTTTGAGACCGGCTTCGTTTCGCGACATTCCACATTCATTCCACATGATGCGGCCTAAACGTCGGTGGAAATCATCAACTGGCTTGGACCCGTTGTTGTTGATGAGATGGTCAATGCGCTCCTGCACCGCCTTTTCTGCCGCTTCAAACTCGGCTGAGTTTGATGAGATCGCCCCTGTGCGAATGTCATTTGCCAGGTAATCCCCAATGGTATAAGGCAATACGAAATAGCCGTCAGCCAGTCCTTGCATCAAAGCAGAAGCGCCCAGTCGATTCGCTCCGTGATCGGAAAAGTTGGATTCGCCTGTTGCATACAACCCCGATACGGAGGTCATCAGATTGTAATCCACCCAAAGCCCCCCCATGGTATAGTGAACCGCAGGATAAATCTTCATCGGTGTTTCGTAAGGATTGTCCGCTGCAATCTGCTTGTACATGTCGAAGAGGTTGCCATACTTCGCTTTCACCACCTCCTTGCCCAATGTGACAATCTCTTCAGTCGATGGTTGAGACAGCCCGCGAATGCTCGCTTCTGTTTTGCCGTAACGTTTGAACGCGCTGGCGAAATCCAAGAAGACGGCTTCCCCCGTCTTATTCACGCCAAAGCCCGCGTCGCAGCGCTCCTTGGCGGCACGAGAAGCGACGTCCCGTGGGACCAAATTTCCGAATGCAGGATACCGCCGTTCCAAATAGTAATCCCGATCAGCCTCTGCAATCTCCAATGCTGTTTTCGTTCCCTTCCGAATTGCTTCGGCGTCCTCCTTCTTCGCCGGAACCCAAATGCGACCATCGTTGCGCAAAGACTCCGACATCAATGTCAGTTTCGATTGATGCTCACCAGACACCGGAATGCACGTCGGGTGAATTTGCGTGAAGCACGGGTTGGCCATATGAGCGCCTTTTTTATGCGCCTTCCAAGCTGCCGACACATTCGATCCCATGGCATTCGTGCTCAAGAAGAACACATTGCCGTAACCGCCGGTTGCCAATACAACCGCGTGCGCTGCGTGACGCTCCAATTCTCCCGTAACCAAATTCCGAGCGATGATTCCACGGCATTTGCCATCGACCATAACCACATCCATCATTTCGTGGCGGGTCAACATGTCGACCTTGCCTTTGGAAATCTGGCGGCTTAACGCTGAATAGGCTCCCAACAAGAGCTGCTGGCCTGTCTGGCCCTTCGCATAGAAGGTTCGAGAGACCAACACTCCTCCGAAGGATCGGTTGTCCAACAGACCTCCGTACTCACGCGCAAACGGAACACCCTGTGCGACGCATTGGTCAATGATGTTGGTTGAAACCTCCGCCAAGCGATGCACGTTGGCCTCTCGGCTTCGGTAATCTCCTCCTTTGACCGTGTCATAGAATAAGCGGTGCACCGAGTCCCCATCGTTTTGATAGTTTTTCGCAGCGTTGATTCCGCCCTGAGCAGCGATTGAGTGAGCTCGTCGTGGGGAATCTTGGAAGCACAGCGCCTTGACATTGTACCCCATTTCAGCAAGGGATGCCGCAGCAGAACTGCCGGCAAGTCCTGTTCCTACAACAATGACGTCAATGGAGCGCTTATTGGCCGGATTTACCAGCTGAATGTCATCCTTGTACTTCGTCCACTTGTCGGCCAATGGGCCTTCTGGAATTTTGGAATCGAGCATCGTTTCGAAACTTTAAAGCTGGATAAAGAAAAGGTAAACTGGAATGCTAGCGAACAGCGTTGGAACGCCGATGCCAAACAACAAACCCGCCCGCTCAATCAGCGGAGAATATTTTGAATGGCGCAATCCCAAAGATTGAAAGCCACTTTGAAAACCGTGAATCAAGTGAAAGCCCAAGGCAAACTGCGCCAACACATATCCCGCAACGGCTAGACCTGCTAACCCGTTTTCAGGACCAAAAAAGGTCATGACGACCGTATGCAGATCCTTCAGCCCATCAGATTCTCCAATTGGACCAAAGTGCATCACGTACCAAAAATTTTGCATGTGACTCACCAAAAACACCAAGATGATGGTTCCTAGGATGCCCATGTTTCGGCTGGACCATGAGGCGTTGGCAGAACCTTTTTCTTTCACATACCCCGTTGGTCGCGCTTTGCGGTTCTGCATTGTGAGGGCAATGCCATCCACAACGTGAAACAAAACCGCCGCATACGTCAGGTAGCTAAGCAATTTAACCAGCGGGAAGGTGGTCATAAAATGAGCGTATTCGTTGAAGGCCAATTGCCCTTCAGCGCTTGTATTGAACAGCTGCAAGTTGCCTGCTAAGTGTCCCAAAAGGAAGAGGCATAGAAAAAGCCCTGACAGGGCCATTACATATTTCTTGGCAAGAGACGAACGCAAAATTCCTGAGTTACTCATGGTAGAATCCAATTGGATTCTTCAAAGATAACATGATGACCTCCGGCTACCAACGCATCACCAGACGAAGGCCGCAAGGCTGTTCTCCTTCGGGATGAAAAGGGGCGCCTCGGTTATCGAAGCGCCCCCACCATCAAGACTCCACAGACTCTACTGGACGGCGATCAAGCATCAACATTTCGCTCGCCACGATCTCCGTAACGTAACGCGTATGCCCCTCACTATCTTCGTAAGTGCGGTAAGCCAGACGGCCTTCGATGGCAATTTCCGCGCCCTTTTTGAGGTATTGACCAGCGACATCCGCCAGCGCACCCCACGTGACCACATCGTGCCACTGTGTGCGCTCCACACGTTCACCCTCACCATTGCGGAAGATTTCGTTGGTCGCTACCGGAAAAGAGCATTTGGTCTTGCCTTCATCGAAGCTCATCAATTCGGGGTCTTTCCCGAGACGTCCAATCAATTGGACCTTATTTCTAAGTGCATTCATTTGGTTAATTATTCTTGGCCAAACATCCGACGGTCACTTGCGTCTAGTCGTAACCCGAACGGATACGTTCACCAATTGACACAAGGGGTTTGTCGGCGCGACGAGCGTGTATCTTTGCCCCCACATCTGAACAGTTTCAATGGCTTCTAAAATCCGCGTCCGTTTCGCTCCTAGTCCGACCGGCCCTCTACACATGGGCGGTGTCCGAACGGCTTTATACAACTACCTCTTCGCTAAGAAACATGGTGGAGATTTCTTGCTTCGCATCGAAGACACCGATCAAAAACGCTTCGTTCCGGGAGCCGACACGTACATCCAAAAAGCCCTTGAATGGTGCGGGATTCCGCCTTCTGAGGGCGATGGAATCGGAGGTGACCACGGGCCGTATAAACAATCCGATCGCAGTGCGTTGTATGCCACCGAATTGAACCGATTGCTCGAGACAGGCAACGCATACAAAGCCTTCGATACGTCCGAAGAAATGGATGTCCTTCGAAAGGCCGCCGAGAAAAACGGAGACGTCTGGCAATACGACGCCAGTACGCGGATGTCCATGCGGAATTCCTTGTCATTAAGCGCTGACCAAATGGCTCAATTGGAGGAAAACAACACCCCCTACACCATCCGTTTTCGCATGCCGGACGCCGCTCGAGATTATGGGTTCAACGATGCCATACGCGGCCACATTATCGTTTCAACGGGTGTCCTCGACGACAAGGTCCTGATGAAAACAGATGGATTGCCCACCTACCATCTCGCCAACGTGGTCGATGATCATCACATGGCCATCAGCCATGTTATTCGCGGAGAAGAGTGGCTTCCAAGCGCACCCCTTCACGGCCTACTGTATGAAGCCTTTGGATGGGATGCTCCCGTCTTTGCGCATTTGTCATTGATCTTGAAACCAACCGGAAACGGAAAGTTGAGCAAGCGCGATGGCGATCAAGGAGGCTTCCCCATCTTTCCTTTGAATTGGGAAGATCCGCAAACAGGTGTGGTGTCAAGCGGTTATCGAGAGCAAGGCTATCTGCCCGAGGCTTTCATCAACATGCTCCTCCTCTTGGGATGGAGCAGCGGTGATGAGAAAGAGTTGTTTTCGATGGAAGAAGCCATCGCCGCATTTGAATTGGAAGGCGTCACCAAATCTGGGGCACGTTTCAATCCGGATAAAACCAAGTGGTTCAACGAACAGTACTTGCGTCAACTTCCAACGGACGCTGCTGTTGCTGCGTTCCGAGAGAGCGCGAAGGGTGAAGTCGATCAATGGGATGATGCCCGGTGTATTCATGTATTGAATATGATGCTCGAACGCGTCAGCTTCATGCACGAGATCAGCGCACATCGGTATCTTTTTGAGGCGCCTGCAACGTTAGACGAGAAGCTTGTGGCTAAAAAGTGGAAGCCTGAAACAGCAGGCTATGTGCTTCAATTGAAAGCGGTTTTGGCATCCGTCGAGTCTTTTGATTCGAGCAGCATAGAAACGGAATTCAAAGCATTCCTAGAGGAAAACAACTTGGGGTTTGGAGCCGTCTTATTGCCCTTTAGACTGGTTCTTACGGGCACAGGAGGCGGGCCGTCTATGTTTGATTTCGCTTCTTTTTTAGGCCGTGAAGAAACGATGCGCCGCATCGATCTTGGACTGGCGAAAGTCAGCTAAACTGCATCTC
>Ga0115570_10004511_pt1 | contig 9958 bp, 6 predicted proteins | sample COGITO_mtgs_1205_3_FD_87294 | JGI IMG/M metagenome (GOLD analysis project Ga0115570, IMG submission 87294) | Pelagic marine microbial communities from North Sea - COGITO_mtgs_120524 | ecosystem: Environmental > Aquatic > Marine > Epipelagic | place: Germany:Helgoland, sampling site Kabeltonne...
AATGCGATCGAGAAGGGCAAGTTCGATCCGAGCCTGCCACTGGCCTTTGCAATGGCGCGCCTGTTTGGCTGCGCCATTGAGGAGATTTTTAGCGAAGCGTAAGTCAGCCGCGCGTGGTAAGAAAGAGCATTCTAACGATTACGCCCCAACGCGTCGTGACTGGTAACCCAGTCACCGGCGACCACGGCACTCATCAGTGAAACCTCTCCCGCAAGCACTGTGGCGCCGATAATTTCCGCCAGCTTGTTAACCTTACCCGCGCCATTGCAGTCGAGCATATTCAAGCACTCCTGCTGCGTCGGCAAACCTGTTCCGCCACCATAGGTCGCGACAATTAATGAAGGCAAGGTGATCGACAGATAATAGTCACCCTCGGCATTAATATCGGCATAAACAATGGATGAAGAGGATTCGGCGACATTAGCAGCATCCTGACCAGTGGCAATAAAGACCGCGGCAATACCGTTGGCGGCATGGGCACCAGTACTCGATGAGCCGGCCATAAAGCTGCCCACCTGGGTGATCTGGCGCGATTTAAACAGTACCTCTGCGGAGACACCCATGACCTTTTCCAACAGTGCATTGGGAATCACCACTTCGGCGACAACACGCTTACCGCGGCTGTGTAGTGTATTAATTTGCGAGTGTTTCTTATCGGTGTCCATGGCGCCGGAGAGCATATAGCGCTGGATACCGGGATAGGTTTTCATAATCCATTCACAGGCAACAAAGGTGGCCTTGCCAACCATATTTTGTCCTGCGGCATCGCCGGTGGTGAAATTAAAGCGCAGATAGCGCATCCGTGCGGCGGCATACTGTTCGATATTGCGCAACTTGCCAGACGAGGTTGTGGTCTCCGCCTGCGCGGCAATCTGCTCAAAGTTCTGCTCAACCCAGAGGCCAAACTCACGTGCTTCACGGGCATCGTTGAAAATAAATACCGGTGCGCGCTGCATCGCATCATCCACCACGGTGACTTTGACGCCACCGGATTCACGCAACAGCCGCGCGCCGCGGTTATAGCTTGCAATCAAAGTTCCCTCACTAGTCGCCATCGGCACATAGAACTCGCCATTGGCATGCTCACCATTGACTAGCAGCGGGCCAATCAATCCCATTGGCACCTGTGCCACACCGATAAAGTTTTCGATATTGCCGGCCGTGAGAGCCGGGTCGACAGAGTAATGACCAATATGGTTTAAGGTTGTCGCAGTTTTTTGTGCGACAAAATCACGCCGTTGCCCGGCCATTTTTTCAGTGTAATCGTTGTCGCTATCTCTCGGGATCCTGTCTGACATGGTTGCTGCTCTCGTTATTATTTTTTGCATTAAAGGTCATGGCTACGGAGTCTGAAATACCAGCCCCATTAAAGCAAGACTCCCGAGCCAAAGACAGACTCTATAAAGACAGCTTGGCCAAAGGATACACTGTTGTTTATGATGGCAGTCATTAAAAATACTGCGCAAAATACTCATCACCAGCGCTCATTCTTTTCCGGAGATTCCCAGCATGTCAGGCAACAAAACTCTCGATGCCGTGATTATCGGCGGTGGCCACAATGGCCTGGTCTGCGCCTACTACCTCGCGCGCACAGGGATGCGCGTCAAAATTTTTGAGCGCAGGGGAATAGTCGGTGGCGCCGCTGTCACGGAAGAATTCCACCCTGGATTTAGAAACTCTGTTGCTAGCTACACTGTCAGCCTGCTCAATCCCGAGGTCATTAAAGAAATGCGTCTGGCCGAGCATGGCCTGGAGATTCTCAAGCGCCCCATTGCCAACTTTATGCCCCTTGATGATGGCCGCTATTTAAAACTCGGTGGTGGTCTGGCACGCACACAGGAGGAATTCAGGAAGTTCTCTCCGCGAGATGCCGAACGTCTGCCGGAATACTATGACCGCATCGAGGCGGTAGCAGACGTGTTGCGCGACCTCTCCACCAAGACGCCACCCAATCCCAAACGCGGTATTCGTGCGGCACTGCAGACTGCCCTGCAACTTTGGCCGGTGGCCCGCAGCAGCAACCAACTGCACCAGGATCTTCTCGATCTGTTTACCAAGAGTGCGCGCTCGTTTCTCGATGGCTGGTTTGAAAGCGAGCCGGTTAAAGCCATCTTTGGCTTCGATGCAATCGTTGGCAACTACGCCAGTCCCGACACCCCCGGATCAGCCTATGTGCTGCTGCATCATGTATTTGGTGAGGTCAACGGTGAGAAAGGCGCATGGGGCCATGCAGTTGGTGGCATGGGTGCCATCACTCAGGCTATGCGCCAAGCCTGTGAAGCAGAGGGAGTTGAAATTGTCACCGATGCACCGGTCGCCGAAGTACTTGTCGACAATGGCAGCACGACCGGTGTAATACTTGAGAACGGCGAAAAGATTTACGCCAAGCGAGTGATCTCAAACGTCAACCCCAAACTACTCTACGGCAGCATGATTGCCGAGTCAGAACTGGAGCCGGAATTTAAGCGCCGCATGGATGGCTACAAATGTGGTTCTGGCACGTTCCGGATGAATGTTGCGCTCTCAGAGCTTCCTGACTTCACCGCACTGCCCGGCAAAGACCAAGCGGAACATCATCAGTGCGGCATCGTGATCGCACCCAGTCTCGATTATATGGATCGCGCCTATTTGGATGCCAAACTCCACGGCTGGTCTAAGCGACCAATTGTCGAGATGTTAATACCGTCAACGCTGGATAACAGTCTGGCACCACCCGGACAACATGTGGCGTCTCTTTTCTGTCAGCAGTTCGCACCGCAATTGGCGGATGGCCAATCCTGGCATGACTGCCGCGAGGCCGCCGCGCAAACCATCATCGATACGGTCACAGAGTTTGCGCCCAACTTCAGAGACGCCATTGTCGGCCAGATGATTCTTTCACCGCTGGATCTGGAAGAAAAACTCGGCCTGGTGGGCGGCGATATCATGCATGGTGTGATGACTTTGGATCAGATGTGGGCAGCGCGCCCGGTGATGAACCACGGAGATTACCGCGGTCCACTTAAAGGTCTTTATATGTGTGGTGCCGGCGCCCATCCCGGCGGCGGTGTCACCGGTCTGCCCGGTCGCAATGCTGCGCGTGAAGTACTGAAAGACCGATAAGCACCAGCCGACTTATCAGATTAGTCGGCTGATGAGGTCAGATTGCCCAATATTTTTTTGCCTGGGCTAATCCCTTCGATACGGATCCCATACTTCACCACATGTTGCCCGGCAACCAGCACATGCTGAATGCCACTTGATGGCTGGTAGGGATCTCCATAGTCGGCATTGGCTGCAACGGTAGTGGCATCAAAAATCACAATATCTGCATCGGCGCCAATCTGTAGCCGACCTTTGCGTTTAAATACCGGCGAGGCCTGCTCCATCCACTGCGCCTGATAGAGGCTCATCTTTGCCAGCGCCTCACTGAGGCCAAACAGCTGCCTGTCACGCACATAGTGTCCAAGTACCCGGGCAAAGGTTCCCGCCACATTGGGGTTGGTCGCAATACGTGTATCAACCGCGGGTATCGCATCGGTCGAGACCATCATTCGAGGCCACTTCAGCGCCGTTTCCATCCACGGTTCTTTCACATAGTGATGGTTAACCGCGCCTGCGGGCTCCTCTTTGGCATACTTCTCCCAGCTCTCTTTCGTCAGCCATTCCCCTGTAGCCACCCACTGCACATCCTCATAGCTGATATCAAAAATGGCCTGCCAGTCGCGACGCCGGAACACATCCGCGGCGATGCTGGTGCCACCCGCGGCATAAGAGAGTGTCTCGGTAGTGATATTGGCGCCCTCCCGATTGGCCTGATCAATCATCGCCAGCCAGTCGCCGATGCGACCCATGGCGTTGTGGGTGATATGACAGACAAACAGCGGTGCCCCGGTGGACTTGGCCAGTTCAATCACCTCGACAAGCCCCGCCGGATCGCCGGTGTAACCGCGACGCACATGTACATGGATCGGCACCTCTCGCGCTGCCGCCACCTCAAATAACATACGCAGTTCAGCGTCGGAAACCGCTTCGGTCATATAGTCCAGCAGCACACCAATACCGAGACCGCCCTGGTCGATCCCCTGATTGATCAGCACTCGCATCTGCTCAATTTGCTCAGCTGTGGCCGGTTGCATCCAGGCCGCGCTGCCCATCACCACACTCTGTTTGCCCGCAAAGATATAGGGTTGGTCAATGCCTTCAATTACCTTGATCCGCACCGCGAAGTGGCCAACTGAAGAACCGTAATTAATCTGCGCACCATCGCGAAAATGTTCGCCATAGAAACTGATCGGGAAAGACCCAGCCTCCAGATCCAACTGCGTGGTGATGCCATCGAGGAGATTAAAATGCTGACCCAGCAGAGTTGGCGTGTGGCTGTGTATATCGATAAACCCGGGCGCAACCACCTGGCCAGCGGCATCAATGGCGGCAGTGCCGGTTAGCGGCTGTTCGGAGATCTCGACAATGGTGCCATCGCGGATGCCAATATTGCGCTGCGCATCGAGCGCGGTTTCAGGGTCAATCACGCGGCCGTTGGCAATCACCAGGTCATAGCTGACTGACTTATCAAACAAACTGCTATTTAGCAGTGTGACAATGAAAAACGCCGCGACAAAAATCACCTGCAGGAACAGTGCCACCCTGCTGATCTGTAACGCTCTTTTTCCCCTCATAGAATCCACCCTGATTTTATAATTATATTTTTTAATATCGCTCAAGACGCTTGAATCAGAAGGCAGCAATCCCAGTCTGTGCCCGACCCAAGGTTAAACCATGAATATCATGGGTGCCCTCGTAGGTGTTAACTGTCTCCAGGTTCATCATATGGCGCATCACCGGATACTCGCTAGAGATACCATTGCCACCAAGCATATCGCGCGCCTTGCGCGCGATATCCAGCGCTTTGCCACAGGAGTTGCGCTTGATCAGCGAGATCAGTTCCGGGGCGATATTATTATCATTCATCAACTGACCAGCGCGCAGACAACCCTGCAGGGCAAGACTGATCTCGGTCTGCATATCTGCCAGTTTAATCTGAATCAATTGATTAGCCGCCAGTGGTCGATCGAACTGCTTGCGTTCGAGCGTGTAGGAACGCGCCGTATGCCAGCAGGCTTCCGCGGCACCCATGGCGCCCCAGGCGATGCCATAGCGCGCATTATTAAGACAGCCAAACGGGCCTTTCAAGCCCTTAACATTGGGCAGCAACTGGCTCTCGGGGACAAACACATCCTCCATTACTATCTGACCGGTAGTTGAGGTGCGCAGCGAAAGTTTACCTTCGATCTTTGGTGTGCTGAGGCCAGCCATGCCCTTGTCGAGAATAAAACCGCGAATCTCATCGTTGTCGGTTTTGGCCCAAACCACAAACACATCGGCAAACGGACTATTAGAAATCCACATCTTAGCGCCGCTTAAACGAAAGCCCCCCTCCACGCTGCGGGCACGGGTGACCATGACGCCGGGATCAGAGCCATAATCGGGTTCGGTTAAACCAAAGCAACCAATAAACTCGCCCGTGGCCAGTTTCGGTAGATATTTTTCGCGCTGCTCCTCACTGCCATAGGCATAGATCGGATACATCACCAGAGACGACTGCACGCTCATCATTGAACGATAACCGGAATCAACGCGTTCGATCTCTCTCGCCACCAGCCCGTAACTGATGTAGTCCATACCGGCACAGCCATAGCCTTCAATAGTCAGCCCCAACAAACCCATCTCACCCATCTGGCGAAAGATACTCGGATCAGTGGTCTCATTTTGAAATGCTTCGCGAACACGAGGCTGCAGGTGCTCCTGAGCATAGTGCCGGGTCGAATCGCGAACCATACGCTGCTCATCGGATAACTGCTGTTCGAGAAGAAACGGGTCTTCCCAGTTCAAGCGCTGCCAGGATTTACTATTGCCCATCAAGAGACTCCACCAAGGTGATTATGTGACCGCGCAAGCGTATCAAAACTTATGCTATTTATCTTCGCCCTTTGGGGTAGGTTTAGCTGCTATTTTGTCGAATGCTATTTTATCGGGTGTTGAAATGGCGGCTGACGTTCAAGGTAACAAAAGAACTTGGTATTTTTATACGGCAACTTCATAAACCCAGAAACACCGAGACCCTCGATATCGGGAAGCGCGGCAAGAATGCCCTCGAGACAGTCGCAAAACGCCTGTTCCTGAGAGGTGTCCAGCAAGGTCAGATAGTTATGTATTTTAAGATCCAGTTCCACCGCTTCAAAAATAATACAGCCGGTATGGTGAATCTGATTCATCTTTGCCAATACCTGCATAATTGACTCAGGCAGCTGCAAGCGTTCGTCCGGATCAGTGCCGTCCTCAAAATAGGAGTGCAACCGCGTCTCACCCTGATCCGCCGCGCTGGCCCGTTGCGCTGCGGCACTAATATCAAAGGGTATTTGCAGATCGGGCTTGGCAATAAATGGCTGACCCAAATAGTCACGACTGATATGTAAGGTTTTGCGAGCATCAAACATACAACTTTTAAACACCCCCTTCTTACTGATCGCGCGACCCAGATGCACAACATTATTGATCGCCGAAATCAGCGCCGGCTCAAGCTGTCCATCATAAAGATTAAGACTGGAATCAATATAGACACCGCCATCGTCCCAGTTAAAGGCCAGACCACCGACAACCGGATAGCGGCCAAGATGGCCGACAGCAATCACAAAGGCTTTTTCAGTATCACCCATTCCAGAGAGGTAATTGCGGTACTGACCATAGAGGCCGAGGTCACCAACCAGGGGATGGTGCAGGTAATTCGGCTGTGCCAGAAATGCCTCGGCACCAATTTCCTGCCGCAAAAATCCCTTGCGCGAGCTGTAGACCACGGTTTCCAGTTGTTTATCGGATGTGACTACCGCCAAGGGGATCAGAGCCTTTTCCTCCCTGGCCGGCACTCGTGGGCGCGTCACAATATGCTTCATATAGCGCATATTGGCAAACAAGTAGTCACCTGCACGGCGCCGCACTGTCGCATCGTTATCCAGCATAGCCGCCACTGTGCGGGCAAATTCAATCGGCAGATCCAATGATTGCGGTGTAATCACATCTTTACCAAAACGACTGCCCTGCCCTGACGCCAGAGCATAGAGCGTGCCGGCCAATCCCTGCTCATCAAAGCGTGGTGATGAAAAAGCTCCCTGCAGCTGCTCTTCACCAATAAAGTAGATATCCCCAAGCTTGGCATTGGTCTGTTGGACCCCGGCGTTCATGGCGTCCAGACCCACACTGTCGGCGCGCTGCCCCTGAGCATCATACTGCGCCACCACCGCCGCGCCCCAATCGATGAGCGAGACTGTTTCGCTATCACTATCAAACATAATATTCGAAGGTTTGATGTCACCGTGAACGATGATCGCGGTGCCGCGGTTGTTGCGCAGACGCAGCAGAATATCCGTCATTTGCGCGGCGATTTTTAAAATCAGTCTCGGTTCAAGGCGGCCCACACGACGAGCATATTCCTGCAGTGTGATACCCGGCGCTCGCGACATCATCAAAATTGACTGGCCACGCAAATGCTGAAAAGCGATATATCTGGGGATGCCTTTGTGCTCAACCTGACTGAGCATAAAGCCCTCTTCTTCGAGACGATCCTTAATGTGTTGGGGCAGAGTAATCCGAGAAAATTTGAATACGTACTGACTAGGGTTTGATTCGCTGCTGGCCGCACTGGTACCGGCAAAGACAAAGCCATACGCGCCATTGCCAATTAACTCGATATTGCGATAACCAAGACGAATTAATTGCGACTCACAGAGCCGCAACCAGTCTTTTAACTTGCGCGCATCTTTGTGGCTAAGCAGATAAAAAGACTGTTCTTCATTGATATAAAAATGCTGTAGATTTTTGCTCTCATAGAGACCCACTACTCACTTTCCCCCTCTCCAGTCGGCCCGTGCACTAGTCAATTCATGCCGCGCTGTTTTCTCATTCTCAGTGGTCTGATCAGAGTAGTCTAGATCATCTCCGCAAGCATGGTGGATGGCTGTTCGAGATACCCTTTCCAGCAGTTATTGAAACGCGCAATAGTACCGCCATCGATAATCCGATGATCGCCCGACCAGCTGACTGTCATAATCTGACGCGCGACAACCTCAGCCTGCTGATTAAATCGCGGCAGCGACTGAATTTTGCCCAGCGCCACAATCGCCACTTCAGGTTTATTGATAATCGGCGTCGCAACTGTACCGCCGATGGCACCGATATTTGAAATAGTAATGGTTCCACCCTTCAGCTCGGCGGGATCAATTTTGCCGCTTCGCGCCGCCTCAGTGAGCTGCATCACCCGCGTGGCAATATCGAGAACGCTGCGCTGCTCAACGGATTTAATATTTGGCACCAGCAGACCACCGGCACCGTCTACTGCCATACCAATATTGTGATTGACGAGATAAGTCAGCTCAGTGAATTCCCCATTGGCACGACTATTCATGATTGGAAACTGCTTGAGTGCCAAGGACAGCGCCTTGATAAACAGCGGCATCAAAGTAATTTTAAATGTCTCGTCGCCATGCCGTTCATTCAATGAGCGACGCAGGGCCACCAGCTCGGTGATATCCAACTCGTCGACAAAGGTAAAGTGCGGAATCGTCGCCACCGACTCGGCCATGCGCTCGGCCATAATTTTGCGCACGCCTTTTATCACCTCAACCCGATCCCCAATCGCTGAAACGCCTGCGACTAACCCTTGCCTGTCCAACTGATCGGCGGCGAGAAAATTCAGCACATCTTCTTTTAACACCCGGCCCTGTTTTCCCGTACCTGAAATGGTCGCCAAATCGAGTTGATGTTCTCGAGCCATTTTGCGCACCGCCGGTGTGGTCAGTACCTTGGTGCTTGAGGTCCCTGATAACTGATCAGCTACTTGATCCTTATTAGCCGGTGACCCCATATTAGTCGGTGACCCCCTATTAGCCGCGGCACTCTGATCAAGCTCGGTTTGCGGCGGCGTTGGCAACGGTCGAGCTTGGCTGTCGTCGGCACCCGACTCAAGGTTATCGGACTCGGCATCAATCTCCAGTGTAAAAAGGGGCGAGTGCACCTTGGCAATATCGCCTTCGGCATAGTGCAGGCTGGTAACACGGCCGTTATACATTGAGGGAATCTCAACAATCGCCTTGTCGGTGCTGACATCGACAACAATCTGATCTTCCTCAATAAGGTCGCCCTCGCGCACCTTCCACTCAATGACTTCGCACTCGACAATGCCTTCGCCAATATCCGGCAGAATAAATTCTTTTTTCATGCTCTACTCCTGGTTGCCGCTACTGTCCCGAAAAACTCTTGCTCAATAATTGCGAGTTAATAGTTACACTTTAATAAATACTTTTTAATAATTAATGGCAGCTTTGATCGCTTCAAAAATTTTTAACTGATCAGGTAAATAATGTTTCTCTAGGACCAGCGGAAATGGAGTATCCACTCCGGTCACCCGCAAGATCGGCGCCTCCAGGTTGAGAAAACACTGCTCCTGAAGCGTCGCGGCAATCTCGCCGGCAAAGCCACCGGTCAGCGGTGCCTCGTGACTGATCAGCAGACGACCGGTTTTACGCAGTGAGGCCGCGACAGTGTCGCGATCCCAGGGTAACAAGGTGCGCAGATCGATAACCTCACAAGAGATTCCTTCAGCCGCTGCCAGCGCTGCAGCCTTATTAAGCTGAACCATCTGGGCACCCCAGCCAAGCAACGTAATATCCGTGCCCACCTGCACCACTTCAGCAACGCCCAATGGCAACTGATAGTCCACTGTCGGCACATCCCCGGTGGAGGCGCGATAGATTGCCTTGGGCTCAAAAAAGATCACCGGATCCGGATCACGGATCGCAGCAAGCAACAGCCCCTTGGCCTGATAAGGATTGCTGGGAATAACAACCTTGAGCCCTGGAGTATGACAAAAATAGGCTTCGGGAGATTGCGAGTGATAGAGCCCACCATCAATACCACCTCCGTAGGG
>Ga0115570_10004512_pt1 | contig 9957 bp, 8 predicted proteins | sample COGITO_mtgs_1205_3_FD_87294 | JGI IMG/M metagenome (GOLD analysis project Ga0115570, IMG submission 87294) | Pelagic marine microbial communities from North Sea - COGITO_mtgs_120524 | ecosystem: Environmental > Aquatic > Marine > Epipelagic | place: Germany:Helgoland, sampling site Kabeltonne...
AGACCCTCTTCTGGGAATAGCTCGTCCTCTGGGAATAGTTCGGTATCTGCTAAGGCTGAAGGTTCTTTATCCGCTGAGGGCTCTTTAATAGCTGAGGGCTCTATATCCGCTGAGAGCTCTTCATATGCTGAGGGCTCTTTATTCGCTGAAGGCTCTATATCCGCTGAGGGCTCTATATCCGCTGAGAGCTCTTCATATGCTGAGGGCTCTATATCCGCTGAGGGCTCTATATCCGCTGAAGGCTCTTCATATGCTGAAGGCTCTTGATATGCTGAAGGCTCTGGCACTGCAGCAACAATCTGCTCGGCAGGCTGGCTGGCTGGTGCGCTATCTTGAGTTTGCTCTGGGCCATTGATACCGATTTGATTGGCAACAATATAACCCTGTTCTTGGCCAATATCGCTTGCTGTGGGCAGCCGTAGTACGGCACCCTTTTTCATATTATTGGCATTGCCATTTACAAAGGCTTTGGGGTTCTGGCTATACAGGGCGTCCATGGTCTGCAATATAGTCATGCCCTGGGGGCGCAGCCTTTTGGCTACATTCCACAATGTGTCGCCGACCACTACCCGGTGCTCTGGGCCGCTAAACTGGCTGGCGGAGCTTGGTGAGTTGCCCCTGTCTGCTGTGGACTGCTGAACTGCTGCCGGGGTCGCCTGGCCGCTGTAATCGGGGAGGTCCAGCAGCAATGTGTATTCGCGCATCATGCGCCCGGAGGGCCATTCCAGCTCAACCAATAAGTCTAGATAGGGCTCGGTTAGGGGCTCTGTACTGCTGACCTGGATCACCCGGTCGCCCGCGGCGTTGCGGGTGACCAGAAATTTAAGCTGGGTAAGGTATGGGTCCCGGCTGACGCCGGCCTGGGTAAAAGCCGCGGGAGATGCCAGCTGGGCCAGCAACATGCCTTCTTCAACGCCATCGACATTGGTCAGGGCTATCTCGGCCACCAGGGGCTCGTTGAGCGCAGATTTAAGCGTAATGTCGCCGAACCCCACAGCCATGGCGGCAACGGAGTTAAGTAGAGCAGTTATCAGTAACGCTTGTAGCAGCCTGGCCGACCATTTTATGGTTATCATCATATTTTCCTGTAAAACACGGCGCTTTTTACAAAGTCAGCCCGTTAATCCTTTAAGTGAACTGAGCGAAAATTTTTAGGTACTAAATTCTAGACCTTACAGTGAAATATTCTAGTCATACTTGCATTATTTGTCCGATTAATTGCAAAAACTCCGAAAAAAAGAGTCAAACACCGGTTTTAACCAGCGACTGACTCTTTTTGGCAGCAAAAAACTGTTTTGGATCTAGCTTTCGACCAATATTCTGAGCATACGGCGCAATGGTTCTGCGGCACCCCAAAGTAGCTGGTCACCCACGGTAAATGCCGACAGGTATTGCTCGCCCATATTCATTTTGCGCAGACGGCCTACGGGCACGTCCAGGCCTCCAGTAACGGCAGCTGGGGTTAACTGAGCTACTGTGGGCTCTTTGTCATTGGGTATCACTTTGGCCCATTGATTGGCCTCGGCCAGCATGGACTGAATTTCATCCATGGGCACATCCTGAGTCAGCTTGATAGTCAGTGCCTGGCTGTGACAGCGCATGGCGCCAATTCGCACGCACAGGCCATCCAGAGGCACTGGGTTGCCTTGGCGATTGAGGATTTTGTTGGCCTCGGCCTGATTTTTCCACTCTTCGCGGCTCTGACCATTGTCCAGCTGGGCATCTATGTAGGGCAGCAGGCTGCCGGCCAGGGGGTAGCCCCAGTTATCCACGGGGAAGCTGTGGCTGCGCAGAGAATCGGTCACCTGGCGATCTATATCAAGAATCGCTGAGGCTGGGTTGGCCAGGGCATCAGCGGCAGAGGAATAAATAGTGCCCATTTGATTAATCAGCTCGCGCATATTCTGCGCGCCAGCCCCTGAGGCTGCCTGATAGGTCATGGAGGTGGCCCATTCCACCAGGTTGGCATTGAACAACCCACCCAGACTCATCAGCATCAGGCTCACGGTGCAGTTGCCGCCAATATAGTCTTTAACGCCGTTGGCCAGGCCGTCTCTGACCACATTCATATTAACCGGGTCGAGTACGATAATGGAGCTATCTTCCATACGCAGGGCGGAGGCGGCGTCGATCCAGTAGCCGTTCCAGCCGGCGTTGCGCAGCTGTGGATACACCTCTTTGGTGTAGTCGCCACCCTGGCAGGTGATAATAATGTCCATTTGCTGCAGGGCGTCGATATCAAAGGCACTTTGCAGGGGCGATATGTCTACGCCTACATCTGGCCCGGGCTGGCCGGCCTGGGAGGTGGTAAAGAATATGGGTTCGATATGGGCGAAGTCGTTTTCTTCGCGCATGCGGTCGATCAGTACTGACCCAACCATGCCGCGCCAACCGATTATTCCTGTTTTGTTCATCTGTCTTAACCCTTTGTTTTATATATAAAAAACGTTTACTGCTTTGGTGCTGCTGGTTTGTGCCGGGCTTGAGGCCGGTGTTTATATTGCTGACACGCCGTGAATACATCCATGTAGGCTCCGCGTCAGCAATATAATCACCAGCCTCAAGCCATCAAGTCAGTGCCACATTCAAAAAAACTTGCTCGGTGTTGCAGCAAAGTCATGGCAACCCTTTACGATCAATCAGGGCCCGCTTATGGTTTGGTTATTTTCAGATTGAGAGAGCGCACTGTCTGAGCGCAGCGAGTTGCGCGAACGCTGAAAATAACCAAACCATGGGACCGATCGTAAAGGGTTGCCATGGCTTTGCCCACTCCAAACCAACAGACTCTTCACTACACTCAAAACCACAATAATTACAGCGCGGCTGCCACTGCATCGCCCATCGCAACTGTGCCAACCCGCTGCATACCATCGGTGTAAATATCCCCAGTGCGCAAACCCTGATCCAGAACATCACTCACTGCCTGCTCAATGGCATCCGCAGCCTCAACCCCATCCAGCGAGTAGCGCAGCATCATAGCGACTGACAGAATAGTTGCCAATGGATTAGCCACCCCCTGCCCGGCTATATCTGGTGCTGAACCATGGCAGGGCTCGTACATACCGCCGCCATCTTTATCCAGCGATGCTGAGGGCAGCATACCTATTGAGCCGGTTAGCATGGCCGCGGTATCAGATAAAATATCGCCAAACATATTGCCGGTGACCACCACATCAAACTGCTTGGGTTCCATTACCAGCTGCATGGCGGCGTTATCGACATACATATGGCTGAGCTCTACTTCTGGGTAGTCTGCTGCCATTTCGCTGATAACTTCGCGCCATAATATGGTGGCTTCAAGTACATTAGATTTATCCACTGAACATAATCTTTTACCGCGCACCATGGCGGCTTCAAAGGCCATTTTGCCTATGCGACGAATCTCTGACTCATTGTATTTGTAGGTGTTGTAGCCTTCGCGCTCGCCATTGTCCAATGTGCGAATACCCCGGGGTTCACCGAAATAAATACCGCCCACCAGCTCGCGCACAATCAAAATATCCAGACCTGAGACAAACTCGGGCTTCAGTGATGAAGCATGGGCCAGCTGGGGGTACATGATCGCCGGGCGCAGGTTGCCAAACAGATCCAGCTCGGAGCGGATGGTTAACAGGCCCTTTTCCGGGCGCAGATGGCGCTCTACATTATCCCACTGGGGGCCGCCCACGGCGCCGAGCAATATGGCGTCGGATGCGCGGGCTTTATCCAATGTCTCTTTGGGGCATGGCTCGCCTACAGCATCCAGTGCGGCACCGCCCAGATGGGCATAGTCCAGCTCTATGCCCAGATTAAACTGGTCACTGACTTTTTCTAGCACCTTAACGGCTTCGGTGATGATTTCTGGGCCTATATTGTCGCCGGGTAATACCAGTACTTTTTTCTTGCTATCTGACATTATTTAATCGCTCCAAATACCCAGGGATGCTGCTTGGCACGGTCAGCCTCGTAGGCTTTAATATCATCCGCGTTTTGCAGGGTTAGGCCTATCTCATCCAGACCATTGAGCAGGCAGTCTTTGCGGAACTCGTCCAGCTCAAAGCTAAATACATGGCCGCTGTCTGTGGTTACTGTCTGCGATGGCAGATCTATGGACAGCTGATAGCCCTCTTGGGCATCCATCTCTTTAAACAGAATATCCACCTGCTCTTCAGTCAGAATCACTGGCAATAGACCATTTTTAAAACAGTTATTGTAGAAGATATCTGCATAGCTGGGCGCAATCACCGCATTAAAGCCATAGTCTTCCAACGCCCAGGGAGCGTGCTCACGGCTGGAGCCGCAACCAAAGTTTTTGCGGGCCAGCAAAATAGAAGCCCCTTTAAAGCGCGGGAAGTTTAGGGGGAAGTCCGGGTTAACGGGGCGATTAGAACAGTCTGCACCGGGCTGGCCCTCATCCATATAACGCAGTTCATCAAACAGATTGGGGCCAAAGCCACTGCGCTTGATGGATTTTAAAAACTGTTTGGGGATAATCATATCCGTGTCCACATTGGCGCGATCCATAGGACCCACCAAACCACGGTGTGTGGTAAATGCTTTCATTATTCTGCACCTCCAACAAAGGTACGTACATCCACAATATGACCCGCCACCGCTGCGGCCGCAGCCATAGCTGGACTCATCAAATGGGTGCGCCCGCCATTGCCCTGACGGCCTTCAAAGTTGCGGTTGCTGGTAGAGGCACAGTGCTCCCCTGCCCCCAGCTTATCGGCGTTCATGGCCAGACACATAGAACAGCCAGGCTCGCGCCAGTCCATACCTGCGTCTATAAAGATTTTATCCAGGCCCTCTTGTTCGGCCTGGGCTTTAACCATCTGCGAGCCGGGCACTATTAATACCTGCTTAACCGAGCTGGCCACCGATCGGCCTTTGGCAACAGCCGCCGCAGCGCGCATATCTTCGATACGGGAGTTGGTGCAGGACCCAATAAACACACGGTCTACCGAGATAGACTCAATAGCCTGACCACCCTCAAGGCCCATATATTCCAGCGCGCGCTCTAACCCTTTGCGCTGTTCTTCATTGGGCTGCTCATCCAGTGTTGGCACAGAAGCGGTTACCGGCGCCACCATCTCCGGAGACGTGCCCCAGGTCACCTGAGGCGCTATATCATCCCCATGCAGAACAACTTCAGTATCAAAAACCGCATCGGCATCCGAGGTTAGGGTGCGCCAGTACTCAACCGCCTGATTCCACATTTCAGCCTTAGGCACAAACTGGCGCCCTTCGCAGTAATCAATAGTCTTCTGGTCCACCGCCACCATACCCACCCGGGCACCGGCCTCGATGGCCATATTGCACACTGTCATGCGGCCCTCGATGGACATATCCCGAAACACAGACCCGGCAAACTCAATGGCATGCTCATTGCCGCCGGCAGTACCAATCTTGCCGATAATCGCCAACACCACATCCTTAGGGGTAACACCAGCGCCCACTGTGCCATCCACAGTGACGCGCATATTCTTCATCTTCTTGGCCACCAGGCACTGGGTTGCCAGTACATGCTCAACCTCAGAGGTACCAATACCATGGGCCAAACAGGCCAGCGCACCATGGGTGGCTGTATGGGAGTCACCACAGACCACTGTCATGCCCGGCATGGTGGCGCCCAGCTCCGGGCCCATCACATGCACAATGCCCTGCCCCATCTCATTGATCTTAAATTCCTTAATACCGTAGAGATCGCAGTTATCATCCAGCGTCTGCACCTGAATGCGCGACACCTCGTCGGCCATACCAGCCACACCGGCATCGCGCTCGGCTTTGTCGGTAGAGATATTGTGGTCAGGAGTAGCAATATTAGTATCCAGACGCCAGGGCATACGGTCCGCCAAGCGCAGACCCTCAAAGGCCTGAGGTGAGGTAACCTCATGGATCACATGCCGATCAATATAGATCAGCGATGAACCATCGCTATTTTGTTTAACAAGGTGGCTATCCCACAGCTTGTCGTAAAGTGTTCTTCCCGCCATAACTCTCTCCCAGAGAATTCCGATATTGCGCCCATTGTAAACCTGCTTTATGATGAATTAAATTCATATTTAGCATGACTAGCATTCTCCCGAGGAATGAAATGGACAGCCAAAACATCAAGGCCTTTATTACCGTGGCCCACTGCGGTTCATTTTCCGAAGCCGCCGAGCAGCTGTACCTGACCCAGTCTGCTATCAGCAAGCGTATTGCCCAGCTGGAGCACCAGGTAGGCAAAAAGCTTTTTGACCGCTTTGCCCGCCAGGTAAGCCTGACAGAAGCCGGCACAGAGCTGCTGCCCAGAGTCAAACGCATACTTCAGGAGTATGAAAACGCCCTGCAGGCCATTAGCGACCTCTCCGGCGAAGTCAGCGGCACCCTCAGACTGGCCATTAGCCACCACCTGGGTCTGCATCGCCTGCCCCCGGTACTAAAACAGTTTGCCCAGCAGTACCCCAATGTGACCCTGGATATTGAGTTTATGGACTCAGAAAAGGCCTATGAGCGCGTGCTCCAGGGCCAGTCTGAAGTGGCAGTAATTACCCTGGCTCTGGAACCCCAGCACAATATCGATAGCCAGGTAATATGGCAGGACCCACTGCGCTTTATCTGCGCCCAGGATCACCCCCTGGCCAAAATCAAACAGCCCGTATTGAACGACCTGGCCGACTACTCGATTATTCTGCCAGGCATAAATACCTACACCGGGCAGATTATTCAGAAGCTATTTCAGCAAGAAGGCATACCATTAAAGGCGCCCATGTCGACCAACTATCTGGAGACCATAAGCACCATGGTAGAGGTAGGACTGGGCTGGAGTGTGCTGCCAGAGACCCTGGTAAGGGACCTGCATGTAATGCCTTTTGAGGAAATTAAAATAGAGCGGGAACTGGGGTATATACACCATACCAAGCGAAGCCTGTCGAATGCGGCGGTGGCGTTTTTGGGGTTGTTAGGTGGTTCGTGACCTCAATAAAATCGTTGTCACGCCAGCGCAGGAACGTCACCCCAGCGCAGGAACGTCACCCCAGCGTAGGCTGGGGCCTCCAAAAGATTCCCGCCTACGCGAGAATGACACTAAAACCACCTCAGCGAAGGAACGTCACCCCCAGCCGAGCCACCTCATTATCAGGTGACTCAGTCATACAGCCCCATAAACTCCTCACCCGTCAATTTTTTGCTGTTACCAGCAAAGCTATAGTTACCCGGCTTTTCATCAATAAACACCTCAGCCGCCAATTCAAACTGCGACGGGTCATCAAAGGCCTGGGGCATCACCGCCACAATAGAATGGTCCAGCATGCGCCAAAATAAATTGCTGCCGCAGTGGCGACAAAACAACCGCTCACCCCAGTCGGAGGACTGATAGGCGGTTAGCTCAGATTCATTATTAATCTGCAGCGACGAACAGACCACCGCAAACAGCACACCACCGCTCCACTTGCGGCACTGGAGGCAATGACAGGCATCCATTTTGTGGCTGGCGGGTTCGGCTGAGAAGGTGATGCGGCCGCAGAGGCATTGACCGGGGATTGTGGTTGGCATGGGGTGACCTTTTGGGGAGATTTGGCTTAGGTTAGTTATAGATCCTAGGATTGGTTTTTTCTATTGCCAGCTTAATTTTTGTTTTATTGTTGCCCAGTCCATGCCAACAGACCTACACCAAAGCCAAGATTTTGATTACCCTCCCTATCGGATAACATAGCTAGCTTTGGTGACTGGGTGCTGAGGCTCCAGCCTACGCTGGGGTGACGGGGTTTGCTGGGGTGACGTTCGGGCGCTGGGGTGGGGGGTTGGTTATTTTAGGGCTAGGTGAACTGTGTTGTCGCTGGGGCGGGTTACTTGGATGCCGAAGCTCATTTCTAGGGCGTGTAGCATGGCTTCGGTTTCGTCTACTTTGAAATGGCCGCCTATTCTTATGTCGGCTATCTGTGCGTCGATAATTTCGATTTTTAGTGAGGTATATCGATTTACCTCGGTTATGACTTCAGATAGGGGTTCGCCTGAAAACAGTAGCATCCCTTTGCGCCAGGCTAGCTGTTGGTCTAGGTCATCCTGTTTGAGTTCTTGGATTTCATTGCCCAGGCCTTTGTCGGCTTCGGGTATAAAGTCGACTGTCTGCCCCTCTATCAGATAGCCGCGATCTACTGCTCGTTTTACGGTCTCTGCTGTGTTGTTGTCACTGTTGGGTTTGTCGAGGCTGGTGGCCAGTGCTACTTTGCCTTCGGCTACTACTACTTTCAGGGCCTGTGGCTGCAGGCGCACTGTAAAGGCGGTGCCTACGGCGCGCACTAGGCCTTCGCGGGCTTTGACTATGAAGGGCCTGGTGGTGTCTTTGGCGACTTCGAAGTGCACTTCGCCAGCCATAAGGGATACGGTGCGCTGGTTGTCGACGAAGTTTACGTGGATGCGGCTGCCGGTGTTGAGCTGGATGACTGAGCCGTCGACTAGGGTGATGCTGTTTTGTTCGCCGGTGCGGGTTTCGTAGATGCCATTGCCGGAGATGCCGCTGTTGTTATCCATTAGCAGTAAGCCCATGACGATGGCGGCGGTGACGGACAGACTGGCACCTGCTGTGGCTGCGATTCGCCAGCCGCTGCTGAACAGGCGCTTAAAACGGGAGCCCGGCTTGGCTTTGGCAACCTCTGGTTGTGCGCTGTCGGCTGGTGAGTTTATTAGGTCGGCGGGCAGGTTGGTGCAGTGCCAGTATTGGGTGAGGCGCTGGAACTGTTCTTTGTGGACTGGGCTGCGCTTGAGCCAGCTTCTGAGCTGGGCAATCTCTTGTCGACTGGGCCCTTGCTCGGTGTCGAGGCGCAGTAGCCAATCGGCAGCTTGCTGTTCGATATCTTCTTTAGGGGCAGCGCTATGCGTGCTGTCGAGGCTGTTGCCCTGCTCTGCTTTACTGCTATGCGCGTTCAAGTTGCTGCCCCCGTTAAAAGTGGTCGCCAGTGCAAGGTCCTTAAGTAGCGGCAATTGCAGAACACCAGAGTCCCAGAGACTCTGGTGTTGCCTATTGAGATAGCGGGCGGTGTTTGTATTGAATCTATTATTAGAGCCTGTACTTAAGTGTTAATACAGAATCTGCGGTTTAGCAAGTTTTTGATGCGCAAAATTTGCTGTCACTAGTTACCAGATTCCAGGGCGCGGATCAGGTCGGTGAATTCTTTGCTGCTGTCGGGGCTTAGCTGGGTGAGGAGTTTGTGGGCTTCCAGTACCTGGCGGCGCACTTCGTCTATATCTGAATTGACGGATTCTATGGCGTGGAGGTCGGCTTCTATATCGGGTACTTCTTCGTGGATATCAATAATTTCGTCGAAGCTCATGCAGCTGAGGGTGCGCAGTATGCTGGGGTTTTGGCAAAACAGCTGTACATTGATGCTGTATTCTTTGCGGCAGTGCAGGGCTAGCTTGGCGATTAGGCCCAGGGTGGTGCTGTCTACGCACTCGGCGTCCAGCATATCTATTACTACGCGCTGCACGCCGCTGCTGCCAAATATGGCGTCCATATGGTGGTTTAATGAGCCGCAGAGGTTGACGCGAACGTCGCCGCTAAACTTGATCAGGTAGTTGCCGTCTTTATCCGAGACCAGGATTTTACCCGCGCTCAATTACATGCCCCCCGTTAGCAGCAGCACGGAGATATCGTCTTGGGGGTCTTCTATATAGTCGATAAACAGGGCTTCTTTTAGCTGGTCTATATTGCCGGAGCTGGTGGACAGATAGCGCAGCAGGGTGCGCTCTTTCTGGGCTATTTCTTTATTGGGCAACAGGTCGTAGACACCGTCGGACAACAAGACCAGGGCGAAGCGCTCGGGCAGATGCATCTGCTCTACTGTCCAGCTGGCATCTTCAAAAATACCTGCGGGCTTGCCTTTGCCGGGCAGGTATCTGGCTTTGTTGTCGGTAATTAATATGGGCTGGGGTTGCTGGGCGCCCACTACGTAGCGCAGCTGTCTGGTCTCGGTGTCCAGTGAGCCAGCCACT
>Ga0115570_10004518_pt1 | contig 9947 bp, 13 predicted proteins | sample COGITO_mtgs_1205_3_FD_87294 | JGI IMG/M metagenome (GOLD analysis project Ga0115570, IMG submission 87294) | Pelagic marine microbial communities from North Sea - COGITO_mtgs_120524 | ecosystem: Environmental > Aquatic > Marine > Epipelagic | place: Germany:Helgoland, sampling site Kabeltonne...
GCATCAACGCAGAGAATACAGGCCAGTTTGAGCGGACTTTGATTATCGCTGATAAAGGCAGCTACGTCAGCTACTTGGAGGGCTGTACGGCCCCCATGCGCGATGAATCCCAGCTGCACGCGGCTGTTGTTGAAATCATTATCGAAGAAGATGCCGAAGTGAAATACTCCACCGTTCAGAACTGGTATCCCGGTGACGAGAACGGCAAGGGCGGTATCTATAACTTCGTCACGAAGCGCGCAGATTGCCGTGGTGATCGTGCCAAGGTGATGTGGACGCAGGTTGAAACCGGCTCTGCGGTCACATGGAAATACCCAAGCTGCATTTTGCGCGGGGATGATTCACAGGGTGAGTTTTACTCGATCGCCATCGCCAACAACTACCAGCAGGCGGATACGGGCACGAAAATGATCCACTTGGGCAAAAACACCAAGTCGCGGATCGTGTCTAAAGGTATCTCAGCGGGTCACGCGCAAAACACCTATCGCGGGTTGGTCTCTATGCACCCGAAAGCGAAGAATGCGCGTAACTTTACGCAGTGCGATAGCTTGCTGATCGGCGATCAATGTGGCGCGCACACGGTGCCCTATATCGAGGTGAAGAATAACTCTGCTCGGGTTGAACACGAAGCAACGACGTCCAAAGTGGATGATGAGCAGCTCTTCTACTGCCGCCAGCGTGGCATTGGCGAAGAGGACGCAGTTGCCTTGGTCGTGAACGGCTTCTGCAAAGAAGTGCTGCAAGCGCTGCCGATGGAATTCGCAATGGAAGCGCAGCAGTTGGTTGCGATTTCGCTCGAAGGCTCAGTGGGTTAAGGCGCAGACCATGGCGAAGCGGTCACTCTTATCGGCTTTCATTACAGGCTGTTTCTGCGCGATTTTTGCGGTCGTCGTGACATCGCTGGGCATGTTGATCTCGCTGGTTCCAGGGATCTTGATCGCTTTCGTTTCCGGCTTTCTGGGATCGCTCGTTGCGAGTTATGTATTGAAAGAACGCACATGATTATCACGACAACAAACAATATCGAGGGCCACAAAATCCTTGATTACAAGGGAATCGTTGTGGGCGAAGCGATTATGGGCGCGAATGTCGTACGCGATGTGTTTGCGTCGATCACTGACATCGTCGGTGGTCGCTCGGGTGCGTATGAGAGCAAGCTGCAAGATGCCCGCGACACTGCGATGCGTGAACTTGAAGAGCGCGCTGTGGCCGTAGGGGCGACCGCGGTTGTCGGGGTTGATCTTGATTACGAAGTCGTCGGCAATTCTATGTTGATGGTCTCGGCGTCTGGCACGGCGGTGATTACGGACTGATGAATATCGCGGTGCCCATAATTTCACGTCCAGAGTTGACGATGCCCGATGCAGAGGCTGCGCATTTGCGTGATGCTTACGCGCAGGCGGATGTCATTTTGGAATATGGCGTGGGTGGGTCCACCGTTTTGGCGGCCGAAATGGCGAACAAAACGATTACATCGGTCGAGACCGATCAGGTCTGGGTGAACATGATTGCTAACTGGTTTGCGCAGAACCCGGTGGCGAGCATGCCTGATGTCATTTGGGCCAACATAGGAAAAACCAAGGAATGGGGACGTCCAGCTGATGAAAGTCACTGGAAGGACTATTCTAAATATCCGTTGGAAATCTGGTCGTTAGAAGACCTTGTTCACCCTGATGTTGTGTTGGTTGATGGACGTTTTCGCGCGGGATGTGTCCTTGCCACTGCTTTTAATTGCTCCAGAGAAACACGGGTTCTTGTGGACGACTATTCTCGGCGACCCAGCTATCACGCAGTTGAAAAAATTGTAGGTGAGCCGCGGCTGATAGGCCGGATGGCAGAATTTGAAATAACCCCAACACCGATCCCGACAGAGCATCTGTTAGAGATCATTTCGCTCATGCAAGACCCTTACTAGGGCTACTAATTACAACTTCGAGGATGAATTAAATGTTGAATATTAAGAACCTGCACGTCTCTCTTGAGGAAGAAGACAAGCAAATCCTCAAAGGTGTCGATCTGACGGTCGAGGCTGGCAAAGTGCACGCGATCATGGGGCCAAACGGCTCTGGTAAATCTACGTTATCCTACGTCTTGTCCGGTAAAGACGGATATGAGGTCACCGAGGGCAGCGCAGAATTGCTTGGCGAAGATTTGCTCGACATTGACCCGGAAGAGCGCGCTGCTTTGGGATTGTTCCTTGCGTTCCAATACCCAGTGGAAATCCCGGGCGTTGGCAACATGACATTCTTGCGCACAGCCGTGAACTCGCAGCGCAAGGCGCGCGGAGAAGACGAAATGAGCGCGACTGAATTCCTTAAAGTCGTTCGCGAACGCGCTAAATCGTTGAAGATCGACGCGGATATGTTGAAGCGCCCTGTGAATGTTGGCTTCTCGGGCGGCGAGAAAAAGCGCAACGAAATCCTACAGATGGCGATGCTAGAGCCAAAGATGTGCATCCTGGATGAAACCGACTCAGGTCTCGACGTAGACGCGATGAAACTAGTGGCAGAGGGCGTCAACGCATTGCGCTCAGAGGGCCGTGGTTTCCTCGTGATTACGCACTATCAGCGCTTGTTGGATCACATCAAACCTGACGTTGTGCACATCATGGCGAATGGTCGTATTGTGAAAACAGGTGGTCCAGAGCTCGCGCTTGAAGTTGAGCAAAACGGCTATGCTGATATTTTGGCAGAGGTGGCGTAAATGTCTGCTTTACAAGCGAAAATAGATGCAACTGAAGAGCGGATCGCAGCGCATGATATGCCGCAAGGCGGCTGGAGCATGGCTGCACGTAGCGAAGCCTTGGCGCGCCTGCGCAGCATGGGTTTGCCAAGCCGGCGCGACGAGTATTGGAAATACACGCGCCCTGACACGCTCACTCAAGTCGGCGCAACGAATGCCGCTGTTCTGGCGACAGATGAAGCGCCTGTGTTTGGTGAAATCGACACGCTGCAGATCGTTTTCGTTGACGGTGTGTTTGATGAGGCGGCATCGGCTGATCTGACGCTCGAAGGCATTACGATCGAGCGCTTTGCTGCGGCCAATGCTGACATTCATTGGGCCAAAGGGCTTTATGGTGCGCTTGAAACCAACGGCCAAACGCCAGTGGAACGTCCGCTCGCAACACTCAACACGGCCTTTGCGACAGACGGCGTTCTGCTGCATATAACAGGTAAGCCAAGCAAGCCAATTCATCTAATTTATCGTCATGTATCAAATACTTCCGATGCGATCTTACATCACGTGATCAAGGTCGATGCGGATGCGGAAGTCACTGTTCTTGAGAACGGCCCAGCCGCGGCACGTTTTAACGAGTGCATGGAAGTGGATATCGCTGATGGCGCAAAGTTTCATCATGTGCGTGCGCAAGGTCGTGATCATGAACGTCGCGCGGCCACTCATATTTTCGCGCGCTTGGGGACTGAGTCTACCTTCAAAAGTTTCACGCTCACCGCGAACGGTGTGATGACGCGCAATGAGTGCGTGATCGAGCTGACGGGTGATGACGCGCATGCGTCGATTGCCGGTGCTTCACTTGGGGATGGTGATTTTCACCACGATGACACGGTTTTCATCACCCATGATGCGGTGAATTGTGAAAGCCGTCAGGTCTTTAAGAAAGTGCTTCGAAATGGAGCAACGGGTGTTTTCCAAGGCAAGATCCTTGTGAAAGCAGGCGCGCAAAAGACCGATGGCTATCAGATCAGCCAGTCGCTTTTGCTTGATGAGGATAGTCAATTCCTCGCCAAGCCAGAGCTTGAGATCTATGCGGATGACGTTGCGTGTTCTCATGGGTCCACATCTGGCGCGATTGACGAGGACGCGCTGTTTTATCTGCGTTCGCGTGGTGTTCCGCATGGAGAGGCAACTGATATGTTGACGCTTTCTTTCCTTGCGGAAGCCGTAGAAGAAATCGAAAACGAAGCGCTCGCCGAAGAGATCAACGAACGGCTTGCCGCATGGCTCGCGCGCCGTCGAAGCTGATGCCAGCGACAACAGACATTGTTGCGACTTATAAAGGTCCGCGCCGTGCATTTGCGCGCATTTTGAGCACAGGCCAACGTGAAGATCGCGCCCTTATGATCCTCATGGTGGGCTGCACCATCGCGTTTGTCGCGCGATGGCCAGTTCTTGCACGGCAGGCGCATCTTGAAGGGATAGAGCTGAACATGCTCTTGGGCGGCACATTGATGGCGTGGCTGTTTATAGCACCGCTTGTGTTCTACGGGCTTGCGGCTCTCACACACCTTCTTGCTAAACTGGTACGCGGCAAGGGGGATTGGTATGGGGCGCGGATCGCTTTATTTTGGTCCTTTTTAGCGGCTAGTCCATTGTTACTGTTGAACGGTTTGATCGAGGGTTTCGTTGGTCCCGGACCGGGTCTGCAAATCGTTGGATTCCTGTGGTTTGCTATTTTTATCTGGTTTTGGCTGTCTGGCCTGATCGAAGCGGAAAGAGGCACTTGATGCTCAACGTCTTAATCGCATTGGCGATGCGTACAATTTCCCAACCGCGCGAAGCTGCGGTTGAAATTCTGTCGATGCGCCCGGAACGCAGTATCTTATGGAGCGCCTTAGCGTTGGCGGTGGTTTTGAATACCATTGTGTATCAGCTTTCTTTGGTGCTAACGCCACCCCAAGGGCCGCTGCCAGTCATGTTCACCTCGCCGATCATTTTTGCGGGGTTCATTGGGGCAGGGTTGATACTTAGCATCTACTCACTGACTTATGCGGGCCGTTTTATCGGCGGGAAAGCTAGCCTTGAGAGCATCATGGCGTTGCTCATCTGGCTGCAGTTTTTGCGCTTTGCTGTGCAGCTTGTCGCTTTCGTCTTGATGATCATAATGCCCGGAATTGCGGGTCTTCTTGTACTTGGCGCAACGCTTTACGGCATGTATTTGTTGCTCCATTTCATTGATGTAGCACATGAATTTGACAACCTTTTCACCAGCTTTGGCGCGCTCATACTTTCAGGGCTCGGAATTATGCTGGGACTTGCGATCTTGCTGTCGATGCTCGGCGTGCAAAATATGGGACTGACACCTTATGTTTGATGTTGAAGCAATCCGCGCTGATTTTCCTATCCTGTCGCGCGAAGTAAATGGCAAGCCTTTGGTTTACCTCGACAATGGTGCATCCGCACAGAAACCGCAGGTGGTGATCGATGCGATCTCGCGGGCGTATAGCGAAGAATACGCGAACGTGCATCGTGGGCTACATTTTCTAAGCAATCTTGCGACGGACAAATATGAGGCTGTACGCGGCACGATCGCCAAGTTTTTGAATGTCTCGGATGCCGAACAGATCGTGTTCAATTCTGGCACGACCGAAGGGATCAACACTGTCGCTTATGGTTGGGCAATGCCAAACTTGAAAGCCGGTGACGAAATCATTCTGTCTGTGATGGAGCATCACGCGAACATCGTGCCTTGGCATTTCTTGCGCGAGCGTCAGGGTGTTGTGATCAAGTGGGTTGATGTTGACGCATCCGGCGCGCTTGATCCGCAGGCGGTCATCGATGCAATGGGTCCGCGTACGAAATTGGTCGCGGTGACGCATATGTCCAACGTGCTTGGCACAGTCGTTGATGTGAAAACGATCACTCAAGCAGCGCATGAGCGCGGGATAGCAGTGCTGGTCGATGGTTCGCAATCCGCGGTGCATATGCCTGTGAATGTCGACGATATTGGTTGTGATTTCTATGCAATCACGGGCCATAAGCTTTATGGTCCGTCAGGTTCTGGTGCGATCTTTATGAAGCGTGAACGTATGGCAGAGATGCGCCCGTTCATGGGGGGGGGCGATATGATCCGCGAAGTCACCAAGGACGCGGTGAGCTACAATGACCCACCGATGATGTTCGAAGCAGGCACGCCGGGCATCGTTCAGATGATCGGCCTTGGCGTCGCGCTCGAGTATATGATGGACACAGGGATGGCGGCGATTTCCGCCCATGAAAACGATCTACGCGACTATGCAAGCGCGCGCTTGCACGGGCTGAATTGGCTCTCCGTTCAAGGCAATGCCGCCAACAAAGGCGCGATTTTCAGCTTTACGATGGACGGTGCTGCGCATGCGCATGACATCTCGACAATCCTTGATAAAAAGGGCGTCGCTGTCCGCGCGGGCCAGCATTGCACCGGTCCTTTGATGGAATTCCTGGACGAAACTGCGACCTGCCGCGCCTCTTTCGCGATGTATAATACGCGCGCGGAGGTTGATGCTTTGGTGGATGCGTTAGAGCTCGCCCATGATCTCTTTGGCTAAAACTATTCAGCGACGATGAAGCCGCCGGCCATGATCGCACTTTCAGATTTTCCGTTGAAAATGCCAATGGCTTCGTCGCCACCGATTTTTCCTGAAAGAGTGCCGGGAATACCGCTATAGACCACGTCTCCTTCAAGGGTTTGCCCCTCGAAGGTGCCGTTGACGTTCAAAATGCCATTGTTTAGGTCTATGCCCGTCACGCGTGCGGCTTCGTAGTGGCCTGACATTCTGGCGGACCCTGATCTTGGCAAGCTTGAAACGCTGGTGCCTGGAATTAGTCCTGCGCGCGCAAAGAAGCCTGCGCCGTTCTGAACACCCGTTTCATATGCATATCCGTCACCATCTGAATTCACATCTGAGCCCGTTTGACGTTGAGTCAAAGTGCTGTTCGCGATCTCTGCAGAGCTGGTTCCGACGGCGACTGCAGCCGCAAAGTTGCTCGTGGTGAAGTCGTCAGCGTCGCTGATACAGCCCGCGAATACGCTGGTTGAAAGAAGGGCTGCGAAAATGCGAATGCTGGAACTCATAGATATCACCTGATGCTTTGATAACATTAACGTTTGGTCTGGTTCGTCTGGTTAGAAAGCCGGGAAAATGAAGTCAACATAAGTGCTTAGAGTTGCATCAAGTGTGCTGCGAATGACGCAGATTTCGCCATTCCAGCGCCATGCTTACACAGTTTAGGCATTGCGGGAACGAGGCTGCAAAGCTATACCGCGCTGGGTAAGCACCCATAGCTCAGCTGGATAGAGCGCTGCCCTCCGAAGGCAGAGGCCGCAGGTTCGAATCCTGCTGGGTGCACCATTTTCTTGAAAATAGACAACAGCCGAGCACCAAAATTGTTGATGCTCAGCTTTTGGTTTTATGCAGCGCGAAGCTCCATATGTGGAACGCCGTCAGAGGTCTTGGCTTGCGTTACAGCGTCTTCATTCAGCACCACATTCACTTGCTTGCGGAAAGAACTGAACGCGTTGGATGTGACAACATCCACAGGCTCATCAAAGATCACTGTGACGTACCAATATCCACCGCTGGCACTGCGCACAGCTTTGAGATGGCCGTTAAACGTGTGACCAAGGTAGCGACCGCTCACGCGTTGCCCAACATGCCAAGCACGAGGCTGGTTTGATTTTGCCTTGGCACTCAGTGTGTTCCAATCGCGAAAACCCCATTGGCGTGCAATGGCCTCAAGGGCCATGCTTTGGGTAATCGGTGTTTGTTTTTCGCTCATCGCAGTGCGAAGGCGTTTTGCCTGCGCTTTTAGCGCGTCAACGTTAGGCACATCGGTGCCAAATTCTGTCTGTTTCATCGTTCTTTTCCCATTTTGTCTATGGGTCACGGGTGCGTCGGGGGTGTTCGCATTGCCACCAGCTTGTGACCAAAGTCAAAAGGGCGGAAAGATCGTAGATTGCTGCGTTTACCATAAGGTCACCCTCGCGAACGGCAGGAGGCAGCGCTCCGTGAAGGTCACTTAAGCAGAGGTTGTGGGTTTGTCTACCCTGTCGCGCAACCAAATGTAGGATAGCAAAGTCGAACCAAGGGCAGGGATCATGAAGAAGAAGGTCACGGCAAAAATATAGAGTGACACGTGAAGCGGTAGACTGACTGGATTACCAATCAAGCCCCGCACGCACAGGGTCTTGCGCAGTTTTTCCAGAGCGAGGTAGTCATTTATAAGCGCTGTACGTGCTTTTTTGCGACAAGCTGTTGGTTGGGTTTTTGCGGTGCGTGTGCCGTGCATTTGCAACTCTAAGTAGCCCAACATTTTGTCGAGCTCAAAGTGAAAGTCGTCAATCACGAGGCTGGTTAGCGGGCGTTGATAGTCATGCCACAACACCGCGCGCGCGGCTAAAACACGGCTGACTTTTTTCACGAGTTCATGCGCAATACGTGCTGAATCAAGATGTTTTGGAAGCCTGTTACTGCGCACAGGACCCACGGCGATGCAGATCGTGTTCGGCGTTTCATCGGTTTCATGAACCGCGTAAAGTCCAATCCGCAAGCCGTCAAAGTCTAGAAAAACAAGGTCATCATGATCCCAAGTTATAGAACGTGATCCCGCATGTTTTGCAATTTTGCTTTGCAGAATTTCATCTGCAAGCCGGTCTAGCCCAAACTCTGTCGGATCTTTCAAAACGATTGCTGCGATGGTCGTGCAAGATCTAAATGCCATTTTTCCCTCACCAGTTAATTGCCATGGGTAATCAATGGTTAATGAAGGTGGCGGAAATATGTCGCTGGGTGTAATTTGTTAAAATTACCCGTTTAAGGTTGTGTCGCAAGGAGGCGCTCGATGGTGGCGCTTCCTTGCTTTTAAACGTTGTTTTGGCTTAGCCAGCGCGTTGAGCTGCAAACACAATGGCGCGCAAGTAATTGCCGCTGTCGTTCCAGCTCTTGAGTGCATTGTAGTTTGCAGTGCCCTCGCCATAGGGTTGACCTGCGCGCCAGCCGTTTTGGCGTAACATATTTGCCGCTTTCGCCAGCGCATCGACCGCATTGTAGGGATCTGTGCGTCCATCACCATTGCCGTCCACGCGAAAGCGTAGCCAGTTTCCAGCCAAGAACTGCATATGACCAAGCTCACCAGAAGGGCCACCGCCTTTTTGCGCAGGGACCATGCCCGCGTCGATCATTTTCAGAGCCGCAATCGAGTGCGATTGGAACTTAGGGTGACGACGGCAATAAGACGACAAAGTAACAGCACCATCGACGATCGGCGTTTTGCCAAGATATCCGCCCCAGCTGGTCTCCAAACCCCAAATCGTCGCCAAAAGGCTGGACGGCACCCCAAAACGCTTTTCCAAAGCTGCGAATGTGTTCTTGTTGCTGGCAATCTTGCTGCGTGTTCGGGTGATAAATGCGTCAGCCGAGCCGCCAGAGCGCTTGGATAAAAAGCGGGCAGGGTCGCTTTGAAGCGTGCCGGTTTGATTGCGTGGGTTTGATTCAAAACGCCATGTGATGCCAGAGAGGCGCGCGCCTGCGAGCGCATTCAAGCCACGCTGACCAACACCATTGGCTTGGGCCGTTCCGGCGAGCGTTTGCTTGTAACTGTTAAAATTTGCTTTGTTCGTAATGCATTCTGCTGCATTCGAACTCTGCGCCGCCAATGTTAAGACGACTGCAGTCAAAAACTGTTTCATGATACTCTCCCAAAGCACGCTTATTTGGGTGCTATGATACCGTTGCATGATTTGGGAGCAATGAAAAAACGTTCAAATGTATTGTGAAGCCATGATTGATGCGACCATCACCACAAGGGCGAGGCGGCGCAAAAGGCCGATTGAATGGTGTTTCCAACAAAACTTCGCTTTGGTCCGCGCGGCATGCTTTAGACTGATCTGTGCAATGCGACGAGCAAATTCGAGTTGACCACGCTGCCATCCTTCAAAGGACGTGCGTTGCACTGCATCAGGCAACGCGCGCTCGGCTTTTTCATCAATGCCACCGCTTTGGCGCGCCATTAGGTTTCGCAGAACCCGTTCGATTTCTCTTTGATCAATCGGGTAAGCCGCACCTTTGGGCGACATCGAATTCATATCTGGTGTATACGTCATAATAACCTCTTAAATTAACTGCTGATGACGCTAGGTTAACCATGTAATTGGGGCGAGTTTTGTTTCCAAAATGGAATTTGTAAGCCCTGAATGACGCGATTGCGGCAAGTTTGCCTAAATTGTTAAC
>Ga0115570_10004520_pt1 | contig 9942 bp, 10 predicted proteins | sample COGITO_mtgs_1205_3_FD_87294 | JGI IMG/M metagenome (GOLD analysis project Ga0115570, IMG submission 87294) | Pelagic marine microbial communities from North Sea - COGITO_mtgs_120524 | ecosystem: Environmental > Aquatic > Marine > Epipelagic | place: Germany:Helgoland, sampling site Kabeltonne...
CCCATACGATGGGCTGGCCGCTCGGGTTTAAGAACAGCGGTGGATCGTTTATATATCATCTTGAGAACAATCAGGTTTATGTGGGCTATATCGTCGATTTGAATTATAAAAACCCTTATCTGTTTCCCTATATGGAATTTCAACGGCTCAAACATCATCCGAAAATTGCCAAGGTGCTCGAGGGTGGCAAACGTATTGCCTATGGCGCCAGAGCAGTCACCAAAGGTGGACTGCAATCAATCCCGCAGTCAGCGTTTCCGGGAGGGGCATTATTGGGTTGTTCAGCGGGTTTGGTCAATCTGCCGCGGATCAAGGGCAATCACAATGCAATGTATTCGGGTATTGCGGCGGCCGAAGCCGCCTATACCGCGCTGCAAAACGGGCAGTCGGGGGATATGTTGGTGGCCTATGACACCGCCTTACGGCAGGGCCCGGTAGGTAAAGACCTCAAGAAAGTGCGCAATGTAGCCCCGCTCAATGCCCGATTTGGACCGCTTGGCGGGCTGGCGCTTGGTGGGTTTGACATGTGGTTTCAGACCTTGCTTGGCTTTAGTTTGTTCGGCACTCTCAAGCATGGAAAAACGGACGCGCAATCGACGCAAGAGGCCGCCAAACACCAGCCGATCGATTATCCTAAACCCGACGGTAAGCTAAGTTTTGATCGTCTGACCAACGTGTCGTTTGCCATGACCAACCACGAAGAAAGCCAACCCGTACATCTTAAACTGGCAGATGCGCGCATTCCGATCTCGGTGAATTTGGCCAAATTTGCCGAACCAGCTGAGCGGTATTGTCCGGCTGGGGTCTATGAGGTGGTACACGAAACGGATAAAGACCCGCGCTTTGTTATCAATTTTCAGAATTGCGTTCACTGTAAGACGTGTGACATCAAAGACCCCAGTGAGAATATCACCTGGGTGACGCCTCAGGGTGGTGATGGGCCAAATTATCCAAATATGTAGGCTGAAAACTCGGAAGCGGCGTTGATTGGAATAACTGAAAACCCATTATGGATGGCAGATTTAGGCTATTATTAGGGTTTTTGTACCACAGATAACCCCGTTGGGACAGAACTGTGTCACTGTTTGTTGAAACATGCAGGCAACAGCATTAGATATACTCTCATGTTTTCGTCAATATTGGGGCAGAGTGCACGCGTATGAGACCGTTAAATTATCTAACTATTGTACTATTGTGTGTCACTTTGGGTGTCCCGATATCGGGTGCGGCAAAGTCTCTTTCGGGGGCCTATCTGGCGGCCCGTCAAGCAGATGTGGAACGGGACTATAGGATTTCTGAGCAATATTACACCCGCGCCCTGCGGCAGGACCCAAACAATCCAGCGCTGATGGAATACTTGATCATGGCGCATATATCGCTTGGACAGTTTGCTGCGGCATCTCCAGTGGCGCAGCGGCTCGATGCGCAGCAGGTTGATAGCCAACTGGTTAATATGATGCAGATCGCCACAGGTGCTGCTCAGGGCCAGTATGACGACATATTACTGCGCATTGATCAAGGCAAAGGGATTGGGGCGCTCATTGATAGCTTGCTGGTGGCTTGGGCTATCACGGGTCAGGGTAAAATGTCGGATGCTCTAGCGGCGTTTGATTCGGTGGCAGAAAAGCAGGGCGTCGAGGCCTTTGCGCGCTATCATAAAGCTCTGGCTTTGGCCCATGCTGGTGATTTCGAAAGCGCCGCGGAAATTTTTGAACAAACCGTAGACGCAGGTATCCGGCTCACCCGCAGGGGGGTCATTGCCCAGATACAAGTACTCAGTCAACTGGACCTTGGTGATCAGGCAATTGCGGTGTTGGATCGCAGTTTTGGCGCGTCACTCGATCCCGAAATCAGCAACCTTCGACAGCGTTTGTCAGCGGATGAGACGCTTGACTTTAGCATTGTCCGCACCCCGCGCGAGGGATTGGCGGAAGTCTTTTATTCGATCGCAAATATTCTTTCTGCGGATGCAGAGCCAGATTATACACTATTTTATACCCGTATTGCCGAGTATTTGCGCCCTGATCATCTGGATGCGGTGCTGTTTTCGGCCAGCCTGCTTGAACAGCTTGAGCAATTTGAACTGGCCAGTCAGAATTATACGAAAATACCGATCAGTGCGCCTGCGTTTCACAATGCTGAATTGGGTCGGGCCGACACCTTGCGGCGCAGTGGTAACTTTGACGCCGCGATTGAAGTGCTGGAACAATTGGCCCGAACGCATACAGATTTACCCATTGTGCATTCGACACTGGGAGATACCCTGCGTCGGGAACAGATGTTCGCCAGAGCCGTTGAAGCCTATGACCGGGCTATTGCACTGTATGGTGGGGTGACCCGTTCGCCTTGGTTCATCCTTTACGCGCGGGGCATCAGTCATGAGCGTTTGGGGCATTGGCCGGAATCCGAGGCTGACTTGCGCGCTGCACTCAAGCTTAACCCTGATCAGCCACAGGTAATGAACTATCTTGCATACTCACTGGTTGAAAAAAAGGTGAACCTACAAGAAGCGCTAAGCCTGATTAAGCGCGCAGTGGCACTGCAACCACAGAGCGGTTATATCGTTGATAGTCTGGGCTGGGTGTTGTTCCGTTTGGGCCAATACACCAAAGCGGTGGCTCACATGGAACGTGCGACCGAATTGATGCCGGTCGATCCGATTGTCAATGATCATTTGGGCGATGTCTATTGGTCTGTTGGACGTCGTTTGGAAGCGGAATTCCAATGGAACCGCGCACTGTCCTTTAAGCCTGAAAACAAAGAGGCTACGCGCATTCGACGCAAGTTGGAAGTTGGTCTGGATCAGGTTCTGTCTGAAGAGGGCGCGCCGCCATTGGAACTGGTCCAAGATGACGGTTAAAGGGCGGCCTGGGGACTGTCGGTCAGGGACGGGCCCAAAAAAGATTAGTTCAAGCGGTTTAATACGTAATCGACCAACTCGCTAAGAATATCACGCAGCGGTTGGTCCGGTATGTCTTGCAGCGCGGATCTGGCGATCAGACCATAGCCTTGGGCGTCGCGGCGGGCGCTTTCAAATGCATCATGTGCCGTCATTAGGGCGATGGCGTGTTCAAGATCACCTTTTTCCTGTTGACCATTGCGAATTGTGCGTTGCCAGAACGCACGCTGCGTCGGATCTGCTGCGGCAATGGCTTTGATCATAGGCAAGGTCAGTTTGCGCTCGCGGAAATCATCGCCAATGTTTTTGCCTGTCTGGGCTGGGTCGCCCTGAAAATCCAACAGGTCATCGACAATTTGAAATGTTATACCGAGTGCGTCACCATAGGTGTATAAGGCGTTGACTTGTGGCTGAGGTGCCTGAGCAATGACGCCACCAACTTTTGTAGCAGCGGCGAATAATGCTGCGGTCTTGCCACGCACTACCTGTAAATATGTCGTCTCGTCCGTTGCCAAGTTCTGTGCAGCAGTGAGTTGCAGAACTTCCCCCTCAGCGATCTGTGCCGACGCATCCGCCAGAATGTCCAGGACCTCAATAGATCCAGTTTCGACCATTAACTGAAAACTGCGCGCAAAGAGATAATCCCCAACCAGAACAGAGGATTTATTATCCCACAGCAGGTTTGCGGTGGGGCGGCCACGGCGTTGGGCACTTTCGTCAACCACGTCGTCATGCAGCAGGGTGGCCGTATGAATGAATTCGACGGTGGCCGCGAGATGGATATCAAACACGCCCTCATACCCGCAGAGTTCCGCTGCGGCCAGCGTCAACATGGGACGCAGACGCTTGCCGCCTGAATCGACCAGATGGGCTGTGACTTCGGGAATGCGCGGCGCGTGTTTTGAAGCCATACGGGTTTTGATCAGGGCGTTCACCTCGGCCATTTTAACTGACAGATGCGCACTGAGTTGGTCTTGGGGTTTTGGGTCAGTTTGGGTCAAGCGATGCATTCTCCAGTTTCAAGGCTCGACAAAGGCGATACCTAGGCTTTAAAACTTGTCTATGGAAGAACTTCTCAGAACCACAGACATTACAGTGACAGCCTATGTGCGGGCGATCTTGATCGACGCAGGTATAGAGCCGTTTGAGTTAGACGTAAATATGAGTGTGCTCGAAGGGTCCATCGGCATTTTGCCGCGCCGGATTATGGTGCGTAGTGACGAGCTTGTTGCGGCTCGAAACCTGATGAAAGCTCATGACATCGAAATAAAAGAGACCTGATTGTGCAAGAGGCGAATTCTGCTCTGACAGAGGATGCATTCCTGGGAGGGCGTTTGCGCTTGCTGCAGCCAGTCCAAGGGTATCGTGCCGGGGTTGATCCAGTTTTATTGGCCGCGTCGGTGCCGGCCAAGTCAGGGCAACGGGTGCTGGACTTGGGATGTGGAGTTGGTGCGGCACTTTTCTGTCTAGGATGCCGGGTGCCAGGGTTGTCACTAACTGGTATCGAGCTTCAACCGATCTATGCTGACTGTGCCCGCCGCAATGCCCTTAGCAATAATATAGAGGCCAAAGTGGTACAGGCTGATCTTAGTAAGTTGCCACCTGAGATCCGGCAAATGCGCTATCATCATGTGCTGGCAAACCCGCCGTATTTTTTGCGCGAAAATGGTACGCCTGCGTCCGATGCCTCGCGTGAGGTGGCTCTTGGAGAACAGACGTCTTTGGCGGTTTGGGTGCAGACTGCGGCCAAACGGCTTGAACCGGGCGGGCACGCGACCTTTATCCAACGGGCCGATCGCCTTGAGCAGCTTTTGACTTTTATGGGCAAACATCTTGGCAGCCTGCAGATTTTACCCTTTGCGCCCCGCGTGGCGCGCGACAGCCATTTGGTGCTGGTCCGGGGGCGCAAGGGCGGGCGTGCGCCATTGCGGTTGCATGCGCCGATAATCTTGCACCGTGGGAGGGCGCATGTTCGCGATGCCGACGATTACAGTGATAAAATATCGGCAGTTCTGCGTCTGGCCCAGGGTCTACATTTTCCACTGTAGGCGGTTTTTTGCGGGTTTTTCACTAAATATGGCATTTTTCTGCACTGCCGCGTGACAGTTGTTCCTGAATGTGGTGCACTACCTTCATCGGCAAATAAGGAGAATTGGGAATGAGCTTAAGCTCTCATGTACAGGAACTGAAAAAGAAACATAAATCCCTTTCAAGCGCGGTCGAGCACGCGCAACAGGCCCCAAGCAGCAATACATTGCGCATCATGGAACTGAAAAAACAAAAATTGCGTCTCAAGGAAGAAATTACTCGCTTGGACGCTGAAATTTAACACCGGCCTATCGGCGTTAGACCGCTGAATAAGGCAAGGATTGCCGGATTAATCGGCTAAAAATGCGAGGCTTGCCTCATGGTGGTATCGCAAGGTGAGGCATTTTTTGTGCTTGCGCGTGAGGCTGTTTCGCGCCTTTGCATGGTCAGTTCGCGGCCTTTTGGTGCTGATTTTGGCGCAAATTTAAGGCCAGAGGCTACGGTGAATTATTTTGAATTTGTCTCACTTTTCCGAAAGTGACCGAGCCGCCAATCGCCGGCAGTTGCTTGGTATATCCCGGGCCGCGCTGAGGAAAAAACCCCAACGTGATTTGGCCCGGTGATCCGTCTCGAGATGGGTCTGTTTATACCGAAACTCCAACGGTCATTAAAAGGTTTCAAACAGGTGCGTTTTGCCCACAATTTTTTGAGCGGGTATCAATCGGCACCTTAAAAAAGCTTGAGCATTGATCAGACGAAAAACTGTGCACCGTTTGCGCTGATGGTCGATCCGTTGATAAAACCGGCGTCATCCGAGGCCAGAAAAACCACGCAGCGGGCAATTTCGTCGGGCGTGCCCAAGCGACCTGCAGGAATTTGTGCAACGATTGAATCGCGGACCTTATCGGATAGCGCCATCACCATATCAGTGCCAATATAGCCTGGGCATATGGCGTTGGCGGTAATACCCATGCGTGCACCTTCATGGGCCAGTGACTTGGTGATACCCAAATCGCCGGCTTTTGAGGCAGCATAGTTTACCTGAGCAAACTGGCCTTTTTGGCCATTGATTGAACTGATCGTAATGATCCTGCCGAATTTGCGTTCGCGCATACCGGGCCAGATCGGGTGGGTCATATTGAATACACCAGACAGATTGGTATCAATCACCTGTTGCCACTGATCGCGGGTCATTTTGTGAAACGGTGCGTCACGGGTTATGCCGGCGTTGTTCACCAGGATTTCAACGGGGCCAAGATCAGCCTCAACCTGAGCAATCCCCGCGGCACAGGCGTCATAGTCTGCCACATCCCATTTGTAGGTTTTGATGCCAGTTTCGGCGCTGAATTCCGCTGCTGTTGCTTCATTACCGGCATATGACGCCGCGACTTGATAGCCTGCATTTTTCAGGCCGATTGAAATTGCGGCCCCGATACCTCGGGATCCACCGGTGACGAGTGCAACTCTTGCCATTGTATTCTCCTAGTCTTAATTTGACGACACTACAGTAATAGTGTTACATTTTTTAATATAATTACGCAATATTATTGCGTACAGATGTATCATAATAATTGGCACGCATGTCAGCTTTATGACAAACCGCGACCCGCGCTTTTAAAAAAGCGTCGCGCCGCTGTTGGGTTTTTAAGGAAGGGTTTTCACGGACGCTCTAGGCACATGGCCACGCCCATACCTCCACCAATACAAAGCGTTGCCAGACCTTTTTTGGCATCGCGCCGCCGCATTTCGAAAAGTAATGTATTGAGGATACGCGCACCTGAAGCACCAATGGGATGTCCAATTGCAATGGCACCGCCATTGACGTTTACAATCTCTGGATCCCAACCCATATCTTTATTAACCGCGCACGCTTGCGCCGCGAACGCCTCATTTGCCTCGACCAGATCGAGATCACTGGCTTTCCAGCCGGCTTTTTCAAGAGCTTTGCGCGAGGCATAGATCGGGCCGGCGCCCATAATTGACGGATCGAGACCAACGGTCGCAAAAGACGCGATGCGCGCCAGTGGTGTGATACCCCGTGCCTGAGCGTTTTCAACTGTCATCAGTAGGGCCCCGGCTGCGCCGTCATTTAACCCAGAGGCATTGGCAGCAGTGACAGAGCCGTCTTTTACAAAGGCGGGGCGCAGTTTCTGCATCGCTTCCATTTTAGCTCCGTAGCGGATGTATTCATCTTGATCGACAATGATGTCGCCCTTGCGGTTTTTAACGGTAAACGGCACGATTTCATCTTTAAATTTACCAGCTGTTTGTGCAGCTTCGGCTTTGTTTTGTGAGCCGACGGCAAAGCTGTCCTGCATTTCGCGGCTAATTTGCCACTTTTCAGCCACATTTTCTGCTGTCTGGCCCATGTGATAGCCGTTGAAAGCATCCCATAATCCGTCGCGAATCATCGAATCGATATAAGAAACATCCCCCATTTTCTGGCCTGCACGCAGATGTGCGACATGGGGGCTTAGTGTCATGCTTTCCTGACCGCCGGCGGCAACAATATCGGCATCGCCCAGTTGAATATGCTGGGATGCCAAAGCCACCGCACGCAGCCCGGAACCGCAGACTTGATTGATGTTCCAAGCGGCACTTTCAGTTGGAAGGCCGGCATTGATATGGGCTTGGCGCGCCGGATTTTGGCCCTGACCTGCCGTAAGCACTTGACCCAGAATTGTTTCATCCACGTCAGATTTATCAATTCCGGCGCGGGTGACCAACGCCTCAAGCACAGCTGTGCCCAGATCATGTGCGGGGGTTTTGGCAAAGGCGCCGCCAAAGCTGCCGACAGCCGTTCTTGCAGCTGAGGCGATTACAACATTGGTCATACGGGGTCCTCCCTGTTTGGACTTAACAAGGCGGTTTTCGGTATGATCAGAGTGTAATACAAAAACGCCGCCCTTAACTGCAACGGAGCCTATTACATTTGCTGCGGTGCGGCAAGCCCATCCTGAACGCCATCTCTGCGCCCGCAATTGGGATTTTCAGGTTATGAATTCGGGCGGGTTTTCCAGGGTGGCGTAAGCGTGGGCGCCCCAAAGTGATAGCCTTGAAGACAATCTATGCCCAGTGTCTGAAGCCAAGCCACCTCTGCTGGGGTTTCGACGCATTCGGCGACGGTAAACATGTCAAATTGCTGTCCGATGGCAACCAAGGCCTGTGTGATCACCTGATTGTCCGGGTCATGGGCAATGTTTCGGATGAACTGCCCATCTATTTTTAGAATATCAAAGTGAAATTGTTTAAAATGTCGAAATGCGGTGTGCCCCGCGCCAAAATCATCAAGCGCAAAACTTATACCCCTTGCCTGCAGGTCACTCATAAATCGGGCGACCAATTCAGGTACAAGCATCGTTGAGCGTTCAGTAATTTCTAGAATCAACCGTTCTGCAAGCGACGGATTCTGACTTAAATACCGATTGAGAACCTGCATCCAGGGGCGGTATGCAATCGACCGTGCCGACATATTGATCGACAGCCTTAGGTTGGGGACTTTGACCATTGCTGTCAGGCCTTTTTGCAACGCCAAGCAATCAATTTCGCGCCCCAGTTCGGTTTCTTCAATGACGGTAATGAATTCCCGCGCCGGGATCACCCTTTGGGTATCATCCAGCACACGGATCAAGGCCTCAAAAAAAGCAATTCTATTCGGATTCTGGGCTTGAACCACCGGTTGATAGGCCAGCATGACGTTCTTGTGGCTCACCGAGGCGCGAACCATTTCAAGCGTTTGCGTATCCCTGTTTGCCACCGCCATCGCCAACGGGTTGCCAAGCTGGGCCGGCATTACCCCGATGTCTCTGGGGTGTTTAATGTTGGCGTTTCGTTGCTGCACGCGTTTCTCCCTAATGATCAAAGTAACCTTGCACAGATTGGCCTTAAGGTGATATGAACCCTACAATTGGTCTCTAATTTTACTTAAAATATCATAAAGACTGATAAAGGCGGATATGTCACAGATATGCGGGTGGGCCGGGCCCGAAGAAATTTACATTAAATATCATGACTGCGAATGGGGCGTTCCGGTGTATGACGGAAGGCTGTTGTGGCAAATGCTGGTGCTTGAGAGTTTTCAGGCCGGGTTAAGCTGGATAATGATCCTGCGTCGACGGAAAGGTTTTTTTCAAGCATTTAAAGGGCTTGATCCAAATGTGATCGCCACTTGGGGGGAAGCCGAAGTGAAAAAGCTCCTGCTTGATAAGCGTATCATACGGCACCGTGGAAAGATAGAAGCGACACTGGCAAATGCCAGGGCGTGGCAAAAATTAGAGGCTGGCGTCGGATTTTCCAACATCCTTTGGGCTGCCGTGGATGGACGGGCTGTTCAGAATAACTGGCATCATAAAAGTGATGTACCCGCCGAGACAGTTATTTCATTAAAATTGTCCGCAAAATTGAAAGCTGAGGGCTTTCGTTTTTGTGGGCCCAAGACTGTCTATGCTTTGATGCAGGCGGCAGGTCTGGTGAATGATCATTTGGTGGGGTGTCCGGCGCATGCCAAAGTGGCCCGACTGGCTGGTATTATGACTGGTTGACTCTAGTTTTACAAAGGGTATAAGCGCCGCTCATTGGTGTTGGTGGTCCCCGCAAGGGGAGGCCTGTCGGGGCTCCGGCTCAAAGGACAACGCCCTCATTATTAGAGGAGATCAGACGGTGACAAAACGCACCTCTGCCAAGTACAAACTCGACCGCCGGATGGGCGAAAACATTTGGGGTCGTCCGAAATCCCCGGTCAACCGCCGTGACTATGGCCCCGGCCAGCATGGCCAGCGCCGCAAGGGCAAGCTCAGCGACTTTGGTCTGCAGCTGCGCGCCAAGCAGAAGCTGAAGGGTCATTATGGTGACCTGACCGAAAAGCAGTTCCGCCGCATCTTTGCTGAGGCTGAGCGGGTTAAAGGCGACACTGGTGAGAACCTGATTGGTCTGCTGGAGCGTCGCCTGGACGCCGTCGTCTACCGCGCCAAGTTCGTGGCGACGATCTTTGCTGCGCGTCAGTTCGTGAACCACGG
>Ga0115570_10004522_pt1 | contig 9940 bp, 10 predicted proteins | sample COGITO_mtgs_1205_3_FD_87294 | JGI IMG/M metagenome (GOLD analysis project Ga0115570, IMG submission 87294) | Pelagic marine microbial communities from North Sea - COGITO_mtgs_120524 | ecosystem: Environmental > Aquatic > Marine > Epipelagic | place: Germany:Helgoland, sampling site Kabeltonne...
TATCTCCTTCGGTTGGGCTGCTGTCTCACAACAACAATTCAACCAGATACGCCGCCAACCTTCAAACCGCCCAAACACCAGATTCAGTCATAGCTCAGTAAAAGCTGAAACCCAAAATACTGCTTGCAGCCCAATACTCGAGAACAAGAAGAAACTTTTTTCGGAAATTAATCAATGTGATATTTGTCGTTCATAAATCTCGATATCGCACGACCTACTATGAACAAATGAGATTAAGGCGATGTTTCATTGGAAATTTGAGGCCTGTAAGAGCCAAAGCGTATTTTTAGATAGGCTTACGCGCGTTCATAGCAGCGGTAATTGTGCCATCGTCTAAATAATCCAATTCACCGCCGATGGGGACACCCTGTGCGAGAGACGTCAACGTCACGCGGTTTTCTAAGAGGTCTGCGATGTAGTGGGCGGTCGTTTGGCCATCAATGGTGGCGTTTAGTGCGAGGATGACTTCAGTAATGTGTTCGCTGGTGACGCGGTCAATCAGGCGTGGGATGCGCAGTTCTTCGGGGCCAATGGCATCGAGCGCAGAGAGCGTGCCGCCTAAGACGTGGTAGCGCCCTTTGAAGACATTCGCGCGCTCCATTGCCCAAAGGTCGGAGACGTCTTCGACAACGCATAAAATACCGTTAGCGCGTTTCTCGCTCTCGCAAATATCGCAGATGTCCGAGGTGCCGACATTACCACAGTTGAGACATTCGCGTGCGGTGGCAGCAACGGTTTGCATACTATCAGCGAGTGGGGCGAGAAGGAGCGCGCGCTTGCGGATCAGATGCAGCACAGCACGTCGCGCAGAGCGAGGGCCAAGCCCCGGGAGCTTGGCCATCAATTCTATCAGTGTATCAATGTCTTTTGTGCTACTCATCCGCCCGTCCTTTTTGCCAGCTGCAGGAGCCTCCGGCGGAAGTTTATCTGGAAAGATGAAGGGCGCGTTTGCACGATTTTAGAACGGTAGTTTCATATCTGCGGGTAGGCCGAGACCTTCGGTCAGTTTGCCCATCTCGGACGCTGATTTTTCCGACGCCTTTTGTTGCGCTTCTTTGATCGCCGCGAGGATAAGGTCCTCGACGATTTCTTTTTCATCGCCGTTGAAGATCGACGGATCAATGTCGAGGCCAATCAGTTCGCCCTTGGCGGTTGCGGTCGCTTTTACGAGCCCTGCGCCGCTTTCGCCAACAACGGTCATGCTGGCCAAGTCTTCTTGCAATTGACCCATCTGGTCCTGCATTTCCTTGGCTTTTTTCATCATACCCGCCATATCGCCGAGCTGGCCTAGTCCTTTGAACATCTGTGTTCTCCTGTAAAAGCTTTGGACCTAGATAAGGGGCTGGGTGCGTTGGGGCAAGGAGGGTTTAGGGACGTCTGTAAATGAAAATGATGCAAAGCATCGCCGTGCAGAGTGCTGAACCGATGAGTAGATAAGGGACGGTTGAGCCAATACAGCCGATCTTTTGCGCGGTGATGAGCGGTTCATTCCCGATTTGGTCCAAGAGGAGGTGAAGCGCCCAAGCCCCCCAAAGCATACAGATCAAGACACTGAACCAAAGTTTGCGAAGCGCAAGCGCGATGAGGGTGCTGTAGCCAAGGATCAAGCTGGGCGTTGTCATGGAAAGCGTCAACGCTTCGTGCAGACCTGTCACTTTCTCGCCGTCCCAAGCGGGACGCAAAACAGCGCAGGCGTAGCCAAAAAGCGCGTCTGTTTCGAGAATGTGCAGGGTTTAGTCCTCCTCGAAAGGGTCCCATTCGTCTTCAACTTCGGGGAGCGCTTCGACCATGGCCTCTTGCGCGATTTCAGCGGGGGTTTTGATGTCGATGATGCGCGCGCTTGGGAAGGCATCAAAAACGGCTTTGAGCAGTGGATGTTCGGCGGCCTCGGCCTTGATAGCGATATCTGCCGCATCGCGTTTTTCGGCGATGGTTTCGCGGCCACCTTCGTTCACAAGCGTGACGGCCCAGCGGTTGCCCGTCCACAGTTGCAGTTTTTGACCCAGGCGCTGGGCGAGATCATTGGGTGCTTTTGGATGGGCGACAAATTCAATGCGGCCGGGTTGGTAATTGGCGAGCCGAATGCCGCCCTCCACGTCTACCAACAATTTCACATCGCGATTGGCGCGAATAAGTTCGACGACATGATCGAAGGTTGGGAAACGCTCTAACGCGTCTGCATCAAGTTGCTGCGCCGTAGCTGCACCGCCCGAAGCACCGCCGGATGTCGTTATACGTGCCTGCGCATTGGCCACAGTGGTCGCGCCCGCGATCATCCCGCCACCATTTCCACCGCCGCCACCAGAAGGGGGAGGAGGGGGCGAGTCTTGAAGTTTGCGGATCAACTCTTCCGGGCTGGGAAGTTCAGCCACATGCGTGAGGCGAATGATCGCCATTTCAGCGGCCATCATTGAATTCGGCGCGCTGGCGACTTCGTCCAGCGCTTTGAGCAGCATTTGCCACATCCGCGTCATCGCGCGCATAGGCAGATCGCTGGCCATTTGCAGACCGCGCGAGCGTTCATCAGGGCTGACTGTCGGATCATCCGCCGCGTCGGGAGTGATCTTGACGACGCTGATCCAGTGGGTGATTTCCGCCAGATCGCGCAGGACTGCCATGGGGTCTGCGCCCGCCGCGTACTGGGCACCAAGTTCGGTCAAAGCCGCCGCCGCATCACCGCGCATGATCATCGCGTAGAGGTCGAGAACACGCCCACGATCCGCAAGGCCCAACATCGCGCGCACTTGCTCAACCGTTGTTTCGCCAGCGCCATGGCTGATCGCTTGGTCCAGCAGAGAGGTCGCATCGCGCGCAGAGCCTTCGGCGGCGCGGGTGATCAGGGCCAATGCATCCTCGGCAATCTCTGCGTTTTCGCCAGCAGCGATGCGTTTGAGCATGCCAATCATGTCTTCGGGCTCGATCCGGCGCAGATCGAAGCGCTGGCAACGGGACAGAACTGTTACGGGAACTTTGCGAATCTCAGTGGTGGCAAAGATGAATTTGACGTGCGCGGGCGGCTCTTCCAGCGTCTTCAACAAGGCGTTGAAGGCAGAGGTGGAGAGCATGTGCACTTCGTCGATGATATAAATCTTGTAGCGTGCGGAGGCGGCACGGTAATGTACGCTCTCGATGATTTCGCGAATGTCGCCAACACCTGTGCGCGATGCAGCGTCCATTTCCATGACATCGACATGACGCCCTTCCATGATCGCCACACAGTTTTCGCACACACCGCAAGGTTCTGTCGTCGGGCCGCCAGTGCCGTCGGGGCCAACGCAGTTGATGCCTTTGGCGATGATCCGTGCAGTGGTCGTTTTGCCCGTGCCGCGAATACCCGTCATCACAAACGCTTGCGCGATACGGTCTGCTTCAAACGCGTTCTTGAGCGTGCGCACCATCGCTTCTTGGCCGACAAGATCGGCAAAGGTTTCAGGGCGATATTTTCGTGCGAGGACGCGGTAGGCTGTGTTTGGCTCGTCGGTCATTGCGGCTTTCCGGATTCGTGTGCTTGGTGACAGTAATCCGCGCGGCCTACGGGGTCTATAGCAACCAAAGGACGATGCCCGTTCCAACGGTCGCGATTGTCATTGCAACAGAGAGTTTCGTGAAATCGCGCGTTGGCAAGGCTTCAGCGTCGTTTTCGCTAAGACGGTTAAGGGTTTTGCACGCTTGGCGTCGTGCCATCCAATAGATCATGATCGCGATACCCAAAAACAGCGAGGCCACGAGCTTTGCGACCCAAGTCGGATCGAACGCGCCGAAGACTGCCTTAAGTCCAATCGCGACGCCGACACAGGCAAGGCCAGTTCCCATCCAAGAGGAATAGGTGCGCTCATTTGCCAAGATTGTTCGATCTTCGGCCCATTTGGTGCGAGTTTCGCTCTCGCTTGCATTCGTATCACTGTTCATGTGCATAGTGTGACGCGAGATAGCTTGGATGAAAAGCGCAGTTATTTTTAGGAGAATGTGCATGCGGTTGCGTGGACGGCGAGGAAGCCAGAATATTGAAGATCGTCGTCGCTCAGGTGCGCGCAGTGGTGGCAAAGCGGCTCCGATTGGGGGCGTTGGACTGCTTTTGGTTTTGGCGATTGGCTATTTTGCGGGCATTGATGTGACGCCTTTGTTGCAGCAAGGTGGTGCGCCGCAACAGACGCAAACGCGACAGGTTTCAGCACAAGACGAGCGCGCAGCAGAGTTTTCATCACAAGTCTTGGCAACGACAGAGCAAGTGTGGGGACAGATTTTCCCGCAGCAAGTTGGGCGTGATTATACCACGCCAACCTTGGTGCTTTATGCCGATGTCACGCAAAGCCCTTGTGGTGGTGCATCAGGGGCAACAGGGCCGTTTTACTGCCCTGCGGATAAAAAGGCGTATCTCGATACAGCATTTTTCGCGACGCTTTCCAGCCAGCTAGGTGCACGTGGTGATTTTGCAGCGGCTTATGTGATTGCGCATGAAGTGGCCCATCATGTGCAGAATGAACTCGGGATTTTGGGCCAGGTCCATCAAGCGCGGCAGCGCTCCAACCAGACAGAGGCGAACGCTTTGACTGTACGTTTAGAGCTTCAGGCTGATTGTCTTAGCGGTGTTTGGGCGCGTTCGGTCAAGGGGCTTTTGGAGCCCGGCGATATCGAAGAAGCACTAAACGCAGCGCGGATGATTGGGGATGACCATCTGCAAAAGCGTGCAGGGCGCGTGCCGCAACCACATACATTTACCCATGGCACCAGTGCACAGCGCGCCAGTTGGTTTGCCAAAGGGTTCAAGAGCGGTACCATCAATACGTGCGATACATTTAGCGCGCGTAGGCTGTAACGCATGACGGATCTGGTCATCCATGCGCTTGGGGTTGGAGGGGGATCGCTTGCGATTTCTCAGATGCCCGGGCTGATGGGCGGCTATAAGGATGACCTCGATTTTATCCGCGATTGGAAGCCGTCTATTGTAATCTCTGCCACGACCAAAGGCGAGCATGCGGATGCAGGTGTCGAAGCGTTGGGCAAGGATATTCCTGAAAGCGGGGCGCGTTGGTTGCATTTGCCGATCACGGATTATGGCACGCCGGACGAAGTTTTTATGCGCGCATGGCCAGAAAAAAGCGCGGTCATTTTGAAAGCCCTCAGCGGGCGCGGTCGGGTGTTGATCCATTGCAAAGGGGGATGCGGGCGTTCTGGTATGCTCGCGCTACGCTTGATGGTTGAGTCGGGCGAGGATGCTGTCGATGCGCTTTTGCGTCTGCGCAAAGTACGTCCTTGCGCCGTGGAAACCGATGCGCAACTGCGCTGGGCGGTCACAGGATTATTGCAAAATAAGGGGTAGTAGGTGAGAGGTTGGACATCGACCCAAGTGGGGCTCGTTGTGGCTGCTTCCTTCCGGATCTGACCAGGTTGGCGAGGCACTTGCCCGCGCCAACCCCTCGAGACGTGATATACGAGCACCGACATTGCATTGCAAGGCTTGAACCCAAGTGAGTTTCGCCGCTAGCTTGCGCAAAAATATATAGGGGTAGGGTATGAAGAATGCAGAGGCCGTCACATTCGGTGGTTCAGGGTTAGAACGCGCGGCGCACTTGCGTGGTGATGTGAATGAATTGGCCAAGATGCGCGCGGACCCAAATGCGCAAGCGATTGTGTTCTGGCGAGGTAAGCCGCTGATCCGACGCGGTGATTGGGATGTTCTTGCGCGTTTACCGATGAGCCATTCTTTGCTCGCGCCGCGTGCTGAACAGTCCGTTTTTCTGGGCCTAGAGGATCACGGCCCAACTTTTGCGCATGATATCTCGGATTGGGAACCCGAAGGGGTTGATCCGAGCCTGATGAACACATTCCTTGACCCGACCGAGCAGCAGCATCCCGAGTTTCCTGAGACAGATGTTTTCGCAGAGTTGCGTGCGAATATGACCCGCTTCACGCCGCGCGATGCAGAACTCGCTGTAAGTGCGCGTGCGCTTTATTCTTGGCATGAAAGTCACCAGTTTTGTTCTAAATGCGGTGCAAAAAGTGAAATGGCCATGGCAGGTTGGCAACGTGATTGCGCAACATGTGATGGCAAACATTTCCCGCGCACGGACCCTGTTGTGATCATGCTGATCACCCATGGAAACTCTGTTCTTATGGGGCGTTCACCGGGGTGGCCGGAAGGCATGTACTCGCTGCTGGCTGGTTTTGTTGAACCGGGCGAAACGCTGGAAGCCGCGGTGCGGCGCGAAGTGTTTGAGGAATCGGGAATCAAAGTGGGTCATGTGGATTACCTCGCGAGCCAGCCTTGGCCCTTCCCCAATTCACTTATGTTTGGCTGCCGTGGAGAGGCGTTGAATACGGGCATCACCATTGATCCTGTTGAGATTGAGGATGCGATATGGGTGAGCCGTGAAGACATGATGTTGGCTTTTGCAGGCGAAAACCCCAAGATTTTACCCGCACGCAAAGGTGCTATCGCACATTTTATTTTAGAGAGATGGCTGAGCGATAGACTTGATTAATACTCTTGCGCTATAAAACTTAAAAAAAATCGAATAAAAATTGCGAGCAGGTCTATGAAATTCTCAACAAAAGAAGATATCGAAGCGCCGATCGAAGACGCTTTCGCGCTCTTCGTGGACTTTGATCAGTTCGAACGCTCGGCGCTTCGTCGAGGCGGGCAAGTACGACGTACCGATTCGCTGAAAAGCAAAGGCGTTGGCATGTCTTGGGACGCGGGTTTCAAGTTTCGTGGCAAGGCGCGAAAAGTGTCGGCTGAGCTGATCGCTTATGATCCTAACGACGGCTACGAGATGGACGTTCAAAGTTCTGATCTGAATGCGATTGCAACGCTCGAACTGATGTCGCTTTCCAAAAGCCGCACGCGCGCAACACTTTCTGTAGAGTTGAAACCCAAGAGCTTGTCAGGTCGTTTGATGATTCAAACCATGCGCCTTGGAAAGTCGCGGTTGGACAAACGCTATCGCATCAAAGCTTCTGATTTCGCACGCATCATCGAGCGGCAGCACAAATCGAACGTGAAAGCGCAAGCACCTCTATGAATCGCGTTCTTTGGCACGTGGGTAGGTGCCAAGGATTGTGATTTCACTGGTGAAATAGCCAAGCTCATCCAAGGCGCGCTTGACGTTTTCGTCCTCTGGATGGCCTTCAATGTCTGCATAGAACTGCGTTGCCGTGAAATGCCCGCCAACCATGTAGCTCTCAAGCTTGGTCATGTTCACGCCATTCGTCGCAAAGCCACCCATCGCTTTGTAAAGCGCCGCAGGCAGGTTGCGCACACGAAAGATGAAGCTGGTCATCATGCCCGTTTCGCCGCGCGTGCTTAGATCGCCATCGCGTGACATCACCAAGAAACGTGTTGTGTTGTGACCGTGATCCTCGACGTTGCTGGCGAGCACATCTAGCCCATAGATCTGCGCGGCTATTTCACTGGCCAGAACGCCACTGGTCATATCGCCGCTTTCTTTCAACTCGGCAGCGGCCCCTGCGCTATCGGCGGCCGCTTCTGCTTTGATCTTATTTTCAGTCAAGAAAGCAGCGGCTTGTGGCAGGAGCACCATATGCGCTCGCACTTTCTTAATGTCCTTTAAGGTCGCGCCAGGCATCGCCATCAAACTGATGCGCACACGGGTGAACGCTTCATCCACAATATGCAAATCAGAGCTTGGGAGCAAACGATGAATATCCGCGACACGCCCGTAGGTCGAGTTTTCAACAGGAAGCATCGCAAGCTCTGCATCTTTGTTGTTAACGGCATTGATAACATCTTCAAACGTGCGGCAAGCAAGCGGCTCGTGGTTTGGGAAATTAGCTGCGCAGGCCTCGTGTGAGTAGGCTCCGAGTTCGCCCTGAAATGCGATCTTTTTACTCATTGCTGCGATTCCTCTAAAATCTGCCAAACTCGGGCGTTTCGTCGCGGGTTCTACACCTTGCCTTAACCTCTTTAAAGTCATAGATACCCGCGCAACGATATACATTGGAACGAGCCTTATGTTTGACACGATGACCCTTACCAAAATTCTCGGTGCGCTTTGCGGATCTTTGTTGGTTTTCCTCTTGGGCAGCTGGGCTGCTGAAGAACTGTTTCACACTGGCGGTGGTCATGGTGATGGTGAGCATCTTGCTGGCTACGTGATCGAAATCGAAGACGCTGGTGAAGTGGAAGAAGTCGAAGAAGTTGATTTCGCAGAGTTGATTGCAGCTGCTGATATTGGCAAAGGCGAAAAAGTCTTTGGCAAATGCCGCGCATGTCACAAGCTGGAGGACGGTGCAAACGGCACAGGTCCACACCTGTTCAACACTGTGAACCGCGACAAAGGCTCGATCGACGGATTTGGGTATTCGGCCACATTGGCGTCCATGGAAGGTGTTTGGGGCTACGATGAGCTAAACGCATTCTTGGAGAACCCAAAAGGCTACGTGCAGGGCACCAAGATGAGCTTTTCGGGCTTAAAGAAAGACACGGATCGTGCGAACCTGATCGCTTATCTTGAGACAATCAAGTAAAGCGCAATCGCGTCAGAGTTTACGAAAAGCCGCTCAGCCCAGTGCTTGAGCGGCTTTTTCTTTGCCTAAAAGCTTGATTTCAGCCCAGCACACGCTCAGTTCACAAGCAGTTCAATATTCAACGCTTGAATGTGACCTGCGCAGCGCATTAGCTATGTTACAACAGTTATACGCAAGCGCATGACAGCTATTGGGAGACTTCGATGACGGATAAATTTCCAAAGAACGAGATAACCTTGAAACGCCGCGATGTTATGCTGGGCATGGCCGCAGGAGGCGTCGGCATGGCCTTGAGCCTACCAAACGCGGCGATTGCGCAAAGCAGCTCTGATGAGATCATCAGAAGTCATGGCTATTCCTTCTTTGGTGATTTGCAGTATCCGCCAGATTTCACGCACTTCGATTATGTGAACCCTGATGCGCCTAAAGGCGGTGAGATTTCTCTGTCTACACGCGGCACGTTTGACGGGATGAACCGCTACGCAAGCAAAGGTCGTCCGGGGCAATATTCGGGCCTGATTGCAGAGGCGATGTTCTCGCGCGCGCCCTTTGACGCGGCCGTTCCTGCGGATTCGATCACAGATGCGTATTGCCACTTGGCCGAAGCGGTCGAATACCCAAAGTCAAAAGAGTGGTGCGTTTTTCATATCCGTCCCGAAGCCAAGTTTTCTGATGGCACTCAATTGACCGCACAGGACGCGGTGTTCACCCATGATTTGTTCATGGAGCAAGGGATCCGTAGCTACGCTCGTTCCGTCAAACAACGCATCAAACTTGTTGAGGCGGTGGACGATCTAACACTGCGTGCCGAGTTTGTTGACGGTATTTCACGCCGCTCGCTGATCTCGCAAGTTGGTGGTTCCCCTGTCTTTTCAAAGGCTTGGTATGAAGAAACAGGCGAGCGCTTGGATGAGCCGTCCTTGCTAACGCAGCTCGGATCTGGCCCTTACGTGGTCGATGATTTCGAAATAAATCGCTACATTGTTTACAAGCGTAACCCCGATTATTGGGGTTGGCACCTGCCGGTGAACGCTGGCCGTCACAACTTTGACCGCGTGCGCGTCGAGTACTTTGGCGATCAAACTGCCGAGTTCGAGGCGTTCAAAGCGGGCGAATATACCTTCCGCCAAGAAGCGAGCACAAAGCAGTGGGCGACGGGTTATGATTTCCCCGCGGTTGAAAAGGGACACGTAAAGCTTGAGCGACTGCCAAACGGCAATCCACCGACCCCCTCTGGGTTCGTCTTTAATCTTTTGCGCGCACCTTTTGACGATCTGCGCGTACGCGAAGCGTTGAGTCTGGCGTATAATTTCGAGTGGGTCGCAAGCTCGCTCCAGTTCGGTCTAACGAAACAACGTCATTCCTTCGTTGAAAACTCTTCCTTGCAGGCCAATGGCGTGCCGACGGGACTTGAGAAAGCCTTCCTAGAGAGCCTTGGTGATTTGGTTCCTGA
>Ga0115570_10004524_pt1 | contig 9938 bp, 1 predicted proteins | sample COGITO_mtgs_1205_3_FD_87294 | JGI IMG/M metagenome (GOLD analysis project Ga0115570, IMG submission 87294) | Pelagic marine microbial communities from North Sea - COGITO_mtgs_120524 | ecosystem: Environmental > Aquatic > Marine > Epipelagic | place: Germany:Helgoland, sampling site Kabeltonne...
CCAGCTCAATAATCCCGCGCATCTCAACGAGGGGTGTGAGATCGGTGATTTGATTCCAACCAATGCTTAGGTAGCGAAGACTGGTAAGACTGACCAGCGGCGAAATGTCTTTTAGGTTGGCGCCATTCGCATCAAGCCTTTGAAGATTCGTTAGGCCGGCTAATCCGCTCAAATCTTTGCCCGCGCTGGTACAACAACCGCCCCAACTTATCAGTAATTCAATCAGTTTTGACAATCCTGACAAGGGACTGAAATCTTCGGTTTGCACCCCTTCGATGTTTAGCACCGTCAGATTGGTGAAGGCTTGTAGGCCTTCAAGTGATCTAACGTCGCGATGTTGACACTCAAGCGAAACCAGTTCCCCCGCAGATTGCATACCTTGAGTTTGATTTTCGATACAGTTCAAAAGAGATTGGTCGGTAACTGCCTGCAAGGCATCTATTAGGCCAAGAAACTGCCGCTCAGGATCATCTGGAAAAGCATCGCTATTATCACCAATACCATCGCCATCCCTATCGGTTGCCTCGGTGGCATCCAATGGAAAATCATCGAGGCTATCCCCCACGCCATCATTGTCGTCGTCATCGTCTATGATCAGGCCAGAGGTGCTCTGCCCTACACTGTAACCTTGATTCCAGTCGTCCGGATCGCCATCTCGATCGCTATCGACCGAGGCTGCAGGGTCATTCGGAAACGCATCTAAATCATCCGGCACACCATCAGCATCATTATCGTTGCCACAGCTGCCAGGAAATTCAAACTGATTGGAGGCTGGTATCAGATCACTGATACTATCGAGCGTCGCGCACAGAAGCGGATTGCCGGACATCTTTATTCGAGCATTGTTGTATTCTGCGAAGGTGTTACCAATAGAGGTGATCCGGTTTCTTTCTAGATTTAGTTCCCAGACGGTGGGCAATTCCGCTAAAGGCGACACATCTGTAATGATGTTATCTTGTAGCTCGAGATGACCTAGGTTCAACAATTCCCTAAGTGGTGTGAGGTCTTCGATTTGATTCTCACTGAGTCTTATATGCTGAAGTGATGTGAGATTAGATAGTGATGAAAGGTCCGTTAGGTTATTTCGACCTGCCCAAATTGAGTTTAACTTCGGCGTGCTGACGACTTTGAATTCAGCGATTGGGTTCTCCCAAAGACTTAAAGACCTTAGTTCGGGTAGGTCGTTCAGTTCAACTAGGCTAATATTGTTGTGATCTAATCGAAGGTCTTTCAGTTTTTTCAGATTATTGAATGCCGTGGTTTCCTGAATGCCGTTTTGATGTAAATCGAGCTCTCGGATGGAGGCGGGTAATTTCGTCACAAAGTCCTCTAACGCTAGGAAGTTGTAACCGCAAAATTGCAAATATTCCAATCCATCCAGGGTCTTAAAATCGGGGGTGGCATTGAGCGGCAGCCGGCAAATATTAAGACGTCGGAGACGGGGTAATTCCAGAATCGCACTCACGTCCGAGGCTTGAATAGAGTTGATATTCAGATCTTCAAGATATTGCATACTCCGAAGCGCATCAAGATTCCGTACCGGCAAACCCTCTACCCGAAGGTACTTGAGCCTAGACAATGCTTTAAGTGGCGCAAGGTCTGAAAAAACGCCCTGACCACCACTGATATCCAGAACCTCAAGCCGCGTCAACGCGGCGATGGGCGCAGCATCCGTAAAATTCGGATTGTAAATTCGTAGGCCCACCAGCCCAGAGAACTTATCGATGCCCTCCACAGAGTCTATTTGATCATTGCACTCTAATTGGCGCAGCTCGTCAGCATAGGCCTGGCCGCTCAGATGATTGTTAAGGCACGAGAGCAGTCCCGCGTCGGTAATACCCGCAAGTGCAATTTCGATTTCTAGCGATTGTCGACTCGCATCTTCAGGATACGCGTCACGATTATCGCCGACGCCATCGCCGTCGGAATCTTGAGACTCTGCGGGATCTACTGGGAAAACGTCCTGAGCATCGGCCACGCCATCGTTATCGTCGTCTTCATCCAGTACAAGACCGGATGTTGAATCAGCTGCCGTGTTGCCTGGGTTCCAATCATCTGGTTGATCGTCACCATCGATGTCTGAGGAGGCAGCCGGGTCCGTTGGGAACGCATCTCGTTCGTTGATGACGCCGTCACCATCATCATCAAAAGCGCAGGTGCCGGACCATTGCAGAGAAGCTTGGCTATTGCCCAGCTTATCGATTTCGCTACAAAGCAACGGGTTGCCCTCTAAGCTGACGTTCGTATTCAATGGATAATCATCGAAGACGTCACTGATCTGGGAAATGTCATTATTTCTCAAGTCTAGGTTATAAATTGAGGTTTTACCTTTGAGTGCCGATATATCCCTGATTTTGTTTTCGCCCAACTGGACGTGACCCAGATGTTCAACTGCTCCCAGCGGCTCTAGGTCCGAAATTTGGTTGTTTCTGAGGCTGAATTGATGTCGCCATCCATTTTGTTCGGGCTGGTTGCGCAGAAAGTCTGCGAAGCTTGCTAGATCAGATAACCGATTCTGGTCAAGCCAATAATTATAGAGTTCTGGCGCATTCGCCACAGCAAAAGACGCAATTTCATTATTCTGTGCTTCTATGGTGTGCAGCTTCGGTACATCGCTGATGCGCAATTCCGTCAGCCGGTTTTGACTGAGTCGAAGGCTTTGTATTGCCTCCCGGCCACTTAAGGCACTGATGTCCGTGATACTGTTGTTGTCCAGACTTAACGTCTGCAGCGTTAGTGGCAGTCCGGCGACAAAAGCTGGCAGGTCTGATAGCGCTATATTGTTGGCCCACAGTTCCGTGAGGTTCGGGAATTGTAGAAACGACTGATCGGCAAGGGGGTTGTTCTGTATATGCAGATTTTCAAGCGCATTCAGCGTGCCGAGGGCAGATAAACTAGAGAGATTGTTGTCGCCTAGGTAAAGGACCTCAAGATTGGGCATGTTCGCCAGCGGCGAGAGGTCTTGAACGTCGTTACCATGAAGATTGAGCCATTCAAGCTGTTTGAGTCCCGTTAAGGCAGAAATGTCTTTGATGCAGCGCGAGCCCCACTCTAGCTCCAAGACGCGAAGACTCGTCAAGACAGTTAAGGGCGTAAGGTCGCAAAACTGTTTGTCTCGAAGATACAGCTCTTCGAGATTCACGAAAGCTTGCAGCCCGCTCGCAGACTGAATGTTTTGGTTATTGCAATCAATTCGCTGCACATCACCGGCAGAGGCCTGCCCTGCTGTTTGCCCTTGAATGCATTGCTGTAGATTGGGGTCTTCAATGCCCTCTAGGGCCTGACCTATAGACAGAAATTGTTGGGCCGCATCGTTCGGAAAGGCATCTTTATTGTCACCAAGGCCATCGCCATCAGAATCGACCGTATCGGTCGAATCATCCGGAAAAGCATCGTCGTCATCAGAAACCCCATCGTTGTCATCATCTGTATCAAGCACGAGTCCCGTGGTTGAGTCCCCGGCCCCAAAATCTGTATTCCAGTCATCCGGGGCGCCATCACCGTCGGAATCAACCGAGGCCGCAATATCATTTGGAAATGCATCCAGCGCATCGGGGCGACCATCGCCGTCGGCATCGGTTGCGCACTGCCCGTCGAAATACACATTCACGGCCAGGGATTCAAAGCGCGCTTGTTCGGTGCACAAGATGGGGTTTTGATTTAAATAGATATTGGTGCCGGACATGGCGTCAAAGGCGGCGCCAATCACCGAGATCTCATTACGCTCGAGGTTGAGATGGCCAAGGGCACTAAAGCTTGCAAGGGCTGCGACAGTCGTGATGCCATTTCGTTGGGCGGTTAAATGACCGAGCGTATCGGTAATGCTTACCAGAGACTCAAAGTCTTTGAAGCCAGTCTCGTTGATATCAAGCGCATAAATGGGCTGATCCTCACTAAAGCTTAAAGTCTTTAAGGGATTGCGATCCAAGCTGAGTTGCGACAGGTTTGGGAAATTGGCGACGGATACATCGCGGATTGCATTGTCGCTAAGGTTTAGATAAGAAAGATTGCTGAGCTCGGCATTTTCAAAGCTTGAAAGCTGATTCTGGTAAAGCTGCAAGGTCCTCAAGGCCGGCAGTGCCACTAATTTGGAGACTTGCTGTAACTGATTAGATCCGAGATCTAACTCAATCAGTTTATTGAGGTTTTCGAGCGGGTTGGCGTCAACAATCTTGTTGTAGCCCAAGCTAAGAGATTCAAGATTTCTAAGCGCGCTCAGAGGCGAGACGTCGCTGACTTGCTGTCCTTCAAGATTTAGCTGGGTAAGCCCCTTGAGGCCGGACAGTGGCGTTAAGTCTGTGATCTGACCATTACCCCAGGCGAGCCTTAAGTTTTCTAGTTTGTTGAGCGCGGCGAGCGGTTCAAGATTCGCAAACTGAATATTGTCAATATTAATTTGCGTCAGTTGGTTAAAGGCTTGGATCCCTTCTAAGCTTTGCGCTGAATTACAATTCAGCGCCAGAATCTGACCGGCATGCACAGCGCTTTGCTCTTGATTGCTTAAGCACTGTCTTAAGGCATCATCGATGACTTGCGCTAAGGCGTCAGCGATCAGAAAAAACTGCGCGTCGGGATTATCAGGGTAGGCATCGGTATTATCGCCCACACCATCATCGTCGCGGTCAGCGCTTTCGCTCGGGTCATTCGGAAAGGCGTCGCTTACGTCCGCCACGTCATCATTGTCATCATCCATATCAAGTTCTAGACCGGTTGTTGAGTCGTCCTGGCCATAGCCCAAGTTCCACTCATCGGCCTTACCATCACCATCAAAGTCAGCAGATGCGGCAACATCTGACGGAAATTGATCGTCGCCATCGACAACCCCGTCACCGTCTGTATCTTTGGCGCAGGTCGTGTTGAATTCTAGATTGATGGGCGCGGGGTCTGAATCAAACTCATCAAGTTCCGCGCATAGAATGGGATTGTCATTAAGCCTTACATTGGCATTTTCGGTATTTTGGTCGAAAACGCCAACCAGCCGTGTGATGCTATTATTTTGTAACTCAACATTATTCAATTGTGTGAGACCCGCCAATGGGGTCATATCGATGATCTGGTTGTTCTGCGCGTTTAACTGATTGAGCTTTACTAATCCGGTAAGCCCCTCCAATGATTTGATCTTGTTATTATTAATACTAAGTCCGACCAGCGTTCGGACTCTACTCAATACCGATATGTCCTCGATTAAATTATTTTGGATGTCGAGATATTCCAAGTATCGCAAAAACTCAAGTTCTTCTATATTCGTTAGATCGTTCCCTTGGAGCTCGAGTCGGGTGAGGTTGTCTAGATCTGACAACGGCGCCAAATCAAGACTTCCTAAATAGTTAAGGCTTATCTGGCTTGCATCGATCAAATTTGCCAAGCCCGAGTAGTCCTCAATATTGCGGGAATCCGATAATCCGAAATAACTCAGTCGGTCTTGGTTTTGTAAAAAATTTAAATCGGACAATAGCGGCAGATTTCTGAGGTCTAATCTTTCCAGCGATTGCAATTGCGATAGTGCCGACAGGTCCGTTAATTGCGTAGCACTTTCAATGTATAAATAACGAAGGTCGGTGACGTTGCCAAGCTGCGAGACGTCGACGAGTTGTTCGCCGCCAATGGATAGGTTTTGGATCTGAAAGCCTTCCGGCAAAAATGAAAGATCCGCCAGGCGAGGACTGCGAATGTCTAAATGCTCTAATGTTCCAAGGTTCAAAAGCCCCGTAATGCTTGTAAGGTCGTTGTACGCTAAATCGAGCTGTTGAAAGGCAGTTCCTGCAAAGGTATCAGGAATGTTCACCACATCAATCTTATTGGCACTTGCGATCAAAGTATTTAAGGATTGCAGGTTGAACACCCAATCAATATTGGTGAGTTCTAGACTCTGAATGTTTAGGTATTGTAGGTTCGGTGCAAAGGCAAGCGTTGATGCTGAAAGGTCTCGTATCAGCGAGTTATCCAAACCTAACCGCATGAGTAGCAGATTTTCTGGTAGCACAGAAAGGTCGTTGACCCGTGTTGAACTTATCCTGAGGCGCACCAGCGGCTTATCGGCGATCGGGGTAAGGTCCGACACCCGATGGCCTGCGACATCAATCTCGGCCAATTGCATCAGGCCTTGCAGAGGTGACAGATCTGCGATTAACCGATCACCCCATTGCAGCTGCAATCGTTCAAGATCTAACAAGTGCGCTAAGGGTGACAAATCACTAAACTTTGGATCCGAGAGCTCGAGCACCGAAAGACGAGAAAAGTTTTCAAGACCATTCAGTGTGGTTACATTCTGGCCCCAACCACAATCTAATAGAGTGAGCTCGCCGGCCGTCACGTGATTCTGGGTTTGATTTGTCAGGCAATTACGAAGGCTTTGGTCTTCTATCTTTGAGAGCGCCTCCGCTAGAGGCAGGTATTGTTTGGCGGCATCACTTGGATAAGCATCTTGAAGATCATCCACCCCGTCGCCATCGGTGTCGGCCGCATAAAGATTAAAGGCGGTAAAACACAGTGCGCTTAGAAGTAAGCTTCTAATCATGGCAACCAGCTCAGTCGAAAAATTATTACCTTAATAATAAGTGATTAGAGCCAAAAAGCCAGCTTGAGCGCCAAATAACCTCATGCCTGATAAGATAGATAGCTTCTATTTTACGCTGCAAGCTGTTGATTTATATGGCTATGGTATTAAGGCGCTAATAAATGCCTCGATATCTTCCGGCGTGCGCCGCTGGGCATCAGAGGCAACGGCGCCCGCAGTTAGGCTGTCGCCGCGAAATCCGAACAAGTATCGTATCACCAGTAAGCCGTCTGTCAGGGCTTCAGCCTTGCCATTGCCGTCGATGTCTAACGAGACGCGTCCAACCGAAAGATTCAGTTGGTCAAGGTCAAGCACATACCCTGTTGCCGCCGAAATTGCTGAAAGCCCAACACGGACGCTCGTCACGGTTTCATCCGGGGTTATTGTCCCGGACAACAGCGTCGCGGTTGCATTTGCCGTATTAGGCCAAGCGCCCGACAGATCAGACCACTCAAACACCTCGAAGGTATCGGTAAGCGGGTCATTGTCGAGATCTTCAATATCATCGAACGCCACACCGCCAAGGCGGATCCCGCTCAATTCAAACGCCGTAAAATACTCACCAATCAGGCCGCCCAATATCGCTTTGTCGTAGTGCACTCGGAAGGCCAGCCCGGTGGTGTCTTGTTCATCCGCCGCGGCGTAAATGAGCTTGATGGTTGTTGGTTGATCGACCACCAAGAATTTCGGGGCCTCAAACGTGAGACGCTGGGCCAGCAGGTCCGACTGGTTGGGGTCGGTGCCTCCCTCAAACTCCTCGAGCGCTGTTAAGCCGTCATCGTCCGCATCGGAATCCGCATCAGCGGCGTCCGCGCGATCTAAACCGTTGAGCGCCTCCCACTCATCGGCCATACCATCATTGTCCGCATCCAGCCCGCCTCTTGCGTCAAAGACAAACAAATCCTCTGCATCATCCACCGAATCACCATCAGCATCAGCATCACAGGCATCCCCTACCCTATCATCATCAAAATCTAACTGATCACCGTTATCGACCAATGGGCAATTATCGACCCCATCATCAATGCCGTCGTCATCGGAATCATTTGGGTTGGTATCACAAACATCGCCCACCTCATCATTGTCCGCATCGGCTTGGTCTGCATTGGCATTATTCGGGCAATTGTCCAGGTCATCGTTTATTCCGTCCTCGTCACTGTCGAGAGCGCTATTCTCATCACACGCATCTCCAAGCCCATCCTCATCTTCGTCAGCTTGATCCTCGTTCGCGATCAGCTTGCAGTTGTCATCCCCATTGAGCACTGCATCGCCGTCGATATCGGCATCACACGCGTCGCCCGTATTGTCGTTATCAAGATCGGCTTGATCGGCATTGGGAACAAAGGGGCAATTGTCGACTTCATTAGCACGCTCGTCGCCATCAATATCGGCATCACACGCATCGCCATCGCCATCAAGGTCCTCATCGGCTTGATCTTGGTTCTCAATCAACGGGCAATTGTCTGCACCGTCCTGTACTGAGTCATTATCATCATCGGTATCGCAAACGTCACCGGACTCGTCATTGTCGTTGTTTGCTTGATCCGGATTGGCAATCGCGGGGCAGTTATCAAGCAGATCGCCAATGCCATCGTTGTCGCTATCACTGTCATTACTGTTATCGCAGGCATCACCCTTGCCGTCGCTATCGGCATCCGCTTGATCTGCATTACTGATCAGCGGACAGTTATCTTCGCCATCAAGCACATTGTCGCTGTCATCATCCGCGTCGCAGGCATCGCCGTCACCATCGCTATCGGTATCAGTTTGATTGGCGTTCGCAACGAGCGGGCAATTGTCCGCGTTATCGAGCTCCTCATCGTTATCATCATCGGTGTCGCAGGCATCGCCCTCACCATCGTCATCGGTATCGGTTTGATTGGCATTCGTAACGAGCGGGCAATTGTCCGCGTTATCGAGCTCCTCATCGTTATCATCGTCGGTGTCGCAGGCGTCGCCTTCATCATCGTTATCAGTGTCTGTTTGGTTCGCATTAGCGGTATTGGGACAGTTATCCGTACTATCGGGTTCACCATCATTATCGCTATCGGTAATGCCGCCCGAGCCCTCGCTGACCGTCACGACCTCGTCAACGACATTATTGGACCACTGATCATCCGCTTGCTGCAGGGTGTAATCTGCATTTTCAAAGGCGGCCACCGTGCTGGTGAAACGAACCTTGCCAACATCCGAAAATTCAAAATTAAGGGTGTAACCAAAACGATCCTCGGCGATCAACTGGTCTTTAGTACACATCACGAGTCCTACGTCGCCCTCGCATCCTTCAGGCAGGCTGGCAGGCTTTGGCAATTGCGGCTCAGAATAGGTAAGGATTAAGAGGTTGTCCGCTGTGTCGTCTTCTTCTTGGCCGCCATTATTTGTCACTTCAATACCAAGTGAGAATGGGGTTCCTAGAATGCCCGCCGGTGCAGATTCATGAACGATTGCCAAATCAGCGCCACCCGCTGCGCCGATCGGTATATAGATAAGAATGCTATAGGCTGCCTCATCGCCTCTTGGCGCGGCGCAGCCATCACCACCGTTGATACAATAATAGTCATACACCTTGAGATAAAACGTGCCCGTTGACGGCGCCCGAAAAGAAAACTCCTCTGCCTCGCCTTTAAAGCCGGCATCTTCGACCTCACCAACCTGATCACCATTTTCATCGTAAACCTCAATCGCAAGGTCAACCGTTGCGCCGAGTCCAAGCGTCCTGATGTCATAGACTTCGAAAAACTGTGCATTAAACCTGAACCAGTCAACGTCCTTGTCAGGATCTAAGGTGTGTTGCTGCGGATTAGGATTGCCAACCACCAATAGCGCGGCTTGGCTGAGAGTATCGTTTGGCTCGAAAGCATCGGCCGCGGAGACAGCTGAGGAAAAAAAACTGCCAATTAATACCGTTAATCCCAATAAGACCTTTAGTTGGCTTTTAATCCCAATCGGCTTAGTCGGCTTGTTGATAGCGTTCACTCCAATGTCTCAATCTGATCGGGTAGGCTGGCATAGAATAAAAGTCCTTAGGTGTTAATGCACTCTAGGAACTGTGCTCGGAAGGGCTTGGCGGCTTAGCGACCACCACCGCTCGCTTTAAATTAAGCCATGAAGACACTGATCACGCGCAATTGAAGCCTATAGATCTTTTTTCGTTCACTGCTAAGAGGCTTCGCAGCTTTTAACCACCCTTTGAGAGCAAGGTCTATCCAGCTAGCACTCTTCACCCTGAATCGGCCTCAAATCACCCGGCGCATTAAGGTTGCCGCGTTTCTGCTCAACGATCAGGCTGCTACGCTGCTCTAAATTACGCGCGGAGCACGCATCGGTTGCGATCTGCGCCACCGCATCGAAGTTCGCGTTGAGCGTGCCTAAAACGCCAGAG
>Ga0115570_10004536_pt1 | contig 9919 bp, 2 predicted proteins | sample COGITO_mtgs_1205_3_FD_87294 | JGI IMG/M metagenome (GOLD analysis project Ga0115570, IMG submission 87294) | Pelagic marine microbial communities from North Sea - COGITO_mtgs_120524 | ecosystem: Environmental > Aquatic > Marine > Epipelagic | place: Germany:Helgoland, sampling site Kabeltonne...
CCCTTCGTCCCGAAGAGGAGCAGGTAAATGAGAAGGATGAAGACGATTTCCGTCGTGCCCATTGCGCTTCAAAGGTAGCCGCGTCCAAGGGGACTCCACACGTGCGGTGAATGGACAATGATGCCGCAGCAAAAAGCCCCGCTCGGTGGCGGGGCTTTTCTTCAAAGTCTATGGCAGAATGCGCCTGGAGCGATCATTCCGTGCAAGTGCCGTTGGCCGGGTCGTTGAAGTTCGGGGCGGTGCGGTCGATGCAGTTGTCGCTGTCGTCGCAGATGCCATCCATGTCTGCATCGTAGACGCCGCAACCGCTGCAGCATTGTGTATAGGGCATGATCAGCGTGTAGTAGACGCTGGGCTGTCCGAAGGTGGACCCGCCTGGTGCGCTTGCTACGCCCAAGCATCCGTCAGCGTCGATCACCCGTGCCTCGTAAAGGCCTGCGGGAATGGTGCCCATCTCCGTAGGAATGGTGGCCGAGTAGTCCGCCGTTCCATTCAGTCCCGTCAATTGCAATGTGATGGGGGCACCACTGGTGATGTCCAGGGTCACGACTCCGTCGTTCTCGGTCAGGTTCGAAGCCGGTGTGCTCGCCAACAATCCCAGGAAGACCGGTGCCGTTCCGCAAGGCTGGCACACGCCGTTGGCGGGGTCATTGTAGTTGTTGGCGGTGAGGTCCGTGCAATTGTCCTGATCGTCGCAGATGCCATCTGCATCCACATCGGGGTGGGTGATGGTGACGTTGAAATTGACCTGATCGGTATTGCCTGCAAAGTCGGTGACGGTCAAGGTGACCACGTGGGTTGTTACGTCGTCACATCCTACGAAACTGCTCTTGCTCAAAGTCTGTGACTCTATGCCGGCATTGTCTGTGGAGGTGGACACCTGTAAGGCGGTCAGGATGACTTCCTGACTCGTGCTGGTCATCTCAAGGGTGATGTCATTGGCGCTGGCCACGGGAGGAATGATGTCCTCGACGGTGACAACAAAGCCATCCGTAGCGCTATTGCCTTGATCATCGGTCACCGTGAGTACGGCATTGTTCGTTCCGAGGTCGTCCACGTCAAAAGCGTTGGGTGTGACCGTTGAGGAAGCAACCGTGCATCCCCCACCTGACCCGTTGTCGACATCCAGGGGCACGATGCTGGCCACGCCGCTGGCATCGAGATAGACGGTGATGTCGTTGGCTGAGGCTGTGACCACCGTGCAGCTGCCGTCGTTTTGTGTGGCAGAAGGGTCGTAGTTGCACGCGGCGGGATTGGTGCAACCCGGTACCGGTGTCTCGGCGCTGTCGCATGTGCCGTTGTTGTTCAGGTCGAGACAGTTGCCGGCGCAGTCAAAGCCCGCGGCCGGATAGGTGCAAGAGCCGTCATCCACATTGGCTGTAGCGTCGTAGTTACAGGCGTTGCCGACCGTGCAACCTTCAAACTCGCAATTGCCGCTGTCGATGGTGGCAGTCGGGTCGTAATTGTCGGCTGTGTTGTCCGTACATCCGGCGCAACTCGTGTACTCGCACGCGGCGGCAATGGTGGCCGTTGCATCGTAGTTGCAAGCCCCTGAGGTCATGCAACCCGCGCAGCTGGAGAACTCGCACGAACCATCATCGGTATTGGGACCGGCCTCGCCCGCAGCGGCACAGGCCGCCGGGTCAGTACAACCATAGTTGCATGCGCTGATGTTGGTACAACCCAGATACTCGCAGGATCCATCATCAATGGTGGCGGTCACGTCATAGTTGTCCGCATTGGGTTCCATGCACCCGGCGCAGCTGGTGTATTCACAGGAGCCATCGTTGATGGAGGCCGTTGCATCGTAATTGCAGGCACCCGATGCAGTGCACCCCACACAGGAGGTGTACTCACAGGATCCGTCATTGTAGATGGCCGAAGCGTCATAGTTACAGGCCGAAACGATCGTACAGCCGAGGCAAGAGGTGTATTCACATTGGCTGTATCCTGCAGCCGCAGGATTGTAGTTGCATGCAAAACTGTCGGCGCAATCGACGCTCGAAGACGGCAACATGGGCGGATTGATGAAGCTGAAGTTGCAATACGTTCCTATGGGTTGGCCTTGCACCGTGACCGTTGGGTCGTAGTTGGTGGCTGAAGGAATCATGCAGCCTGGTGTTGAGGCCGTAAAGCAGGATCCGTCGTCGGTGTTGGCAGCGGCATTGTAGTTGTCCGCGCCAGGATCGATGCAACCCAGTACTTCCAACTCATCGCATATGCCATCGCCGTTGGCGTCATTGATACAGTTCCCCTGACAATTCAGGTAAGGTTCACTCGGGAATACACAGGTATTCGTCACATCCGCCACCGTGGCGTCAGGATTGTAATTGCAGGCATCTGGCTGTATGCAACCCACCACATCGAAAAGACATGAGCCGTCCGGTACGGTCGCGTAAGCGTTGTAGTTGCTCGCATTGGTGTTCATGCAACCTTGGACGTCCACAGGATCACAGGTTCCGTTGTTGTCCAGATCGTAACCGTCGAGGCAGTTCCCGCTGCAGTCGAGGTAAAATGCCGCAGGGAAGGTGCAGGTGCCCGCTGGTCCGTCGAGGGTGGCGGAGGGGTCGTAGTTGCACGCACTTTCATCGCGGCAACCGGCGCAGCTCGAATACTCGCAGGACCCGTCGTCGGTGCCGGCCTCCGGATCGAAATTGCAGGCTTCACTGTTGGTGCAACCGAGGAATTCACAGCTCAGATTGTCCACCGTTGCAGTGGCATCGTAATTGTCTGCAGCGGCGTTGGTGCAGCCCAAGACGATGGGGGCAATCTGATCGGCACAAGCGAGGCTGCCAAAATTCACGAGGACGTCGTTTCCAGCCGTGGGGCTCGATACGAAGAGCGTGTCACCGTATCCCGTCAAGGTCAAGTCGGCCAGATTGTCGCCGTATTGTGCGACGTTATTTCCACCGCCTCCGTTCATGAAGTCATCGGCTGCGCCACCATAATCACCGGTGACGGTATTGTCGTCGTCTCCAAAAATGAGGCTGTCGGCTCCGCTACCGGAGAGGTAGGCGAGGCTTCCGTTGGGGTCGTCGATATCGCCGGGGTTGTTTCCGGGGATGTAGCCGAGGTCGGAGTACACCGTGCTGTTGCCCGGTACGGCTGCGTTCCCGGTAGCCGCCAGATCCCAGGTGATGTCCGCGGTGAGGTTGCGGGCATTGATGTCGGTATCGACGTCCTGGAAACTGTTGCCCGTGATGGAGGTCAACGCTCCAGCCGTAGGCACCCCGAGGGACATGCCCGTACCGCAGTCGGTGAAGGTGTTGCCGTCCACGCTGCAGACCCCATTGAAGTAGTTCTCGAGGTTCATGCCGGTCCGGCAATTGGTCAAGGCGTTGCCAGAAATGGTCACGGCTGCGCCACCGCCGTTGAGCCAGATGCCGCGTCCCCATGCGGCGGAGCTGTAGCGGTCACCGTCGGTGAAGCTGCCGTCGCCAGAGAAGCTGTTGCCTGCGATGGTCATGGAACCGGAGGCGAGTACGGCGGTGTAGAGCGCCTTGTCGTCACTTCCACCTCCAGCTACTGCAGAGACGAAGCGGTTGTTCTGGATCGCGTGACCGGCTGCCGTTGAGATGAAGATGGTGCTGGTCTGGGCGGGGTTGTTGCTGAGCAGCTCGAATCCGTCGAGGGTCAGGGCGGTGGCGGCACTGAGGGTGTGCTCACCGTCGATGATGGCCTCTGCGCCACGGGCTCCGTCGTGGGCAATGCCTGCGTTGGGTCCGTTGAGGGTCACGCCGTTGTTGAGGGCGAGGTCTTCCTCGTAGGTGCCTACCGATACGTTGATCACGTCGCCCGCAGATGCGGCATCGATGGCGTCCTGAATCAGGAGTCCTTCGACGACTTCAAAGTCGCCGTTGTCGAGGTCTTCGACGGTGGTTCCGGAGAAGCCGTTGGCGGCCAGGTAGGGGGCCAATGCAAGGATGGCGGTCTGCGTTCCCACGTTGTGGAGGACGAGGCCATCGCTGTCTCGCGTGGAGTTGACCACATGGCTGAAGTCAGCGGGCACGGTGACGTCGGCGCCATCGGCCGCGTCGTTGGAGATGCTGCCTACCCATGTACCGCCGGACTGCAGGCTGCCGTCTTGGACGGAGATGCTGCCCGCGCCTGAAGAAAGGTCGATGGTGCCGCCGAAGATGATGCCGGTGGGCCCTTCGAGTGAGGGCCACTGGTAGGGGCTGTTGGCGGGGAAGATGCCGACGTCGCCCCATGCGTTGCCGCTGGTGGTGAGGTTGGTCACGGTGACGTTGGCCGAGCTGGAGATGCTCATGCCGAATCCGCCGGTGGCGCCCGTGGCCGTGATGTCGGTCAGGGTCGCGCCGTCCACGCCGTTGAGGTCGATGGCGGTGCGCTTGGTGCCCTGGATGACAATGTCGGAGTAGGTGAGGTTTTGGCAGATGGAGGTCGATCCTCCGGTGTTGTTGCCGGTTCCGGCCTTCAACGCGAACTGCTGGTTGGCCACGGCATCGCCTTGGATGGTCACGCCGCTCAGCGTCATGTCATCGGCGGTGATGTAGATGCCCCACGCGTTGTACCCGCCTACGTCGATGGTGGTTGAGGCACTTCCGGCACCGTTGATGGTCAATGACTTGTCGACGGTGACAGTCCCGGTGGGGTTGAAGGTCGTAGCGGCCAACGTCAGCAAATCGCCCGCGGATGCGGCATCGATAGCTGCTTGGATGGTGGCATACTTGGTCGAGGTGTTTTCGTTGGTGACCGCCAGCAAAGTGGCGCAGCTGCCGTTGTCCGTATTGGCGGCGGCATCATATTCCACATAGTCGGAGTCTGTGCAGCCATTGACTACAGGGGTAGCGCAACTGCCGTCTTCAGCGGTGGCGGTTGCATCGTATTCCGTGAAATTGGAGTCGGTACAGCCTTGTAAGAAGTCTTGGATGCAGCGTGCGGAGAAGCCGAAACCAAAACCTTGGTCACTCCTGGAAATGACCGCTGAGTTGTGGTCCATGCGGCGGCGAATGGCGCTATTGGAGCTGCCCGCATCGATGGTAGAACTCCACGTGTAGCCACATTGTCCAATTACGGCAAAAGCACTGCTTCCTGAGCCATCGAAACGCGCTCCGCCGGGGAGGGCATTGAAACCATAATTATCAGTGCCGTTTCCACCGCTGTCCCAGCCACTGTTGGATTTGAGGGCATTGGCTTCGCTGCCATTAAAGCCTTGGGTACTCAAATAGTCTTCCAGATCGAACCACTCTTGATCCGAAGGAATGTGCCAACCATTGGGGCACAAGCCACTAGGATTGTTGACGGCATACCAGTTGTACAGCCTGCCGTAGGTGCTGAGGTTGCTCGCATCATCAGCATAGACACAGTGAGCGCCTGTGGACAGCGCACCCCAATCGCCACTGTTTGCTACTTCAGGAATGGAAGTGCCGTCTGCATAGACGGTGGTTTTGAGGTTTTCTGAGAACCAGCATTGGCCGCCAATTTCAACGACACCATAGCTGTAACCATCAAGGGTAGGGGACGCACAGTTTGTGTTGGCCGTGATGACAGAGAAAGTGGCGGTGTAATTGGAACCGCTGTTGCTCTCGTAGTTCGTGGAGCTGCAGCCTGAGTATGTATCGCCTGAAGCATCCCAGTAGATCTCCAACGTGTAATCACCGGGTGTTAATCCAGCCAGCAAGTCTATACCTGCGTCAGTTGTTGTCCATTTTTGGTCGCCACCGCCTAAATCTGAATGAAAGCCCAAAGCTGTTGCACTGAAGCTACCTGGCGTTTCGCCATCTGCATAAATCCGATATTGGATGTTTCCGCCGCAAACATTGGCCCCGTTGTTCTTGAAAGTCTTGATTTCGCCGCCGTTTAAAATCAAAGTATTGCCAGCAGTGGAGAGGCTCCCGAAGTTTGCTCCATCGAAGGAGGGGTGAATGTTATCAGGGTTCACTCCGCCCGCCATGTAGACGTTTTCTAGGCCGGCGTTGAGGATGATGTAAGACTGCCAAATGCCCCAGTTGTCGGTGTTCTCCTCCAAAGGGGTCAAGGTGGCCGCTTCGCCATCGGATGTCAATGTCAAAACAGTATTGTCCTCAGTAAATGCCAGGAGTTGGACGCCGCATTCACCTTCGGCCGAGGAAAGGGCGCATTGTCCTTCAAAGTCAGTGACTTCATAAGTGTACGAATCCAAGACTGCTCCATCTTCGGCGACCTCTTCAATGGTATAATCTGGGCCAAAATCAAGCTGCGTCGCGATTGTAACGCACTCCGAACCAAAGCTGGCAGTGTAGCTCAGGGTGAAAGACCCGGAAGAAAGGAAGGATTCGAATGCAGAGCAGTCCGACGTCGGGGTGCTGGTTTCTTCAGTATTGGGAGCAGGTGAAGCCCAAATTCCAGACGACAACGGAAGGGACGCAAAAAGAATCAAACACAAAGATTGAACGAGACGCATGGCGAAAATTTTGGCAACCTCAATCTACTTTGCCTTTTCACCAGCACACAATTTCCCGTGGTATTGGAAGGGGCTTACGTCGAATTATAAGCTCCGTTCACAAAGTGACTTATTCAAACTCGGCACTTATTGGTCGTTTTTTATATCAAGCTCTGTTCGGCCATCGAAAAAAATACATAGTTGGGAACAAAAACACACGCATCAACATCACCAAAAGCAAGACGTTTTGTCTGTATTACACGGTTGTCGTTAGTTATAATATGGTGCTGACTCATGTCGGATATGAGCAAAACCTATCCTACCGGAGGCGTGCCATCGGCCGGGGTGCCCGTTGATGGGCATCGCGCACCTGCCGTATGAACTTGCCCATGGATTGCGCCATGGAAGGCAACCCCTTCGTCCCGAAGAGGAGCAGGTCAGGAGGATAAAGACGATTTCTGTCGTGCCCATTGCGCTTCTAAGGTAGCCGTGTCGAAACGGACTTACGGCGGCTGGGGGATGGACCCTGAAAGGCAGCAAAAAGCCCCGCTCGGTGGCGGGGCTTTTCTCAAGTTGTTCTTGCGCGCATTCAGTCTTTGAGACAGCGCACCGAGGATCCGAAATTTGCACCGTCAGAGCCGGGAGAGACGCCTTGACCGACGTCGTGTAGCGTCTGGAACCAATACTTAGGGGAGCCATTGGAAAAGAATCCATTCTGAGAAGAAGTCCACCAGTTGCCGCGGGTCCCTTCATAACGGAAACTTTGAGTAAAAGTGTTGTAACTCTCGCGCTGGCCGCCCGGAAGGGCCGAAAACCCGAAGTCATCCGTGCCGTTTCCATTATTGTCCCACCCCGATGTCGACTTCAAAGCTGTTCCATAAGTTCCGCTGTTAAAGCCTTGTGCCTCGAGGAAAGTAAATTCCAGCTCAATGACCCATTCATCGTTTGTTGGGACATGCCATCCGCTCGGGCACAGGCCACGCGTATCGTCCACCGCATACCAATTGTACAGCCTACCGTAGGTCGCCACGTTGGTGGCATCATTGTCATAATCACACCGTGCACCCGTGCTTATTCCTGACCATTCAACGACATCAGTAACTTCCGGTATCGGAGTACCGTCCGCATAAACCGTCGTGCGCAGGTTCTCCGCAAACCAGCATTGGCAACCCATCTGGACGACCTCATAACTGTATCCGTCCATTGTAGGGGAGACGCAAGCGGGGTCCACGATCAGGCATTGGCAGCTCCCGTCGTCCGTGTTCGCCGTCTCGTCGTACTCTATGTAAGCCGGGTCCATGCAGCCTTCAACAACCAACGTGGCGCAGCTGCCATCGTCCGTGTTCGCCGTTGCGTCGTATTCCGTGTAAGCCGGGTCCATGCAGCCATAGAAGATGCAGGAGCCATCGTCTACGTTGGCCGAGGCATCGTAATTGTCCGCAGCCGCGTCCATGCAGCCTTCGATAATCAACGTAGCGCAGCTGCCGTCGTCCGTGTTCGCCGTTGCGTCATACTCCGTATAAGCCGGGTCCATGCAGCCATAGAAGATGCAGGAGCCATCATCTGTGTTGGCCGTGGCATCGTAATTGTCCGCAGCCGCGTCCGTGCAGCCATAGAAGATGCAGGAGCCATCATCTGTGTTGGCCGTGGCATCGTAATTGTCCGCAGCCGCGTCCGTGCAGCCACCGAGGATGCAGGAGCCATCATCTGTGTTGGCCGTGGCATCGTAATTGTCCGCAGCCGGGTCTATGCAGCCATAGAAGATGCAGGAGCTATCGTCTATGTTGGCCATGGAATCGTAATTGTCCGCAGCCGGATCCGTGCACCCCGAGTAATGGCAGACGGCGCAGTCAAACCAGTACAGAATATCGTCAGGCAGATAAAACGTTGTATCCTGACCATTGGAGGTTATGACATCGCCAGAAAGGACCACTGCTGCCGTGTCAAAGTGATCGAAGAGATTGCTGGGACTGGTTTGGAGTCTAACTCTGTACCTGCCCTCAGGCTTTTCGGCAGTTTTTATCACAGTCCCTGCATTTTCCAGTTCACTCGATTCCCAGGCCGTCAAGGGACTGTAGGGCGTCCCATACCCACTCGGGAGACTGACCCTTCTAGAGCGCGGATATTGTGGGTTGAAAGTGGAGAGGTCGGAGATGAGGTTGATCGTGAGGGTCAATTGGGCCAGTGAAGGTTGAACGTTGGCGTCAGGGTTAAAATTATTGGCGGCTTGGTCCATGCAGCCCTTGACAATGAGCGTCGTGCAGCTGCCGTCGTCCGTGTTCGCCGTCGCATCATACTCCATGTAAGCCGGGTCCGTGCAGCCGGGAAAGATGCAGGCTTCGTTGGCCGGGTCGTTGTAGTTGGTGGCCGACTTGTCGGTGCAGTTGTCGCTGTCGTCGCAGATGCCGTCGGTATCCACATCGTAGACGCCGCAGCCATCACAACATTGGGCATAAGGGACAATGAGGCTGACGGTGTTGCTGTTGCACCCACCGGCGTCTTCGGCGCTGGCGTCGTAGGTGCCGGGCAAGATGCCGTCCATGGCGCCAGGCAAGCTGAAGCTGTAGTCGCCAGCTCCGTTGATACCGGTCAGGTCGACCGCGGTGGCGGTGCCGGTGGTGATGTCGATGTCGATTTCGCCATCGGCGGCATCGATGGCGGTGGGGACGCTCGTCACGGAGACGCTGCCCAGAACCAAGGCGCCATCACAAGGGTCGATGAAAGTGGTGCAGCTGCTGTCGTCGGTGTTGGCGTTGGCATCGTACTCGGCGTAGTTCGGGTCGGTGCAGCCGGGGACGTTGAAGGTGAAAGAGGCGGTGAAATTGTTGCCGAAATCGCTGTCGAACTTGGTCTCGCCACAGCCCGCTGGATCGCTTTCGGCGCCGGTGAGGTCCCAGTAAACCTCTAGGGTGTAGGTGCCCCCTGCCGTGAGGCCGGCGAGCAGGTCGATGCCCGCTGCGGTCTCATCCCACTTCTGGTCGCCGGCGTTGGCCAGATCGGAGTCGTAGGGGAGGGCCACGGAACTGAAGCTTCCCGGAGTGTCGCCGCTGGCGTAGACCCGGTAGTACACATTGCCCCCGCACACATTGGAGCTTCCATTCTTGTAGGTCTTGAGTTCGCCGCCGTTGAGGGTCAGCGCATCGGAAGCCTCAAACGTTCCTAGGTCACTGGCATCAAAGGTGGCAGCCGCATCGGCATTGTACCCTCCGGCGAGGAATTGGTTTCCGCTGCCGGCGTCAATGATGACGTAGGATTGGAAGATGTCCCAAGCCGCTTGGCTCTGGAATGGAAGGAGAAAACAGGCTGCAAAGCCCAAGACAACGAAAAGCCGCATGAGGAGACAATTTGGTTCGTTCTAAAATAGTCATAACGTGTTCTTGCCCCACCTGTTTCTATTCTCATTATCAGGGGCTACATCGGCTAAATCGCTCGTTATAAGCGGTGATGAACGCAGGTGAACGAAAAAGCCCCGCTCGGTGGCGGGCTAATTGTGAGCGGGTGTAACTCTATTCCTTTATGCATTTCCCTTATCGC
>Ga0115570_10004538_pt1 | contig 9915 bp, 6 predicted proteins | sample COGITO_mtgs_1205_3_FD_87294 | JGI IMG/M metagenome (GOLD analysis project Ga0115570, IMG submission 87294) | Pelagic marine microbial communities from North Sea - COGITO_mtgs_120524 | ecosystem: Environmental > Aquatic > Marine > Epipelagic | place: Germany:Helgoland, sampling site Kabeltonne...
AATTATCATAGAGAACTGTTTTAACGTCTGCTGTAATAATGCAGTCTAAAAAAGCCGGTATTTTTAAGGATTCTGTGGGTTCTGTTTGGGTGGATTCTGCGCCACCTTCTACCATAAAATCGCTTACCGCAAAGGAGTTAGAGTTGACCTTAAAATCTCCTTGAAGTGTTTGATTACTTAAAAGGAATCCCAATAAATTATTGATGGTGCCTGTAGCGGCGAGGTCACTGCTGCCTGTGGTCGCATCAAAAGATTGAAGCGTCACAATTCCAGGTTTAAATTGAATGTCAACCTTCGAAATATTAATTGGATTGACAATATCTTTCGATGAGAAAATAAAATCGGTGATGGAAATTGTTCCATTGTTTTTGGTGCGTTCGTATGCATTCGTTTCAATGGCATTCATATCAAAAACAGTCTTCAATTTTCCTTTTAAGAGTCCGCTTAATTCATGCTCTAATTCAACGGGGTAGGCTTTGGAGATGTTTGCCAAATTTAAAGTCCCATCAATCGTGGCATCTACCAACATATTTGTGGACATGTTTTTAATGCTGGCCGAGGTTTTAAATTCATCCTCATCGATTTTAAATTTTAAATCTTTAATACTCACATAGGTGTCATCGGGATTTCCAGAATCGTTTTTCAAGCTTGCGTCGATCGAAATGGCTTCCACTCCTTTAGGAAGGTCTGGATATTTAAAAGAAGCATTGTTTGAAACAATCCGCACATCCATCCTCGGAATTGTGGTATCGGTGACCCATCCTTTGACCCATCCATCCACACTAAAACTCCCTGTTGTGGACACACCCTCGATGCTTTTTGAATACGCTTCGGGCATCAATCCAAGGAAATCTTTGAAAGATGAACTTGAGTTTTTAAAACTGATGTCAATTTCCTGACTGTCGTCCAATAGCTTAACAAAGCCATTAAACTCTAATGGTAATTGGTTGATATAGGCTTTGTTGTCTTTAAACGTATATTTGTTATTCTTTAAATCTAAATCTAGGAGCGCATCTAACTTTATGGACGTCTTGTTTAAATAATTGACACTATCTATGGCAAAACTAACACGTGTTTCTGTGGTTGTATTTAACTCCGAAACTTTCGTTGAAAAAGCAGCGGTTCCAGAGTGGTTTAGCTCTGATAACTCCACAAAAGTCTTTGAGGCTTCATCTTGATAACTAATGGCACTATTGGTAAGCGAGTAATGGTCAATATTAAATTCAAAGCCCGCATTGACAGCCTCAGTTTCTGGGGTCGTACTTTCAGATTCTTTAGCAATATCATAATTGGTGTTTCCTGATTGATCTGATTTAATAGCGATAAGGGCTTCGTCAATCGCAATTGAATTTACCACAATTGGTCCCTCATCTGCCGATTTAAATAATTCCATTATGGGCATTTCAAATGAGATCAATTTAACCGTTGCTAACGTTTCGCCTTCAAAAGGCTTTTGATTGATGACTTTTAAATTATGAACGGCCACATTTGCTTGGGGAAAACTGCTTATAAGACTTAAGTTAACATCTTCAAAATCAATGTGTGCATGGACCGCATCGTTTAATACCGTTTTAACGGATTCTTTAATTTTACTTTGAAACAGAAAGGGCGTTGCTATTAAGATTAAAAGAACGACCAACAACGAAATACCAAGGATTTTAAATAGCTTTTTCAATTGAATACAATTTAAGGTTTATAATACGATAGCAAAAATGATGCTAAAAGATGAAAGATTCAATAATTTTAAATAAATTTTAAGTTCAATTTATTTTATTCCTCTTTCTAAATGGGTTTTCAAGGGATACAGAAATGAAAAGATTTAATTAATGAATTCCATATCGTAAAAACGGAACTTCCATTATTTGTGAAACAATCACAAATATACTACACAGAAAACAGTCTCAAAATCTGCTAATTACGATTAAATTTAAAACAAAATACCTAGTGTTATAGAATAAACGCAAGTAATTTGTATTTTTGTTAAAACCGTCGATACAGCAATGGCCAAAACGTCCAAAAAAACAATACCCCAAAAACGATTTTCAATCCCTCAATTCACCCTCAACAATTCACAACGATTGGTGCTGGGGAGTTTTTTGATCATTCTAGGGATTCTCTTATTTATAGCGCTTCTCTCCTATCTTTTTACAGGACAAAGTGACCAAAGTGTTTTAGGCGACTTTACAAGCCGTGGCGTAAGTGCCAATAATTGGTTAAGTAAAGTTGGGGCTTGGGTGAGTCATCTTCTCATTTATAAAGGATTTGGAATTGCATCCTTTTTAGTCTCGGGTTTAATTTTCCTTTCAGGAGTTTCGGTGGTGTCTAATTCTTCTGGTAAACGGTTATTTCGAAATTGGTTTTGGGGCACATTAATTATTATTTGGTCTGCTGCTTTGTTTGGATTTGCCTTTGAGAACTTCCCAAGTTTGGGCGGTATTATTGGTTATGAACTAAATCTTTTTTCTCAAGATTATATCGGAAAAATTGGAACGGCTCTGGTATTGGTGTTTTTAATGATTTCTTATATCGCCATCCGATTCAAAGTGACTCCACAACAAATCGGAGCCTTGTTTGCGAAAACCAAAAAAGAACTTGAATCGGAACTATCTGATTCAGATTCTATTTATGATGATAATACCGAGTCTATAAAATCGTCTTTCGAAATGCCCCTTGAAAACTTAGAACCAACGATTTCTAAGCACTCTAGTTTAGATGTCGATATGGAAGTTGAAATTCCTGAAGTTGAGGACATCGAAATGGTTGATGACGTAATTGAAGAAGACCTTGAAATGGAAATTGAAATTTCCGAGGAAGAAGTTTCTGAAACAGATAATCTAGCCGCTAAATTGGTGGAAGATTTTGGAGAAGTCGATCCAACTTTAGAACTCTCTAAATTTAAATTCCCCTCTTTAGACCTTCTAAAAAAATACGATACAGAAGGGATTACCATTAATCAAGAAGAACTCGAAGAAAATAAAAATAAGATTGTTGAAACACTCAACAACTACAAAATTGGCATTGCCAGTATCAAAGCTACGATTGGACCCACGGTCACCCTCTATGAAATTATTCCAGAAGCGGGCGTTCGGATTTCGAAAATTAAAAACTTAGAAGACGATATTGCATTGTCCCTGTCGGCTTTAGGCATTCGAATCATTGCACCAATTCCTGGACGTGGTACCATTGGTATCGAAGTTCCAAATAAAAATTCAACCATTGTGTCTATGCATTCGGTGATTGCATCTCAGAAGTTTCAACAATCAGAGATGGAACTTCCGATAGCCTTAGGTAAAAATATCAGCAATGAAACCTTTGTCGTCGATTTGGCGAAAATGCCTCACCTTTTAATGGCGGGTGCTACAGGTCAAGGGAAATCCGTTGGATTAAATGCCGTCCTCACCTCATTACTCTATAAAAAACATCCTGCAGAAGTGAAGTTTGTGTTGGTAGATCCTAAAAAAGTGGAGCTGACCTTATTTAATAAAATTGAACGCCATTACCTCGCTAAACTCCCAGACAGCGAAGAAGCCATTATTACCGATAATAAAAAAGTAATCAATACTCTGAATTCATTATGTATTGAGATGGACAATCGGTATGAGATGCTCAAAAATGCATTTTGTAGAAATATCAAAGAATATAACGATAAATTTAAGGCGCGTAAATTGAATCCGAATGACGGGCATAAGTTTTTACCTTATATCGTGTTGGTCGTCGATGAATTTGCAGATTTGATTATGACGGCTGGTAAAGAGGTGGAAACACCAATTGCACGTTTAGCACAGTTGGCAAGAGCCATTGGAATTCACCTTATTATTGCGACACAACGACCGTCGGTAAATGTGATTACAGGAATTATCAAAGCAAATTTCCCAGCGCGTATTGCGTTTCGTGTGACTTCTAAAATAGATTCTCGTACCATCTTAGACAGTTCGGGTGCCGATCAATTAATTGGTCGTGGAGATTTATTATACACCCAAGGAAATGACATGGTTCGTATTCAGTGTGCATTTGTGGATACCCCTGAGGTGGAAAAACTTACCGAATATATTGGTTCGCAAAAAGCGTATCCAGAGGCTTATATTTTACCTGAATACATCAGTGAAGATTCTGGCACAAGTCTTGATAATGATATCAACGAAAGAGATCAATTGTTTAGAGAAGCAGCGGAAGTGATTGTCAATGCACAACAAGGGTCTGCATCATTATTACAACGAAAATTAAAATTGGGTTATAATCGTGCGGGCCGCTTAATCGATCAATTAGAAGCCGCAGGTATTGTAGGGAATTTTGAAGGTAGCAAAGCACGACAAGTATTGATTCCTGACATCATCGCCTTAAATCAATTTTTAGATCAAGAACAAAGCAGTTAAAAATTATGAAACTATTAGTAACCATTATATGTGTATTTAGTTGGACCATCGGTCTGGCTCAAAATCGTGAACCAGAAGCGCAAACGCTATTGGAAGCTGTAAGTGCCAAAGTTAAAAGCTATGATAATATGGTTTTGGAATTTAAATATGTTTTAGAAAATTCTGAAGAAAATATTCATCAAGAAACACGAGGTAATATCACATTATCTGACGAAAAATATTCTCTAAATATTTTGGGAATCAAACGCTTATTTGATGGGCAATCGCTTTACACCATCAGTCCCGAGGATGAAGAAGTCACCATTTCGAGCTTTAATAGCGGTGATGATAACACCATCACTCCAAGTAAAATGTTGACTTTCTATGAAAAGGGATATAATTATAAAATGGACATCATTCAAAACATCCAAGGCCGCAAAATTCAATACATCCGATTGGATCCGATTGACAGTACTTCCGAAATTGAATATGTTTTGTTAGGTATTGACATCAATACCCAACATGTGTACCGACTTATAGAAATTGGTGCCAACAGTACCAAAACCATTTTAACTGTAAATTCTTTTAAAACAAATCAACCTTTGTCCGAAACCTTATTTACCTTTGATGCATCAAAATATGATGATTTTTACATCAATAACTTAGATTAGGAATTTGTATTGAAACTCTTAGACCGCTACATATTAACCACTTTTTTGAAAACATTTTTCAGTGTCTTTTTGATACTGATGATGATTTTTTTGTTACAATCTGTTTGGGTTTATATTTCTGAACTCGCTGGAAAAGAATTAGAAATTGTGGTCATACTGAAGTTTTTACTCTATGTTTCACCTCGAATTGTAGCACTCGTACTCCCACTTACCATTCTATTAGCCTCAATAATGGTGTTTGGTGGGTTTTCCGAAAACTATGAGTTTGCGGCCATGAAATCTACTGGAATCTCACTGCAAAGAGCCATGAAGAGCTTAAGTATGTTTATTGTATTCCTTGCAGTAATTAGTTTTTTCTTTGCCAATAACGTCATTCCTGCCGCAGAATATAGCTTTTACAATCTGAGGAAAAATATAGCAAAGGTCAAACCTGCGATGGCGATCGCCGAAGGGCAATTTAATCAACTCGATGGCATCAATATTAAGGTTGCCGAAAAAAGTGGTGAAAATGGTTCTTTTTTAAGAGATGTGATTATTCATCAGAAAAAAGGGAATTCTAATGTCAACAATACAGTTATCAAATCGAACACTGGACAATTTATTAGTAATGAGAACTCAGATATCCTTCAGTTAGTATTGATTGATGGGAATTTTTATGACGAGCTTCAACCTAAAAACTATATCAAGCGCACCAAAAATAAGCCACAGGCAAAAAGTACGTTTGACAAATATATCATCAATATTGACGTGTCTCAGTTTAACGATATTGACTATGAAGACAAACAATCGTCTAAACGTTATACGATGCTCGGGGTACGTGACCTTAGCACTACTATTGACTCTCTTAATATAACAAAAGATAAAGTCCTAGAAGGGTTTTCTAAAAAGATGCTGGACCGTTCTAATACACAAAATTTAAATATCGCTTACAACGTAAAAGAAGTTGATTCAATACAAAAGGAGTTTGTCATACTCGAGTTGTTTTCAGAGAAAAAGGCCATTCAATTACTCGATATCGCACTTAATTCTATTAAATCGGCTAAGGATGATCTTAAAATTAAATCAAAATCACTCTTACTGTCTGAAGTAAATATAAATAAACACATTATTTCAATGCATGATAAATTTGTTTTAGGATTTTCGTGTATCATCTTATTTTTCATTGGAGCACCACTAGGTGCTTTAATTCGAAAAGGGGGGATTGGACTCCCACTTATCATTGCGATACTCATCTTTTTAACCTATCATTTCATCGGGTTGTTTGCCAAAAATAGTGCGGAAGATAGTAGTTTGGACCCTGTTTTTGCAACATGGCTGTCCACTTTAATCGTACTCCCTTTTAGTATTTATCTCACAAACAGAGCCACAAAAGATCGAGCGTTGGTTGATTTTGATAGTATCTTAATTCCTCTCATAAACAGTGTCAACACCAATAAAGAGGTTTTAACTCTTGCGTCTTCATCCTCTGAAAACAGTGATGAATTAGAACGATCTAGCAACGAACAACTCATCGACATTGTTAAAAATTACCGCCAATTTGGGCTTTCTTACAACTACAAATCTGTAGCTTTAGGACATCTAAAAGATAGAGGGATTAGTGAACTAGAACTTAGAATGAGTGGTCAACTTTTAAATGAAAAATATGAAACGGGTATACGTCATTTAACCGATTTTAAAGAAAACTCTAAACTAGCTGTCGTTCTCTATTTTGTAATGGTCGTATTTGGCTTGGGAGGCTCCATATTAAATAACAACGGATTTCCTACTGTAGGTCCAATTTTGATTATTGTGGCATCAATAGCCACGATTCTCTTTTTAATGTTATTCAAAAAAACAGTGATGAATCAATCTAATTTCTATACACTTTTAAAGAAAAATTTCATGACCAATTCGGTTGTTTTCATTCTATTAGGACTGCCGTTATTTGTTCTATATCGAATCTATTTTAGCAAGAAAATGACGGAAGATTTATCTAAAATTACTTAAGGAATAGATTAGTTATAATATATTTACAAAAAAAAATAAGCATGTCAATTACAGAACAACCTACACAAGGAAAAACGGAATTAAATAGTATTGAAGATGCTATAAATGACATTCGACTCGGAAAAGTAGTTGTGGTTGTTGATGATGAAAATAGAGAAAATGAAGGCGATTTCATTGCAGCCGCTGAAAAAGTAACTCCCGAAATGATCAATTTCATGGCCTTACACGGTCGTGGCTTGATCTGTGCCCCACTCACAGAAACCCGATGTGATGAATTGGATCTTAATATGATGGTTCAAAATAATACGGTATTACACAACACACAGTTTACCGTTTCTGTGGATTTGATTGGGAATGGATGTACGACGGGAATTTCTACCTCAGATCGTTCAAAAACGATCAAAGCTTTGGTTGATTCAACCACCAAACCTCACGATTTAGGACGTCCTGGTCATATCTTCCCTTTAAAAGCAAAAAATGGAGGCGTACTTCGCCGGACAGGTCATACGGAAGCCGCTGTTGATTTAGCCCGTTTGGCGGGATTCCAACCGGCTGGAATTTTAGTTGAAATTTTAAATGACGATGGCTCCATGGCGCGTTTGCCTGAACTAAGAGTCGTTGCAGAAAAATTTGATTTAAAAATAATTTCGATTGAAGATTTAGTGGCCTACCGAATGGAACACGATTCTTTAATTAAGAAAAAACAAGATTTTCAAATTGAAACACGCTTTGGCGATTTCAGATTAAGAGCGTATCAACAGACGACAAATGATGCGGTTCATATTGCTTTAACTAAAGGCACTTGGAGCCCTGACGAAACGGTGCCAACGCGAATTAACTCTACCCTTGTTAATAATGATATTTTAGGAACGCTGACTAATAATGCCGACCAACAACTCGACGGCATGTTTAAGCTTGTTAATAAGCATGGAAAAGGGGCCATTATATTTATCAATCAGAGTATTCAACCCGCCAACCTTTTAAAACGGTTGGATATCGTGAAAAACACCCAGAAAGCAGGAACGGTCACTAAAGCACCAAGTATTGGAATGGATTCTAAAGATTTTGGAATTGGCGCGCAAATCCTTCACGATCTAAATATTCACAAACTAGGACTGATTTCAAACAGCGAACAAAAAAAACGCGTTGGAATGATCGGCTATGGTTTAGAAATTGTAGAATATATCAACTACTAAGCAATCGATTCTCGAATAAGTGCAGCCATAGTTTTGGCTCTTTGAATGACTTCTGCTTCGGTCCAAGATAATTTGATCAAACACGAAATGTTTCGACCAATAAAATGATCTGACTTTTCAAACGTTTTACCTTTCAAATACGACAAGCCTTCTTTCAATTCTTTGCTTAAAGGAAATAACGATTTTTGAGTTGTTAGATGGTCCCATTTACGAATGTAATGCCAATTGTTATCGAAGTAATGAAAACAAACATCGATTCCATTATCTTTAAACGAGTGACTCACCTTTCGGGCCGTGTCTAAATCCTCTAAAAAGAAGTTTAAAATGCATAACTTTCTTCGCCTCCTTCTGGAACGGTTCTAAAAGTAAGCCCTTCTATGTTAGATAATTCATTTCTAATAATTGTATAATGCTTTTTTTGAATTGCAATAAAATCGTCTAGGCGTCGAAATTGTGCTAAACCAACGGCTGCATTTAATTCGGAGACCCGAAAGTTATACCCTAAAAAAGGATGTGTTTCGGCCCCTCTATCTGATCCCTCATGATCGTGACCATGATCGGAATAATGGTCGGCATTTGTATAATACTTCTTATTGTTAGAAATGACAACGCCGCCTTCTCCACAAGTCACGGTTTTTACAAAGTCAAACGAAAAACAGCCCAAATCGCCAATAGTTCCCAGCGCTTTTCCGTCATACGTCCCTCCTATTGCTTGACAGGCATCTTCAATCAGAATTAAGTTATGGGCTTCACAAATGGCTATAAGCGCATTTAGATTGGCCATACTGCCACACATATGCACCGGCATAATCGCTTTGGTTTTTGGCGTGACAGCGGCTTTAACTGCATCGATATCTAAAGTCAGTGTATCATCGATCTCCACAATAATTGGCGTAGCACCCAACATGATGATGGCTTCAAAACTAGCAACAAATGTAAAACATGGCATAATGACTTCGTCCCCTGCTCCAATGCCAGCCGATGCAAGTGCTAAACTCACTGCAGCGGTTCCACTTGAAAGAAGTTGAGCATGATTCACCTCAAATCGAGATTGGATGGCGTGTTCCAATTCCTTTGCTTTCCAATGCCCCTGACGCATGCCGTCAAATCCATAGCGCATCAAAACACCACTATCAAGTACATCATGTACTTCTTTTCGTTCGGCATCACCAAATAATTCAAATCCAGGCATAAGTTTACTATTTAAATTCTATAACTGATTCGTTGAGTGGTTTTCTCACTTTTTTCATCGTTCTAAACATGTCATCTTCGGCACGATATCCAATAGGCATAATCAATGCCGATCTTAAACCTTTATCTTTTAAATTAAAAAAGCGATCGTATTGTTCGGGATCAAAACCTTCCATTGGACAGGCATCTACGCCTTGAGTGGCACACACGGTTAGCATATTTCCCAGGGCTAAATACGCTTGTTTGACGCCCCAATTAAACAAATCTTCTTCCGATTTTTTATCAAAACTACTAATAATACTGTCTCTAAAAGAACTCAAAACAGCATCGGGAGTTTGTCGGATGGATTTGATACGCTCAAAATAATCTCGAATGTAAGCTTCATCAATACTCATATCGACACAAAACACACATAAATGAGAGGCTTGCCCAACCTGAGGTTGATTCATGGATAAGGGCACCAAGTCGTTTAGAGTTGTTTTATGACGAATCAACAACAACTTAACTGGCTGAAGGCCA
>Ga0115570_10004541_pt1 | contig 9912 bp, 7 predicted proteins | sample COGITO_mtgs_1205_3_FD_87294 | JGI IMG/M metagenome (GOLD analysis project Ga0115570, IMG submission 87294) | Pelagic marine microbial communities from North Sea - COGITO_mtgs_120524 | ecosystem: Environmental > Aquatic > Marine > Epipelagic | place: Germany:Helgoland, sampling site Kabeltonne...
AACCAAAAGGTTCTGTTCGCGCGTCTGTCGGATGCGAAGTTCTTCTGGGAAAATGATTTGCGCACGGCCAAAAACGATATGTCGTCATGGACCGAAGCGCTCTCGAATGTGACGTTCCACAACAAGCTTGGCACGCAAGCAGAGCGGATCGAGCGCATCGCCGCTTTGGCGCGCGAGTTGGCTCCTGTGGTTGGCACGGATGCGGACGAGGCAGAGCGTGCTGCGCGTTTGGCAAAGGCGGATTTGTCGTCCGAGATGGTTTACGAATTCCCTGAATTACAGGGCTTGATGGGGCGTTATTATGCTGAGGCTGCGGGTGAAATGCCTGCTGTCGCTGCGGCTGCTGAGGAACACTACGCGCCTTTGGGTCCATCGGACGCTGTGCCGACTGCGCCTGTGTCTGTGGCGGTTTCTTTGGCGGATAAGATTGATACGCTGACAGGGTTTTGGGCGATTGATGAAAAGCCTACGGGGTCCAAGGATCCGTTTGCGCTGCGCCGTGCGGCTTTGGGCGTTATTCGTTTAGTTTTGGAAAATGACAAAACGCTTGCTTTGATGGCTGTATTCGCCTTTGCGAACGAAAAAGCAGACGCTGCGAACTTGCTTTCCTTCTTCCACGACCGTCTCAAAGTTTACCTGCGCGAGCAAGGTGTGCGGCACGATGTAATTGATGCGTGTATTGCGATGGACGGCAATGACGATCTTGGGCTGTTGGTAAAGCGCGCGGTCGCACTCGAAGCGTTTATGAAGACAGACGATGGTGAAAATCTGTTGCAGGGTTTCAAACGCGCAAACAACATCTTGAGCAAAGAAGAAGAGAAGGACGGCGTTGAGTACTCTTACGGTGGCGATGTGAAATTCGCGCAAACCGAAGAAGAAAAGGCGCTGTTTGCAGCCTTGGAACGCGAGACACCTGTCATCGAGGCTGCTTTGAGTGCGGAAGATTTTGCGAGCGCGATGAGTGGTATGGCAGGATTGCGTGCGCCGATTGATGCGTTTTTTGAAGCGGTTCAGGTCAATAGTGACAATCAGACTGTGCGGCGCAATCGTTTGAACCTGCTCAGTGACATTCGCAAATTAGTGGGGTCAGTTGCTGATCTAACGCGCGTCGAGGGATAGCCTTATGTGCCGCAGCACGTAAGGCCACAGACTTCGCGCAAGTCAGCGTGCCTTGCGCGTTGAAAATTGACCTCTATGCTGCGCGCAAGCTTAGAGGATGCCGCAGTGCAGAATAATCCACACACGACCTTGATCACCTCCACAGCGCCCGTGTCGCCCGACACCCATGGCGGGCGCACGAAATGTTTGCAACGTTTGGTGCGACTTGATTTGCCTGTGCCACGCACGGTGGGTTTGTCATTTGATGCGGTTCACCGGATCGCGCGCGGCGAAATGCCGGATATGGCGCTGCTTTTGTCGCCGTTTGAGCAAGGTGAATTGCTCTGTGTGCGCCCGTCTTCTGGTGATCCTGATTGGGGCGGCCCGAGCGCGATTTTGAACATTGGAATGAACAATGCGCGTTTTGATGATTTCGCGCAGCGATTGGGCAACGAGACGGCGGCGTCCCTTTATGCACGATTTGTTCATTCTTATTCTCTAAGGGTGGCGCGTCTGGATCCAGATGTGTTCGATGAGATTGGTGTAGAGGGGGAAGCATCGCTGAACGCGGCGTTGCGTGCCTATGAAGAGGAAACTGATGAGCCGTTTCCGCAAGATCCGGCCGTGCAATTGGCCGAGGTTTTGCGCTCTATGGCGCGTGCTTGGGATGGGACGTCCGCGCGTTTGTTGCGTCAGGGAAAGGGCGCGCCTGCGGATGCCGGTCTTGGCTTGGTTGTGCAATCTATGGCGCTCGGATTTGGCGAGGGCGAATGTGGCTCTGGTGTTTTGCAACTGATTGACCGTGAAACAGGACTTGAACAGCTCACGGGGCGTTACCTGAGCCAAAGCCAAGGGCGTGATGCGCTAGAGGGCGGCTCTAAAGCGCTGTTTTTGGAACGCGATGCAAGAGGACCATCACTCGAAGAGCTTGCGCCAGACGCGTTTCGCAGCTTGATCGAGATTGCGCAGTTGATGCGGCTTAAGCTTCGCGAAGAAATGCAGGTCGAATTCGTGATCGAGAATGGGCGCGTGCATATTCTGGATGGTGTGCGTGTGTCGCGAACAAGCCGTGCTGCCGTGCGCAGTGTTGTGCGTTTGGCTGAAGACAAGATTATTACGCGGCAAGAGGCTCTTTTGCGCGTGCCACCCTCAGCGCTGAATGAATTGTTGCATAGGCAGGTGGATCGCAGCGTTTCGAATGATTTGATTGGCCGTGGTGTAGCCGCGAGCCCAGGTGCCGCGACAGGTAAAGTAGTGTTTACAGCGGCCGACGCCCAAGCGGCAGCGGCGCGCGGCGAATCCTGTGTCTTGGTGCGCCGCGAAACCTCGCCCGAAGACATTCGCGGCATGCACGCGGCAAAAGCGGTGCTGACGGAACGCGGCGGTATGACATCCCATGCGGCGGTGATTGGGCGCGGTATCGGCCTGCCGTGTGTGGTTGGTGCTACGGAAATGCGGTTTCAAATGCGCAAAAAGCTATTGACCGTTTCGGATGGGCGAACCTTCAAAGAGGGGGATGTGATCACCGTTGATGGCACGCATGGTGAAGTGCTTTCGGGTTCTGTGCCGATGCTGGAAGCGACGTTGGATGATGCCTTTCAAACTCTGCTCAGTTGGGCTGATGACGAGCGTGATATTGGGATTCGCGCTAACGCAGATACGCCCGCAGATGCGCAAACTGCAAAGATGTTTCTCGCGCAGGGGATTGGGCTTTGCCGCACCGAGCATATGTTCTTCGAAGATGACCGGTTGACCGTCATGCGCGAGATGATTTTCGCCGAAAGCAGCGAAGATCGCAGCGCCGCGCTAAAGCGCTTGCTTCCTGTGCAACGTGCCGACTTTACAGAGCTTTTTCGCACTATGGCGGGTCTGCCAGTCTGTTTGCGCCTTCTGGATCCGCCCTTGCATGAATTTTTGCCCTCTGATCATGCGGGGCACCGCGCGCTGGCCGAAGCGCTGGATATTCCACTCTCCGATGTGACGCGGCGCGTAGAAGCCCTGAGTGAATACAATCCAATGCTGGGTATGCGCGGTGTGCGTTTGGGCATAAAGGTGCCCGAAATTTACGACATGCAGGTGCGTGCGATTTTTGAAGCCGCGATCAGTGTGACGACCCCTGAAATGCCGATCGTTCCAGAGATTATGATCCCGCTTGTGTCTGCAAAGCGCGAAGTTGAGTTGGTCAAGATGCGAGTTGATATCGTCGCGGCTGCAGTGCGCGCAGAAACCGGTGTGGATTTCGACTACAAACTTGGTGTTATGGTCGAAACCCCACGTGCTGCGTTGCGTGCAGAAGACATTGCAGAAAGCACGTCGTTCTTGAGTTTTGGAACCAACGATTTGACCCAAATGACCTATGGTTTGTCGCGCGATGATGCGGGTCGCTTTATGTCGGAATATGTGGCGCAGGGGGTCTTTGCGGAGGATCCGTTTCACACACTTGATGTTGATGGCGTGGGCGAATTGCTCATTTTAGGGGCCAAACGCGGCCGCATGGCGCGTCCTGGTTTAACGCTGTCGATGTGCGGCGAGCATGGCGGCAACCCCGAATCAATCGCGTTTTGTCGTGCAGCAGGTTTTGACTATGTTTCCTGCTCACCCTTTCGCGTGCCTGTTGCAAGATTGGCAGCCGCGCAATTGGCAATCCTCGACAAGCTAGGGTAGCACATAAGAAACGCGCCACAACATGTTGAAGTATTTGGCTGGGTCAGTGGTCCCGACAGGTCGTGAAAAACCTCTGGTTTTTGCGTAGGGTGGATTTTAACGATTTAGATGCTATCTAGCTGCGAACTGAAATAACGCTTGAGAGCTCGATGCGACGCATTTTTTTGTCCCTAATACTGTCCTTGATAGCTTTGCCCGGCTCTGCGGAGGCGGTTTCGCGTGAGTTATCCGCGATGATCGAGCGCGATGAGACCGCTCTAAAGCGTTTGTCCAAGGCGCGGGTAGATGCACTTTTTCGTCGCGTGAGTACGGGTAGCGTAGGCTCTATCCAATACACGCGCAGTTTTCTCGATGCGTTGCCTGCGACGCAGGGCGGAAAACACTTGAATTGTTTGTCAGAGGCGCTCTATTTCGAAGCGCGGGGCGAGACGATCAAAGGTCAATTTGCTGTTGCGGAAGTGATAATGAACCGCGTCGCGAGTTCGCGCTATCCTGACAGTGTGTGTGGCGTGATCAATCAGGGAACGGGTCGGAAATTCGCGTGTCAGTTCACCTATACATGCGATGGACGTGCTGAGGTAATCACCGAGAAGTCCAATTATGCACGCTTGCGCAAGATCGCAAAGCTCTCGATGTCTGATCTGCCAAAGACACTGACCAAAGGCGCGACGCATTACCATACGACCGCGGTAAAGCCGAAATGGAGCCGCGTTTTCCCGCGTACTGCAAAAATTGGGGTACATCTCTTCTACCGCGAACCACGCGCGTGAGCCGCAATTAATCGCTGAGCGACGCAGAAAGTATGACATGGCAGACGAAGTAAAACATGCTTTCGAGCATCCGCTCGAACGCTCTTTGGCGTCTGCGCAAGACCCCGCGTTGGATCGCATTTCACTGCGTGACCACATAGTCGCCGTCGAGATTGGAGCGTTCCAAGCAGAACGCGATATGACCCAGCGCATTAGCTTTAACGTCGTTGTCGAAGTACGTCACGCCGCCAAGGATTTGGGCGACGATGTTGACTTGATCCTCTCATACGACCGCGTGACCGAAGCGATAGACATCGAACTTGCCGCTGAACGTTTGAACCTGCTCGAAACTTTGGCCGAACGCGTCGCGGATCGCATTTTGAAAGAGCCGCAAGCCGAGCGTGTGTTTGTCCGGATCGAAAAACTAGATCGCGGGGGCGGTGCACTCGGTGTCGAAATTGTACGCGCTATGTCTGACGTCTCATCCGCGGCGTCTGCGAGTGACGCCGCTTTGAATGCACGGGTCGTTTTTTTGAGCGAAGCGGCGATGTCTTCACGAAATGTTTCGAATTGGATAGATCAGCTAACGAAAACGCAGGTGCCTTTGGTGCTGGTCGTTCCACCTGCGCGATCTGATTTGAGCGCGCGAACACGCCTTGCAAAGGCACAGGTAACGCTGCTTGCAATGGAGCAAAACGCGTGGATTTTCGCGGCGACAGAGCCGCGTTGCGCGGTCGTTGAAACCCGCACAGAGCTCGATTGGGCCTGTAAAAACAAGCAAATTAGCGTTTGGGCACCGCAGAAATTTGTGATGGACGCAGTCGAAAGCCCTTTGCACTTGGTGGACGATCCTGTGGCCCTCGCTGACTGGTTCTGCTCGCAAATCGGGGCACTCGAGTTGGTCGTTGTGGGCGAAGAGTTGCCGACGTCGCCCATGTCCCTCTGCCGCGCCGTCGCGGTTGAGAGCGAAGCAATATAAACTGATCACGTACAGTTTAGAATGATAAGCCAATATAATGACTGACTATTTCAGACCACTTGCGCAGCTGTCTGCCGTGCGCCCAGAAGGGGCGATGACGCTTGCAGGAACGCAAAGTTGGTTTACGCACGTCGAACATTTTGTGCGCGGTCGGTCGTCTGCGATCCTTCCTGCGCATGATACTCCGCAAGAGTGGCGTGATGCTGTTCGCGCGCCGCGCGCCTCGATTGCTGGGCTGGATATGTCAAAGCCGGTCATCATGGGCATTCTGAATGTGACACCCGACAGCTTTTCCGATGGTGGCCGGCACAATTCACCAAAGCTGGCGTTAAGCCTCGCACAACAGATGGTCAAAGATGGCGCGCATTTGCTCGACATTGGTGGCGAAAGCACGCGTCCGGGGGCTGTCGAAGTGCCTTTTGAAGCAGAAATCGCGCGCACGGTTCCAGTGATCGAAGCGATCCGCACCACTATCGAGACACCCATTTCAATCGATACGCGCAAGGCGCGCGTGGCTCATGCCGCATTGGAAGCTGGTGCAAATATTGTAAATGACGTCTCTGGCTTCAAGTTTGACCCTGATCTCGCGCCCTTGTGTGCTACGACCTCTGCACCCGTGTGTTTAATGCACGCGCAGGGGCTGCCTGAAACGATGCAAAAAGCACCCCGTTACGAGGATGTGCTTCTTGATGTATATGATTTCTTGGCCGAACAAATCGCGCTTGCGGTAAGCTATGGCGTGCGCCGTGATCAGATCATTGTTGACCCCGGTCTTGGATTTGGCAAAACGCAGGCGCACAACCTTGCGCTGATCAAAGGTCTGTCACTGTTTCACGGTCTTGGATGCCCTGTTTTATTAGGGGCTTCGCGAAAAGGGTTTATCCGTGATATAGGGCAAGCACCAAACGCTGAAGAACGCGCGCCCGGCTCAATCGCAGTTGCATTGTCAGCAGTGGTGCAAGGCGTGCAGGTTTTACGAGTTCACGATGTTTCGCAGACACGACAAGCGCTCGCCTTATTTCAGGCGGCGACAATAGGAGTTGATTTATGACACGTAAATTATTTGGAACAGACGGCGTGCGTGGCACAGCCAACACATATCCAATGACCGCTGAAATGGCGCTGCGTATTGGCGCGGCGGCAGGCATTTATTTCCGACGCAATCAAGCAAATGTACACCGCGTGGTGATCGGCAAAGACACGCGCCGCTCCGGCTATATGCTGGAAAGTGCGCTGACCGCTGGCTTGACATCAACGGGGATGACGGTCTTTTTGATGGGCCCGATCCCGACACCCGCCGTGGGAATGTTGACACCATCCATGCGCGCAGATGTGGGAATTATGATCTCGGCGAGCCATAACCCCCATGAAGATAATGGTATCAAGTTCTTTGGCCCTGATGGTTTCAAGCTCTCGGACGAGGCGGAGATGGAGATCGAAGCACTCGTTGAATCGGGCGTCGATCTGGTTGAGCCGATGAAGATTGGCCGTACGCGCCACATCTATGATGGTCGCTCGCGCTACAATGAACGCGTGAAGGCGGCTTTCCCCAATGAGTTGTCGCTCGATGGTATGAAGGTTGTGATCGATTGCGCCAACGGTGCCGCGTACCGCGCGGCCCCCGAAGTTCTTTGGGAACTCGGCGCAGAGGTTATTCCAGTGGGTGTTGCGCCAAACGGTTATAATATCAATGAAAACTGCGGCTCTACCAAACCGATGACGGCGTCTGAAGCGGTGATCGCCCATGGCGCTGACGTGGGTATTTGTCTTGATGGCGATGCGGATCGTTGCTTGATCTTGGATGAGACAGGCAAGGTCGCTGATGGTGATCAATTCATGGGCCTTATTGCTGGCCGTTGGGCCGAAGAAGGGCGCTTGAACAAGAACACATTGGTCGCGACGGTTATGTCCAACCTTGGGCTTGAGCGCCATTTGGAAAGCAAAGGTCTCAAGCTGGCGCGAACCGGTGTCGGTGATCGCTATGTCGTTGAAGAGATGCGTAAAAACGGTTTCAACTTAGGCGGTGAACAGTCTGGGCACATCGTTATGACGGATTATGCGACGACAGGTGATGGTCTTATGGCTGGGCTTCAGTTCTTGGGCGAATTGGCGCGGACTGGGCGCAAAGCGTCTGAACTCACCAATGTGTTCGATCCTGTTCCACAGATGCTGAAAAACGTACGCTATACCAACGGACAAGTGCCGCTCGAAGATGGAAAAGTGCTGTCTGTTATCGGTGGTGCAGAGCAAGAATTGATTGGCAAAGGGCGATTGCTTATCCGGAAATCCGGTACAGAGCCGCTGATCCGCGTGATGGCGGAATGCGAGGATCCTGATTTGCTGAACGATGTTGTGGATCGCATCGTCGATGAGGTGGCGCGCGCAACGGCTGCTTAACCTTTGCGCAAAGCTGCCAAGATGGCGCGGCTTTGCGTGATGAAGATACCCACGAGGATAAGCGCGAGCGCAGTGTATAACTGCGCGGGCAGATCTTCCCGAAGCAAGATCACCCCGAATATGACAGACCAGACTGGCACCATATAGCTCGTGATGTTCATGAACAGTGACCCGGCGGTGGTGATCACACGGACACGGATCAGAGCACCGATCGCCGTAGGAAAAAGAGCTGCATAAAGAACTGCAAGACTTGCAGACATCGGGAAGCTTTCAGGCAACCCTTCGTTTACCAGCGCCAAAGGAACCACCAAGATCGCCGCGACCGTCAACGTCCCAGAGGCCAGTGCGATGGGCGGCATTTTGGGTGCGCGACGTGTCAGGATTGACCCGATTGCATAGCCGCAGGCACTACCGATGCAAGCTATCCGGCCCCAAAAAACCAAATCACTATCACTACTTTCAAACGCCCCCGGTCCAACGAGCATCGAAATGCCGATGAAGCCAATAATCATACCGATGACGCGACGCGGTCCGATGCCTTCTTCTGGCGAAAAGATGTAGACCAGTGGAAGCACAATCAACGGAACCGTAGTCATCGCGACCCCGGCAAAAGCGCTGGGTACGTGCTGTTGACCCCAAGTGAGCAAGAGCATGGGCATCGCAAATGCAATTGCGCCGATCGCGATGACAAACGGCCAGCCACGAGATTTATGAATATTTGTAATGGGTTGCCCCATAAGAAAGCCGAGGGCGTTCAGAATAATTGCGCCAAGCGCAAGGCGTGCACCTGCGACAGTTTGTGGGCCAAACCCTTCAAGTGATAAGCTCATCGCCATAAAGGCGGATCCCCAAATTATCCCAAGAAAGATGATCAGGAGCCAGTTAATAAAGCCAGGATTTTCGGGGGTAGGGGCATTGCTCATGCGCAAAAGAAATGACCCCAGCCGAGGCTGGGGTCAATCTAAGAATTGTATCGAATTTAGAAGCGCTTAGTTCTTCGCTTTGTCGACCATCTTGCCAGCGGAGATCCAAGGCATCATGTCGCGCAGTTTGCCGCCAACGACTTCAATCTGGTGCTCGTCGTTTGCACGGCGCGAAGATTTGATTGTTGGCTGGCCAACAGCATTCTCAAGCATGAAGTCACGCACGAACTTGCCGGATTGGATGTCTGAGAGAACCGCTTTCATACGGGCCTTTGTCTCGTCGTATGGCAAAATGCGTGGGCCGGAAACGTACTGACCGTACTCAGCTGTGTTGGAGATGGAGTAATCCATGTTGGCGATGCCGCCTTCATAGATCAGGTCCACGATCAGCTTTGTTTCGTGCAAGCACTCGAAATATGCCATTTCAGGCTCGTAACCCGCTTCAACAAGCGTCTCGAAACCCATGCGGATCAATTCAACGATGCCACCGCAAAGAACGGCCTGCTCACCAAAGAGGTCTGTTTCGCACTCTTCACGGAAATCCGTCTCGATAATGCCGGAACGACCGCCACCGATTGCGGAACAGTAGGACAGACCGATTTCAAGCGCTTTGCCGGATGCGTTCTTGTCAACCGCAACCAAGCAAGGCACGCCGCCGCCTTTGGTGTATTCGCCGCGAACCGTATGGCCCGGACCCTTTGGCGCCATCATGATGACGTCGATGCCTTCTTTAGGCTCGATCAGGCCGAAGTGTACGTTCAGGCCGTGTGCGAATGCGATTGCAGCGCCTTCACGAATGTTGTCGTGCACGTATTTCTTGTATGTTTCTGCCTGAAGCTCGTCGGGCATTGTGAACATGATCACGTCCGCCCAAGCCGCTGCCGCAGCGATTTCCATAACTTTCAGGCCTTCGCCCTCAGCTTTTGCTTTGGACGGAGAACCGTCGCGCAGAGCCACAACAACGTTCTTTGCGCCACTATCGCGCAGGTTCAACGCGTGCGCGTGACCTTGCGAGCCGTAGCCGAGAATAGCTACTTTGGCTTCTTTAATGAGGTTAACGTCGCAATCACGATCATAATAAACGCGCATGGGTGTAGTCCTT
>Ga0115570_10004550_pt1 | contig 9893 bp, 6 predicted proteins | sample COGITO_mtgs_1205_3_FD_87294 | JGI IMG/M metagenome (GOLD analysis project Ga0115570, IMG submission 87294) | Pelagic marine microbial communities from North Sea - COGITO_mtgs_120524 | ecosystem: Environmental > Aquatic > Marine > Epipelagic | place: Germany:Helgoland, sampling site Kabeltonne...
AATTCTTTTGAGTAATATTTATCAAAGCAGCGCTTTTATACAACTTATCATAATGGGCCCCAAACCTAATATTGGTCTTGTTGTCACTTTCTTTCAAGTTTAAAATTAAACCCAATCCAGTGGCCTTTTCAATTAATTTATACCGAATGGTATTAAAATTATTTGTTGCTGCTAAATTATTAATGCCACGCTTTAAATCTTCGAATAAAATTTGGTCACCTTCCTTAAATCGCAGTTTCCCTTTCACATAATCATCCGAATAATTAACTATCCCATTCACCTCTATATAGTTAATTTTCAGGGTATCTGCCCTACTATCTCTCCGTTGAAAGGTTTTATCTAAAGGTGTTTTTTTTAATTGGTTTTTAGATAATTCCAGCAATGCGTTCTCTTGAAGCAAAGCTGCTCTGGCTCCTTCTGCTACAATTGCCGCTCCCTTGTCAAAATCTATGATAGAATAAGGGGCCATATTTGGTCTAATGTATAGGTCTGTTTTATTAGACTTACTTTTCATTGCTTCTACCGTCCTGAAATTGTTAATCTGTAACAAAATATCCGTAGCAGATCCCAAAGACCCTCTTTTGGAAAGATCCTGCTGAACGTCTACACCAACAATGAAATTTGCCCCTAAGGACTTTAGTTCTTCTATGGGATAATTATTTAACACGCCCCCATCTATGAGTAGCTTACCCTCTAATTCCATAGGTTCAAAGAGGGAAGGAAAGGTGCCAGAAGCCATAATAGCCTCAGGAAGGTAACCATTATCTAAGCGAATGGCAACACCGTTCTCTATGTCTGTTGCCATACAAAAAAAAGGAATGGGCAATTGGTTAAAATCTCTCACGTCTTTTACATGAAATAATAGGGATACCAATTCATTATACACCTTCTGTCCTCCAGAAATAGCTTGTGGAAAAGAAATTTTATACCCGTCAAAAGGCAAACTAATGGCATAGCGCTCTGCGTCTTCCTTTTCATAAAAAGTCTTACTTTCCCTTGAAAAGTCGTCTTGAATAAGGCTGTTAAAATTAATTTGTCTAAAAATAGAATCCAGCTCTCCTGCCCTATATCCAGAGGCGTATAAGGCGCCTACTATAGCCCCCATACTCGTTCCTGCTATATAGTCTATTTGAACACCGGAGGCCTCAATCACTTTAAGCGCGCCTATGTGTGCCAATCCCTTCGCACCTCCACCACTTAAGACCAAACCTACTTTTAAAGGCTTATCCCTTGATTGTAAGGCGGTTGAATCCCTTGTCGCGAATGCTTTCGAAATCTCATTGATTGATGCTGTTTGAGCTCGAAGGTTGAATACACTAGCTATTAATAGGGCGAAAAGGGAAAAACGCAGGAATAAAAAATAAGGATATTTAATGAAAATGCTCATACAATATGCTGGCTTTTGCTGGACCTACTTGAGTGATTAAAGCATCTAAGTTAGCTTCTTTTATCTTAGCGACTGTTTTAAAATACCTTAATAATTGTGTCGCTGTTTTTTCTCCTATCCCTTTAATTCCGTCTAATTCTGAAACTATAGCACCTTTACTTCTCAAATTTCTATGAAAAGTAATCCCAAATCTGTGGGCTTCATTTCTCAATTGTTGGATTACTTTTAGAGACTCGGATTTCTTATCTAAATACAAGGGAATAGGATCTTCAGGGAAATAAATTTCCTCCAAACGCTTTGCAATACCCACTATAGCAATTTTCCCTCTTAAGCCTAATTGATCAAGGGCTTTTAAAGCAGCAGATAATTGCCCTTTACCTCCATCAATTACAATAAGTTGTGGTAATGAACTGCCTTCTTCTTTGAGCCTTTTATAGCGCCTGTATACCACTTCTTCCATAGAGGCAAAATCATCAGGTCCCTCTACGGTCTTAATGTGAAAATGTCGGTACATTTTTTTATTGGGCTTGGCATTGGTAAACACCACACAAGCAGCCACCGGATTAGACCCTTGAATATTAGAGTTGTCAAAGCATTCAATATGCACTGGAAGCGAAGAAAGCCTTAAATCTTGTTTAATTTGAGCCAAAATACGCTTAGAATGACGTTCAGGATCTACAATGCGCATTTGACTCAATTTATCCTGTCTATAAAAACGGGCATTGCGCTCAGACAACGCTAACAATTTTTGTTTGTCTCCCAAAACAGGTATAGTAGCCTTTATTCCTTCTGGCATTAATACTTTAAATGGGATGATCACCTCTTTAGAAATAGATTTAAAACGCTCCCTTAAGGACACAATAGCCAATTCTAAAATTTGTGCATCTGTCTCCTCCAGCTGCTTTTTAATTTCCAGGGTGTGAGACCGAATAATGGCGCCATGAGAAAGTTCAAGAAAATTCACATAGGCATGGGTTTGGTCTGAAATAACAGTAAACACATCTACATTGTTTATTTTAGGATTTACTATTGTGGACTTAGATTGGTAACCAGCCAATACGGCCAGCTTTTCTTTTACTTTGTGGGCCATTTCAAAAGCTTCCTCAGCGGCGTAACGATCCATTTCTATTTTAAAATGCTTCATTGCTGCAGCTAAATTGCCCTTTAATATATGTCTAATGGCTTCTATATCTTTAGCATATGAGGCCTCTGATTGTAAATTCTCACAAGGTGCATGGCAATTCCCTAAATGATACTCCAAACAACTTTTATACCTGCCTTCTTGAATTTTTTCAAAAGAGAGGTCATAATTGCAGGTTCTCAAAGGATAAAGCCCTTTAATGAGCTCCAGCAAAACCTTCACCATTCTCTTATTGGTATAAGGTCCAAAATATTCTGAACCATCTTTAATTAACTGACGGGTTAAAAAGACCCTTGGAAACCGTTCTTTTTTAATACAAATCCAAGGAAAGGTCTTGTCATCTTTTAATAATATATTATACCTTGGCTGGTATTTTTTAATCAGGTTGTTTTCTAATAAAAGTGCGTCTGACTCTGTGGGAACCACTATATGCTTGATCAGTACAATTTTCTTGACCAATAAGCGTGTTTTGGCTATCTCGTGTTTTAATGTAAAATATGAACTGACCCTTTTTTTAAGGTTTTTGGCTTTTCCTATATATAAAATCTTATCTGAGCTATCATAAAACTGGTACACTCCCGGAGTTTCCGGAAGTACACTGAGTTGTATAGAAATGCTATTGGCCGCCATAGGTGATTTACAAAGGTATAGTAGAAATTATTATTGGGCCTTTATTTTATCTGTATTTTTATAAGCTTAAAATGCCCAATTTATGAATAAAATAGCCCTTAGAAGTGCTTACCTTGAAAAAAGAAAAAAGCTCCAAACAGAAGAAATTGCTACATTAAGTGCCGCTATAGGGAATCAATTATTAAACTGTCCTATATGGGATGCCTCCTATTACAGCCTATTCCTGAGTATTGTTTCCAAAAAAGAAATAGATACCGAATTCATCCTCACATTACTGCATGGAAGAGATAAAGAAGTCTGTTTGCCAAGAATACAAAACGATACTGAAATAGTGCATATACTACTGACAGACAATACCAAAATAAAAACAAACCATTGGGGGATTCCAGAGCCTCAAAATGGATTGACTGTTCCCCCTTCAGAAATAGAAGTAGTCTTTATTCCTTTATTGGCATATGATAAAAAAGGGCACAGAGTCGGATACGGAAAAGGATTCTACGATCGTTTTTTATCTAAATGCAAACCAAATACCCTAAAAATAGGCTTATCCCTATTTGAACCTGAAGAAAAAATTGAGGGCTTAGACGCCACAGATATTCCATTAGATTACTGTGTAACACCAGTTAAGGTATACGAATTTAAATAAACAATTCTGAGTCTTATGATACAGCTCAGATCTAATTCTGACAAATGATGCAGAAAAGAAGACAAATTTAGCGACTTTGAAAATTCGCAAAACACCTATCCCTGTGGAAAAGCTTTTTTGTTGAAGACCAATAAAAGACCTACTCCAGTACTAATAGCGGTGTCTGCAATATTAAAAACTGGTTCAAAAAATCTTAATGAATTTCCTCCTAAAACTGGCACCCATTCTGGCCATGTAGTATCTATGAGCGGGAAATAGAGCATGTCTACCACCTTACCTTGTAGTAAGCTGCCGTAAGGCTGATCAGAAAATAGGGTCGCTACTTGGTACATACTGTCATTAAATAGTACCCCATAAAAAACAGAATCAATAATATTACCCAAGGCCCCTGCGAAAATCAAAGCTTGGGCCATTTGCAAAAAAAGTGGCACACCTTTTTTAACAGAACTTACAAACCACGCACCAATTCCCACAATAGCAAACAGTCTAAAAACGGTGAGGGCAATTTTTCCACTTACATCTGAAATGGGTAAAATATCACTGAGTTTGGCCCCCCAAGCAGCGCCCTCGTTTTCGATAAATAAAATTTGAAAACCAGAAAAGACCTCTACTGATTCTCCTAAAAAAAAGTGTGTTTTAATATAAATTTTTACACATTGGTCCAGAATCAATAAAAAATAGGCGAGTAAAAAAGGCTTTTTAAACATAATAGGTACTTAGGTGGCTAAAATAAACATTATTATTAAAATGAAACTAGTCTAGAGGAACCACTTTAATGTCTCCGTGTATGGACCGCAATACAATCTCTGAAAGCCCCTTTGGAACACTGGGTAAAATTAGCGTTCCATAGGTTGTTTCAGCATTTACAATGGCTTTTTTTTGCTTTAAAATAATAGGCGCTCTAATGGTATTTACCCGCACTTGATTCCCTACTTCTTTTAAAACACACAATCCGTCATTGAGTTGGATCTGAAGTTTCTCAAAAATACCCTCAGCATTTATTTGGGTATTTCCTCCATCTATATAGACTTCTAGATGTGTTGGTATTTCAATAGCCAAATCAACCGACCATATTTTGTGGGCACTGAGTTTGTCATTGGGAAGTTCAAAAGTTGCTGAAAGGTCTGGTTCAATAAATAAGGTATTTCCTTTTCTAGTAAACACGATCATCTGATGGAGACTGTACTCTCCATTTAAACGTGCTGAAACAAGAAGTTCCTTGGAGGAAGATGGTTTTAAATGTAAGGTATTGACTTCTTGGGCCAATACATGGATTTGGGTGAGAGAAGGGTCTTCTAAAACTTTAGATAATATCTTTTGAGACCAGGATAAATGAAGGGCTAACACCAGAAGTATCGCTGTGTATATAACCTTCAATAACGACTACTTTTGCATGTTCTTAGCTTCAATACTTAGGGTCGCGTGAGGGACTAGCTTTAATCTTTCTTTGTTGATTAATTTACCCGTTACCCTGCATATGCCATAGGTCTTATTCTCAATTCTAAGCAAGGCATTTTTTAAATCCCTGATAAATTTCTCTTGACGAATAGCCAATTGGGTATTAGCTTCTTTGCTCATGGTCTCAGAGCCTTCTTCAAAAGCCTTGAAAGTTGGAGAGGTGTCATCTGTACCATTGTTTCCATCATTCATATATGAACTCTTTAAAAGTTCAAGATGAGACTTAGCCACCTCTATTTTCTCAGAGATAAGGACCTTGAATTCTGCCAAATCTTTATCTGAATATCTGTTTTTTAAATCTGTTTCCATATTAGTTTTGTTTTTCAATAAATAACACTGAGCGTACCTCATCAAATTCAATTGGAAGTCCCTCGTTTAGAGTTGTTTCTACCAATATTTCTGTCGCCAATGTTTCTGTTTTAATATATTCTAAATTATCTAATAAAGCCGAATCTATAAAGGGGTCTTTTAGAAATTTAATAACAATTTTGTCCGTGACTTCAAAGCCACTGTCTTTTCTTAAGTTTTGAATCCTATTGACTAGCTCTCTCGCTATTCCTTCTGCTTTTAGTTCAGGGCTAATTGTAGCATCTAAAGCCACTGTTAATGCGCCTGAAGAAGCTACCAACCATCCTTCAATATCCTGAGAACTGATCTCCACATCAGACAACTCCAAAGCTATTTTATCCCCATCTACAAGCAACTCAATAGCGCCATTTAGCTCCATTTGGTTAATATCTTTTGATGTTAAGGATTGTATCGCTGTAGCAACCGCTTTCATTTTAGGACCAAATTTAGGACCTAAAGTCTTAAAATTAGGCTTGATCTGTTTGACCAAGATATCTGAAGAATCCGCCAAAATTTCTAATTCTTTTACATTTACTTCAGATAAAATAAGTGAAGCAACTGCTTTTAAATCTATTGCTTTTACTAGGGCGGAAACAGGCACCATAATTTTCTGAAGGGGCTGTCTTACTTTAATTTTTTCTTTTTGTCTAATAGACAAAACTAGCGAACAAGCTTGCTGAGCCAATTGCATTTTGCGCTCTAAATCTGAATCAATAACAGCGCTATTGGCCTCTGGAAATTGCGCTAAATGAACACTTTCTTTTACATTAGGGTCACACACGCCAGCCAAATCTAGATAAAGTCTGTCCATGAAAAATGGAGCAATAGGTGCAGATAATTTAGAAACCACCAAGAGACATTCATACAATGTTTGGTAAGCGGCTATTTTATCTGGTCCGTATTCTCCTTTCCAAAAACGCCTTCTACACAAACGAACATACCAGTTGCTTAAATTTTCTTGCACAAAATCTGAGATGGCTCTCGCTGCTTTTGTAGGCTCATAGGTTTCATAGGCCGCTTCTACCCTGATGATTAAACTATTGAGTTCGGAAAGCACCCAACGGTCAATTTCTGGCCTGTCTGCTAATGGAATCTGAGGAGCACTGTTGTCAAAATGATCTAAGTTGGCATACAAACTAAAGAAAGAATAGGTATTGTACAGGGTGCCAAAAAACTTACGCTTTACCTCTACAATCCCTTCTGTGTCAAACTTTAGGTTGTCCCATGGATTTGCATTGGCGATCATATACCAACGCGTGGCGTCGGCCCCATGGGCCGCAATAGTTTCAAAAGGATCAATCGCATTGCCAAGGCGCTTAGACATTTTCTTTCCGTCCTTGTCTAATACCATCCCATTAGAGACTACATTTTTATAGGCTGGCCTGTCAAAAACCATGGTCGCAATAGCGTGAAGGGTGTAAAACCACCCCCTTGTTTGGTCTACGCCTTCTGCAATGAAATCTGCAGGGAAGGCCTTGTTCTCATCTATGAGTTCTTTGTTCTCAAATGGGTAGTGCCACTGGGCATAAGGCATAGATCCAGAGTCAAACCAGACATCTATAAGGTCTGATTCTCTGTGCATTGGTTCCCCAGTGCTGGATACTAAAACCACCTGGTCTACAATGTTTTTATGAAGGTCTATTGTGGCGTAATTCTCCGCTGAATAGTCTCCTACTTTAAAGTCTTCAAAAATATCTTTAGACATAAGTCCAGCAGCAACAGAAGCTTTCATGGCTTCTTTAAGTTCTGCTACAGAACCAATCATGATTTCTTCTTTGCCGTCTGCCGTTCTCCAAATAGGCAATGGAATTCCCCAATATCTAGATCTAGAAAGGTTCCAGTCATTGGCGTTGGCCAACCAGTTTCCAAACCTACCTTCACCGGTGGCTTTTGGCTTCCAGTTAATTTCCTGGTTCAAAGACACCATTTTATCCTTTACTTCAGTCATTTTAATAAACCAAGAGTCTAAGGGGTAATATAAAATAGGCTTGTCTGTTCTCCAGCAATTTGGATAGGAATGCACATATTTTTCTACTTTAAAAGCCCTGTTTTCCTCCTTGAGTCTAATGGCAATTTCTACATCTGCAGAACGTTCTGGCGCTTCTCCCTCCGGATAGTACTCATTTTTAACATACTTACCTCCTAAGCCCGCAACTTCAGGTCTAAACTTTCCTTGTAGGTCTACTAGAGGCACTTTGTTGCCCGCTGAATCTAAAACCAACATTGGCGGGATTTCTGGGCTAGCTTGTTTGGCTACCAAGGCGTCGTCTGCACCAAAAGTGGGGGCCGTATGCACAATACCGGTTCCATCTTCTGTGGTCACAAAATCTCCTCCAATCACTCTAAAAGCGTTTTCAGGATGATCACAAGGCAATACACCAGTCATGAGTTGTTCGTATGTGACACCGATAAGGTCTGCCCCTTTAAAAGACGCTAAAACCAAATAAGGTATTTTCTTGTCTTCTTTGTTGTATTGTTGAATGGCTTCTTTACTTTCCACTGCTACAAACTTTCCTGCAAATTGCTTTCCTACCAATGATTTGGCGAGCAATACATGCATAGGTTCAAAGGTGTACTGATTAAAAGTACGCACCAAAACATAGTCAATTTTAGGGCCTACGGTTAAAGCAGTGTTGCTCGGAAGGGTCCAAGGGGTAGTGGTCCATGCCAAGAAATATAAAGGTGCGTCTAAAGATTGTAAGCCCTTTGGTAGGGTCTCTTCTATGGCTTTAAACTGTGCCGTTACTGTGGTATCTGTCACATCCTGATAGGTGCCTGGCTGGTTCAACTCGTGTGAACTCAATCCTGTACCAGCTTTAGGAGAATAAGGTTGAATGGTATATCCCTTATAGATTAGGCCTTTCTTGTATATTTCTTTCAACAGCCACCAAACAGACTCCATGTATTTTGGCTCATAGGTAATATAAGGGTTTTCCATATCTACCCAATAGCCTATTTTATCTGTCATGTCGTTCCACACATCGGTGTAGCGCATCACAGCGGCTCTACAAGCTTTGTTATAATCTTCTACAGATATCTTAATGCCAATGTCTTCTTTGGTAATTCCCAAGGCTTTTTCTACACCCAATTCAATAGGCAAACCGTGGGTGTCCCAACCTGCTTTCCGCTTTACCTGAAAACCCTTCATGGTCTTGTATCTAGGAAAAATATCCTTGATCGTTCTAGCCATTGCATGGTGAATTCCAGGCATGCCGTTGGCCGACGGCGGCCCTTCAAAAAACACATAAGAAGGTTGCCCTTCTCGTTGCTCCACGCTTTTTTGGAATACCTCTTTGTCTTTCCATTCCTGTAAAACAGCTTTGGAAATACCAGGCAAATCTAATCCTTTATATTCTGCAAACTTCATAGTATTAAGGTCTTGTATGCGGTATGAAAGGGGCAAAATTAAGCAATTAGAACGAAACCATCCTCATTTTAAAGGGATGTTAAAAATGCGGTAGATACTGGCCCTTAAAAAACAATACAAACCCTTTAAAATTGGTAACTAGCGCCCAGAATAAGGTTGCTCCCTGGAGCACTTAAGCCAGAAGCATACGTCCTGTACAACTGATTGGTGATATTCTCCCAAGCCAAAAAAGTTGTAACGGCATTGGTCAAGGTGTATTGGGACCTGAAATTAAGGCTGTGCCATGAGGGGCTGTATGGATTCCCAAAGCGGTCTAAAGCATACATATAGCTTTTTGATTGTTCTGATACAGCCAGCTGATCTGCACTTATTTCTCTATTAAAATTGAGCAATATACTTGCTTTAAACCTGGAATTTTTATAAAGCAGCTGTAGGTCTCCAAAAGAAGGTGCCACATGCCTGCCTGGAGATAGCGCCCCATTGTCTTCTTCCTCTGTGCCTTTAATATAACTGTAATTTACCGCAAATGACAAGTAGGGACTCAGCATAAAATCTGCCCCTATTTCCCAACCGTATACATAGGCATTTGCAGCGTTTTGAACTGCTTGAACCTGACTTAAAACACCCTGATATACTATTTGAGACTGACCGTTTAAGGCAAAATTTCTTCGCACTAAGGCGTCTTTTAGATGGGTGTAATACCCTGCAAGTCTCCAAACTACTTTATCTGAAAAATTCTTTTTGAGGCCTATTTCTGTTCCATAAGCATATTCTGGTTGCAAAGCTGGGTTTGGCACAACAACAGACCCGGGTTCTGAATCAAAAACCTTTCCAATGTCGTCAATATTAGGGGCCCTAAATCCTGTAGTAGCATTCCAACTCACTTGAAAATCTTCCGCCACAAACCAACTCCAAC